>Ga0181552_10000113_pt1 | contig 52965 bp, 50 predicted proteins | sample 011ome_18_FD_130583 | JGI IMG/M metagenome (GOLD analysis project Ga0181552, IMG submission 130583) | Coastal salt marsh microbial communities from the Groves Creek Marsh, Skidaway Island, Georgia - 011501BT metaG (megahit assembly) | ecosystem: Environmental > Aquatic > Marine > Intertidal...
ACCAAGATCAAGATTTCAAAAAAGAACAAGAAACATCAGAGACAACACAAGAAGAAGTATTTACTGAAAATGTTTCTGCTTCGATGACAATCTCCGAAATAGATTTACTGAGACAGCAGCTTTATTCCTGTTTGACCATACCTGCGGGCGCAAAGGCTCTCAAAGATTTAAAAGTACTGGTAAATATTGAGGTAAATCCAGATCGTACAATTAAGAATGCAGTATTGGTGAACAAAGAAAGATCTGCATCGGATAAGTATTTTAGAACTGCCGCAGAGGCAGCTATGCGAGCAGTGAATAATCCAGAGTGTAGTCCTTTAAAACTTCCTGAAGACAAATACGATCAATGGAAAGAAATCAACTTTACTTTTGATTTCAGTTGGATGTTTGAATAATAAGTATTATTATATTTTTTCTTAGAGGTTTGGTTTTTTAATGATTAAGTTTTTTTTATTTTTTCTAATATTTTCATTTAAATCTTTTGCTGCACTAGATATTACAATTTCCCAAGGCAAAGTAGAACCAACACCTATCGCTATAACACAATTCTTTGGTTCAGAGGCTGATACTTCAAGATTTGGAAGTACCTTAAGAGACATTATTTCAAAAAATCTTACTAATTCAGGACTTTTTTATACTGTAAATGAGGATCTTTATATTCAATCAGATAATCTTGTAGAGAAAGTCCCCAGATTTGAAGATTGGAAACTTATAAAAGCGCAATTTCTTCTTAGTGCAGATGTAAATAATACAGAAAACGGCATTACTTTAAGAATGCGTTTGTATGACGTTTTTGCTGGTCAGGAAATTACAGCACTTAAAATGTCTATACCTGATGAAAAACTTATAAGAAGACTTGGGCATAAGGTAAGTGATATTGTTTATGAAAGAATTACGGGGGAATCTGGGTATTTTGATACAAGAATAGTTTATGTGTCAGAGGTAGGTCCCCTAGATCAAAGAATAAAAAGATTAGCTATTATGGATCAGGATGGTCATTTAGATAGTCATCAATTTTTAACTAACGGTAAAAATTTAGTATTAACTCCGAGGTTTGCTCCAAACAATCAAATAATCACCTATATGGAATATAACAACAATGTTCCGAGAGTTTACATATATAATTTACAAACTGGTGAAAGAGAAATTGTTGGAGATTTCCCTGGTATGACATTTGCACCAAGGTTTTCACCAGACAGTCAAAGTGTGGTTATGTCTTTTTCTGATCCTAAAACTGCAAATTCAGAAATTTATTTAATGGATTTAAACACCCGCTCCATTACGAGACTTACAAATGACCCAGGTATTGATACATCCCCATCATTTTCCCCTGATGGACAGAAGATTGTCTTTAACTCTGATAGAGGGGGTAGCCCGCAACTATTTGTAATGGATAAGGATGGAAGTAATATTAAAAGAATTTCTAAAGAAAGAGGAGTTTATGGTAATCCAGTTTGGTCTCCAAGGGGGGATCAAATTGCATTTACAAAATTAACTCAAGGAAGCTTTCATATCGGTATTATGGATACGAATGGCAATAACGAACGAGTAATAGTGAAGGATTTTTCTTTAGAGTCGCCGGCCTGGTCTCCAAATGGCAGATATTTAATTTTTCATCGACAGAAAAGATCTAATAGCGATGGCACCGGTGGAGAGACATCTGTACATTTTATAGATATCACTGGTTATAACGAGAGAATCATTCCAACACCTAGAGATGGAAGTGACCCTGCATGGTCACCCTTATTATAGTTAAAGTAAAAAATTACATTTGTTTTCAGCTACTTTTTACAAATATTTTTAATATTTGACTTGATTTCCTAATCATTAAGTGATTAATCTAACAAAACTATAGTTTAAAAACTTACGCGGAGATAATTATGCTTAAAAAATTGTTTATGTTACTAGCAACTGGGCTTTTCTTAGTTTCATGCGCTGCAACAAACCAAAATTCTGGTGGTTCAGTTAATGCTGGTACCCAAGAAGATTTAATTGTTAATGTTGGCGATAGAGTATTCTTTGAATTCGACAGCGCTGAATTAACAGTAGACGCTCAGGCAACTCTAGACGCTCAAGCTGCATGGTTACAGCAGTATTCTGATACTCAGATTACAATTGAAGGACATGCAGACGAAAGAGGCACTAGAGAGTACAACTTAGCTCTTGGAGATAAGAGAGCTTTTGCAGTTTACACTTATCTTGCTCAAGCAGGCGTTGATACCAATAGAATGGATTACGTCAGCTGGGGTAAAGAAAGACCTGAAGTAGTTGGTTCTGATGAAAACGCTTGGAGTCAAAATAGACGCGGCGTTACTGTCGTAACTAATTAAATTTAATATTTAAGGGCGCCCAATGGAGCGCCCTTCACTTTTCTTATTTATGAAAAAAATATATCTACTGCTATTTGTATTTTTTTTTTGTTTCTCCTTAACAAGTTATTCCGCTAATCATAATCAACTGGATGTTGAAATTGAAAGACTAAAAAAAGATATCACTGACCTTCAAAAATTTGTTTATCAAACCGAACCCACCAATAGTTCATCTAATGAACCAATAGATTTATCTGAAATAAATAAATCTTTAGAAGCAATATCTAGTCGACTTTCTTCTCTTGAATTGCAAATAAAAGATATGAAGGAAGATATTAGTAATTTGTACTCCTTATACACATCACCCAAAGTTAATAGTAATCAAAAAATTACTAACTCTGATGAATTAAATATTGAAGAGAGCGCTTCACAGCTTGTTACAGAGAAATCACAAAATAATAATACAATTGGGCAGATGTCACTATCAAGCCTAGAAAAACAAGCTCTATCTTCAAATCAAGAGGAAGATAAGGCTGCTCAAGAGCTCAATGTAACAAATCAAAGTAATGAATTTGTAGAAGAAGTGGCCACTAATAAAGAAGTTGTCAATGAAGAGTTATTGGGAGAAATTGACGAAAGTCTATCTAAGCCTAAAATAGATATTGAAGCTCAATATCAAATTGCAAAATCAAGTATAGCAAGCCTAGATAATCAGTCAGCAATAGATGCTCTGTTAACAATAATCAATTCTGATAGTAACAATTCAGAAATGCTTGCTGAATCCTATTACCTATTAGGAAGGACCTACTTTTTAGAGAATAATATGATTGAGGCTGTTAAGTACTTCGGTATCAGGCACCGTGATTTTTCTAATATTGATACCTTTAGATCAGAGAATTATTTCTGGCTTGGTAAATCATTATTTAATATTGGAGATCAAGAAAATGGCTGTTTGATTATGGAAGATATTATTTTTTCAAACCAGTTTACAAATAAATTAGAAATTATTGACTCTGCTAAGATATTACAAGGTGATAAGGATTGCGGATTAATCATTGACTAAGAAAACGGGCTTAGTTCATTTTATTAAAAATTATCTTTCTCTAAACTTTCATAAAGATAACAAGATCCTTCTTTCTTTATCTGGCGGTGTTGATAGCACCACTCTTTATTACCTAATAGCTAATACTAAATTTTTTAAAAATAAGAATATCCATATAATAATTTTTGACCATCAAATTAGAAAAGAAGGTGTATTAGAAATTAAGCAACTTGTTAATTATTATAAACTCTCCAGACATACACTAACTATTAAAAAATTGAATTTCACTAAGACTCAAAGTGGCTTCCAAAATCAAGCCCGATTATTGAGATATAACTTTTTATTTCAATATTCAAAAAAAAATAAAATTAATGATTTGTTTCTGGGACACCACTTAGACGATTTAAATGAAACTTTTTTTTTAAGAAAAGTTCAACAATCAAATGTAATGGGTCTATCCTCATTATTTTCTAGAAAATATAAAAACTTAAACTACCATAGACCTCTGCAAGATTTTTCTAAATCGAATATCATTAAATTTGCTAAACAAAAAAAGATAAAATGGTTTGAAGATAGAACTAATGCTGAGTTAGATTATTCACGCAATAAGATTAGGGTTTTTATTAGTAGCAAAGCAATAAATAAAAAAATTACCCAAGATAGATTGGTTTATTCAAAGCTTACCTATGTAAATCACTTATATAAAGATTTTTTTAAAAAATTAAGTAACAAGAGCTACTCAATCAATTACTCCAATTTTTCAATCTTAAATAAGAGCCTACAAGAGCACATCATAAAATCTTTTTTTCTATCAATACAAACTAATCTCAAAAATAACAAAGCTATGAGGGAACATAATGTAAAAACGATAACTAAACTAATAGGTCAATCTGATAAAAGTAGAATAAATAAGGATATTTTTGGTGGATTTATTAGTTTTTCTAATAAAAAAATGCATTTAAAACTAACATAGGGCTTTAAACGTAGATAACTAACACTATATTAATACTATAAATTAAATTATGAAAAATTTTTCAAAAAATATTTTTGTTTGGATAGTTATCAGCCTTATTTTACTGGGTTTATTTAATATATTCAAAAATTCTCAAAGAGATTATGGCTCTATAACCTTTACTTATTCTACTTTACTTGAAAAGACACAAAATGGCGAAATTAAATCTGTCGAAATCCAAGGTAGTAATATCTATGGCCAGACCATAGATGGCATTGATTTTTCTACTTATGCTCCCAGAGATCCTAATTTAATTGAAAAATTAAATGATAATGGAGTTGCAATTAACGCAAAGCCAGAACAGTCTGGTATGCACCCACTTTTAAGTATTTTTGTCTCTTGGTTCCCAATGCTTTTGTTAATCGGTGTTTGGATCTTCTTTATGAGGCAAATGCAATCTGGTAAAGGCGGTGGAGCTTTGGGTTTTGGAAGGTCTAAGGCAAAACTATTAAATGAAAACAAACAAAAAGTTACCTTTAACGATGTAGCGGGCATAGATGAAGCTAAACAAGAATTAGAAGAAGTAGTATCTTTTTTAAAAGATCCTCACAAGTTTCAAAGATTAGGAGCCAAAATCCCCAAAGGTGCGCTGCTTGTAGGTCCTCCTGGTACTGGTAAGACATTGTTAGCCAGGGCTATAGCAGGTGAGGCAGGAGTTCCTTTCTTTTCAATTTCTGGTTCAGACTTTGTAGAGATGTTTGTTGGTGTTGGCGCTAGTAGAGTTAGAGATATGTTTGAGCAAGGAAAAAAAAATGCTCCTTGTATAATTTTTATCGATGAAATTGATGCAGTTGGAAGACATAGAGGTGCCGGTCTTGGTGGTGGCAACGATGAAAGAGAACAGACTTTAAATCAACTATTAGTTGAAATGGATGGCTTTGAGGCAAACGAAGGAGTAATCATTGTAGCAGCAACGAACAGACCGGATGTCTTAGATCCAGCCTTATTAAGACCTGGAAGATTTGATAGACAAGTAGTTGTTCCTGCTCCTGATATCATTGGTAGAGATAAAATTTTAAAAGTTCATACAAAAAAAATTAAGATGGATAATTCAGTTAAAACAATAGCTATAGCAAGATCTACACCGGGTTTTTCAGGGGCAGATTTAGCTAATATTGTTAATGAGGCTGCCTTAATTGCTGCCAGAAAAAATAAAAAAATAGTTACTATGGATGATTTTGAAGAGGCTAAAGATAAAGTTATGCTTGGTACTCAAAACAGATCTAAGGTTATTTCTGAATCAGAAAAAGAGGTTATTGCTTATCACGAAGCTGGACACGCTTTGGCTAACCTCCACTGTGAACACGCAGACCCTATCTATAAGTCATCTATTATTCCCACCGGTCGTGCCTTGGGATTTGTCATGAGTGTTCCAGAACAAGATAAAGTTATACATAGAAAAGATGAGTATTTGGATAAGCTTGTAGTGACTGTTGCAGCTAGAATATCTGAAGAGTTAATATTTGGTCCAGATAAAATAGGCTCTGGCGCTGCGGGAGATATTCAGCAAGTTACAAATTTAGCAAGAGCGATGGTTACACAGATGGGCTATAGTGAAAAATTAGGCAGGGTTCGATATACAGGCAATCAAGAAGAAGTTTTCCTAGGACATTCTGTTACTCAATCTAAAAATATTTCTGAGGAAACCGCAAGAATTATTGATCAAGAAGTGATTAAACTAGTTCAAGACGCTGAGAGTAGAGCAAGAAAAATTCTCACTGAAAATATGAGTGATTTACATATTATAGCTAAGGGGCTCTTAGAGTATGAAACTTTAACCGGTGAAGAAATAAAGAATCTATTGAAAGGCATTAAGCCTAAAAGAGATAACGACCTTTCAGATGACGATAAACCCACTGACAGTCAAAAAACATCTCCAAATAAAGGTCCTTTACCTTCCTTTACAAAAGATCAAAACTTTCCCCTTCCCAATTAGGGCTAATTTTAATAAACAATAATCTCTATGAGATTATTTGGTACGGATGGAATTAGAGGGGAGGTAGGTAAATACCCTTTAACTGCAGAAAATGTATTAAAATTAGCTAAAGCTTCTTCTTTAGTTCTAAAAAAAAAACAGAAAATTTCCAGAGTTGTAATTAACAAAGATACACGACTCTCGGGCTATATTTATGAACCTGCTTTAACTTCAGGTTTTATATCTATGGGTGTTGATGTGATATTAGTAGGACCATTACCCACACCAGCTTTAACAATTCTTAGTAAATCGCTTAGAGCGGATTTTTCAGTTATGATTACAGCATCTCACAACCCATATTATGATAATGGACTTAAATTTTTTAATAGCCAGGGCCTTAAAATAACTTCAGAGGAGGAGGCTAAAATTGAAGATGTTTTTTTTAATTATGATTTTGATAATTTTAAAATTAAGCAATCTTGTTATGGCAAGGCAGTAAGACTAAAAAACGCTATTGGGAGATACTCTGAAGCACTCAAACAGTCAGTTGATAAAAATCTAGATTATAACAATATAAAAGTAGTATTAGACTGTGCAAATGGAGCTGCCTATAAAGTTGCTCCTGAAGTATTATTTGAGATAGGCACTGAACTTTTAACCATTCACGATAAACCATCTGGAACAAATATTAACCTTCAATGCGGATCTTTATTTCCACAAAAAGCAGCTCATTTAGTAAAAAAGAAAAAATTTGATTTAGGCATATGTTTAGATGGAGATGGAGACAGGCTCATCTTAGTTGATGATAAGGGTGAAGTCTTAAAAGGGGAAGAGATTTTATATATTCTTGCAAATTACTATTTAAAACAAAAAAAAATAAAAAAAAATTCAGTAATAGTTACCAATGAAGTAGCTAATCACGGTTTAGATATTTCATTGAAAAAAAAAGGAATAAAATTAAAGCGTGTCAAAGTAGGTGATAAAAATATTCTCAAAGAAATATTGCAAAATAATTATTATTTTGGTGGAGAGCCCTCTGGGCACTTTATTTTCAAAGATGATCAATTAATAGGCGATGGTATGTCGACTGCCTTAAGAATACTAACTATTCTTTTAAAAGAAAAAAATACTTTATCTAATTTAAAGAAAGGGCTTGAATTATTGGAGGTAGTGGAAATAAATCAAAAAATTGATCGAGAGCTATTTTTCAAGAATCAAGAAATACTATACAAGAATTTGAATTCAATTTTAAAAAATAGAAATATTTTCTATAATTTCAGGCCATCTGGAACAGAGCCGCTGCTAAGAGTTAACTTGCAATATCAGAAAAGAAATATAAAAGTATCAGATCTAAAAAAACTTAAATACAATATTAGTAAGATTATTTCTGATGCTTGTTAACTCCTTTGATACAAAATATGCCAGCACCGCTTTAAAATTTGAAAGTCTTGATAATATTTTTACTTCACTTTTAAGTAGAAATAATAAATTTAAAAGAATATTTACATCAGTTTTAGAAAATAAATCTATCTCCAAAGAAGAAAAAGTAAAATTAAGATCTGACATAACAGGTCAGGTGTTAAATACTGTAATAACTCATGATCCTAAATCAAGGCACTGTTTATATTATATGGGAGATATATTTCGAGAAGATTTAATCAATAACGAAATTAAACAATACAGACAACACGGTTTTGAAATTATAAATTACCCCAAAAATGAGTCATTTGAACAAGTTATTAAAATTTTGGATAATCTTTTAAAAAAAATTTTGAAAAATAATTACATATTTATATTTACAGATCCTAAATTGAAAAATAAATCAAAATTTATTATTGATACTAAGGTTAAAAAAAATCAAATAAATTCTTTTATACATACCTTTAGAGCTATTTCAAAATCGCCCTATGATATAAATTTAGAGAGTAATTTTTTTTCTCAGGATTATCACCAAGATATTTTTTTTTATGTCTACTCTGCTAAATCAAAGAAAATTTTAGCTCAGGGAGGCGGATATAATTATTCTAAGAATAAAAGTAAAATAGAAGGATTTGGATTTTCCTGTAATGTTGATAATTTGTCGGAGTTAATTTAATGCATAAAGCTGTAATAGGGTTGCAATGGGGCGATGAAGGTAAGGGTAAAATTGTTGATTATCTCTCTGAGGATTTTGATTTAGTAGCTAGGTATCAAGGGGGTAATAACGCGGGTCATACTGTTATTGTCGAAAATACCACTTATAAGTTAAATCTTATACCTTCTGGAGTCATTAGAGGTAAGCCCTGTTTCTTAGGTCAAGGTGTAGTTCTTGATCCTGAACATTTTTTGAATGAGTATGATCAAATTTGTCAAAAAATTTCAAATCCAAAAATTTATCTATCATCAAATATATCTTTGATTTTAAAATATCATAAGCATTTAGATAAAATTAATGAGTCATTGTTAACAGGGGAAAATAAAATTGGTACTACAGCTAAAGGTATCGGCCCTGCCTATCAAGATAAAGTGGGTAGGAAAAGCATAAAACTTTATGATTTAAAAAATTTATCATACGTAGAAGAAAAACTTAAAATTATTAAAAAGTTTTATGACCCAACCCTGATTCATTTTGGTGAAGAGCCAATTAATATCAAGGAATGTATTGATTTTTTGAGAACATTTACCGCTAAAATCGGTAATTTGATTATTGATAATAGTTTAATAAAAAATGAATTCTCTCTAAAATCTATTTTGTTTGAGGGCGCTCAAGGAGCTTTACTTGATTTAGATCATGGCTCGTACCCATATGTAACATCTTCAAATACAGTTTCATCTAATATTGTCATCGGTTCAGGGTTACAGTTAGATTACAAAACTATAGGAATTTTCAAAGCATATGCAACTAGGGTAGGCAATGGCCCATTTCCGACTGAATTATTTGACTCAATTGGAGATTACATAGCCGATAAGGGTGTAGAAATAGGTACTGTCACAAAGCGTAAAAGAAGGTGTGGTTGGCTAGACCTAGTTTCATTAAAGTATAGCTGTCAAATCAACAGAGTATCTGAGCTATGTATTACCAAAGTAGACGTTTTAAATGATTTAAAAGAAATAAAAGTTTGCAAAAGCTATCAGCTAAAAAAATACGAAGATATAAATTTTAGTGATAGCAATTATCTTAATACCATTCAATTACTTGAAGATGACTATGATATATTCCCAAGTTGGGGGGATATCTCAGAATTTAAATCCTATAATGAATTACCTGATAATTTAAAAAATTATATCACATTCATTGAAAACTATTTAGAAGTGCCAGTGACAATAGTCTCCTTAGGCCCTGAAAGAAATCAGACGCTTTTAAAATAATTAACTTTTTGTAAGTAGTTTTGGTTGAGATAAAATTTCTATTTCTTCTTGAAGCTTTTTAATAGCTTTATTTTCAATTTGCCTAACTCTTTCTCTACTAATAGAGTATTTTTGACTTAAATCCTCTAAAGTTTTAGGTTCATCTTCTAATCTTCTTGCTGTTAAAATCTCTAATTCTCTTGGTTCTAATTTTTTTACTGCTTGATTAAAAAGTTTTTTTCTTTTATCTAATTCATCAGTTTCTTCAACTCGACTTTGAATACTAGTATTTTCGTCTTCAATATGATCAATCCATTCACCATCTGTTTCATCATTAAGAGGCGTATTTAAAGAAAAATCATGATGGAAAACTCTTCCTTCCATATGTTTAACTTCGTCTTCGGTAACCCCCAAATCATCAGAAATAGATTTTATTTGTTCATTAGTTAGATAACCCTCTTCATACTTTTTCAATTGATTTCTTAACCTTCTCAGGTTGAAAAATAGTTTTTTTTGTGCTGCTGTAGTTCCAATTTTTACAAGAGACCAGCTATGTAAAACATACTCTTGGATAGACGCTCTAATCCACCAAATTGCGTAAGTAGCTAATCTAAATCCTTTTTCCGGATCAAATTTTCTAATAGCTTGGATTAAACCTAAATTACCTTCAGAAATTAAATCAAATAAAGGGAGACCGTAGCCTCTATAGCCCATTGCTATTTTGGCAACTAATCGAAGATGACTGGTAACTAATTTTTGAGCTGATTTAGTATTACCATTTTTAAGCCAATCTATTGCAAGTTTTTTTTCTTCCTCATCACTAAGCATGGGGAATTGATTAATTTTTTTAAGATAGGGATAAATATCATTCTCGGATGTTATTACAGGTAATAAATTTTTATTTTCTTTATTCATTTAAGTTTTGCTTGTAAATCTTTCATGTCATCAGGTAAATCACAAGTAATTTTAATGCTTTTTTTTGAAATTGGATGTTCAAATTCAACATGATAGGAGTGCAATGCCTGTCTCGGAAAAGAATTTAATGTATCAACAATATCTTTTTTTAGATTATTCAATCTAAATTTTTGCTCTTTATCTAGTATATAACTTTTATCCCCTATTATAGGTAATCCAAGGCTAGTTAGATGAACTCTTATTTGATGTGTTCGTCCTGTAATAATTTCACAATCCAAGAGGCTGATTGAACCATGATAGGTTTTAAGGTTAGTAATCTTGGTAAGTGCCTCCTTACCTTCAAATTGTGCTGTTTTAAACTTTGTTCTTTGATGTTTTTGTCTAGTAATATTCTTTGAGACTTCAATATAACTTTGATTAAGAACCCCATAGGAAATAGCAAGATAATGTTTTGTGATTAATCTATTTTTAAATAAATCTTGAAAAATTTGTTTAATAGTTTTGTTTTTTGTAATGATGATGAGCCCGCTAGTGTCTTTGTCTAGTCTATGAACGATACCCTCCTTGCCAACCTCATCATCAATAATTTCAAATTTTTGAGATAGACTATCCTGAAGTGACACCTCACTATCGTGAATATTTTTTTTATGAGTAATTAGTCCGGATGGTTTATTTAATATTGCTATATGACTATCCTCATATAAAATTGAAATTTCAAATCCGTGATAAATATAACTACTATTCATTGATAAAATGTTAAAAAAAAAACTATTAGTTAGCCTTGTCGTTATTCAGGGTATCTTTATTGTTTTAGGTATAATAGCAATTATTGTTGGTGTTTTCTATAAAATCAATAATAGTGAGCAAATAAGCCTAACTCCTCTAGGTAAATATGAATTAAGCGATGTATTTTTGATAGATGATGATCATTATCAAATTAAATCCATAGATGGAAATAAAGCAATTTTTAAAGTTATAGAGACCAGTACAAATAAGGTAATTAAGGAAGTTGTTATTGAAAAATAGATTTGACTATATTTTTATTGCCGGATCTTCTGGAGGGCATATTTTACCTGCAATAAAATGTATGAATGAACTATCAAAGTTTAACGAGCAAACTAAAATACTTTTTATCACTAATATTGTAGGAAGAAAATTCACTAATAAAATCCTAAATAAAAATATAGAAATTAAAGTCATAGAAACTTCTAATAAAATAAAGTTTTTATATGAAGTTATACTTAATTTTTCATTACTTTTTGCAAAGTGTAAAAAATTAAAATGTATTGGGTTTGGGGGATTTATAACTACACCAATTTTATATTTAGTCAAATTCATAAGTTTCTTTTTTTTTAAATCTCATAAAGTATTTATACATGAGCAAAATTTTATTTTTGGTTATGCAAATAAGTTAAATTATTGGATAGCTGATAAAGTTTTTATTAGTTTTCCCAATGAAAAAATTAAAAAGAAAGAAATATTTGTTGGAAACTTTTTTAGAGATCAATTTTCTAAATCTTTTAAAATTGAGGATGGTCAAGTTAAAATTTTATTAATTGGCGGTAGTGCTGGTTCAATTGAATTAAATGAAATACTATTAAACGAGCTATCTAAAATTGAAAAGATCCATATGGCTAAAATTCAATTAGATATTCAAATTTCCTCTCTTCAATCTGAAAATTTACAATCTCAGTACCTTGCTCAGTCAGATAATGTCAGTTTTTTTTCATTTAAAGATGATATTAATTTTACAAATTATGATTTAATTATTTCTCGTTCTGGTTCTGGCTCAATACATGAAACTCTTTATTTTACAGACAAAATATTTTTTAAACCCCATTTATTTTCTAGAGATCAACATCAAAAATATAATTTCATCTATTTTCAAAAACACTCTAATTTACCTAATAAGTTAGAAATTCCCCTCCAAAAACAATATCAAAATACAAATTATTTTAATGAAATGATCAATCCTTACTCTATGCAAAAATTAGTTTGTTATATAGCCAGATGAAATTTGCAAATTTAATTACAAAAAAAGTTCATATAATTGGAATTAATGGGATAGGAATGAGCGCATTGGCTCTATATCTTAAAAAAAACAACATTGATGTTTCGGGAAGCGATATTACCAGCAATAAAATAACAAATACTTTAAACGACAACGGTATTAAAGTTTTTATAGGTCATAAAGAGGAGAATGTTAAAAATAAAGATATAATTTTTTATTCCTCGGCAATAAAAGTAAACCCAGAACTTACAAGGGCGGCCAAAGATGGGATACCTTGTTATAATCGCTCAAAACTTCTCCAATTAATTTGTAAAGATAAATTTACTATAGTTGTATCTGGTTCACATGGAAAAACTTCAACAACCTCCTTGCTTGGACATCTCTTAGTTAATTCAGGTTTAAATCCAATCATAATTTCTGGAGGCATTATGCAAAATTTTGGCCAAAACATTTATTTAACAGATAGTAATTATGTAGTGGTAGAAGCAGATGAGAGTGATGGTACAGTATTTAAATTAAAGCCAAATTATTTAATCTATTTAAATGTAGATAGAGAGCATATTGACTTTTATAAGTCTTACTCGAAGTTAAAAAACCAAATTAAAAAATATATTAATGATAATGTAAAAAGAGGTACAAAAGTTTTTTTATGCTCAGATGATATTTTCCTGAGAGAAATTGCATCTAAAAATAAAGATATTATTACTTTTGGCTCCTCTCATTCTTTTTCATATAGTTATAAAATAAAAAAGTTAACTAATATAAATACAACATTTGATTTATTTAAAGATCAAAAAAAATATTCCGAGAATATTTTATCACCAATGTTAGGTGAACATAATGTTTCAAATATGACGGCTGCATTATCTGTTATAGATAGTTTAAATATCAAAATAAATAAATCAGATATATTGAAGTTCAAAGGAACTTTGAGAAGAATGAATATAATTGGGAAACTAAATAAAAATTTATTTATAGATGATTATGCCCATCACCCTACTGAATTAAAAAAACTAATTGAAGTTTTGAAATTGTATAAAAACAAAAAAAAATATCTTATTGTAGAGCCTCATCGTTATTCAAGACTTAATGACTTATATGACAATTACCTTGAAACTTTTAAAGAAATAAAAAATTTAATTATATTAAAGACATACTCAGCAGGTGAAAATATCCTCAAGGGAATGAAAGACTCGAAAGATTTAGTGAATGATTTAAATGTAAAGTATGGAAATAAAACTATTTATATTGATAGTTATACTGAATTATTCCAATTTTTAGACAGCCAATCAGATAAAGATTCTGATAATTTATTTATTACCGCAGGTGCGGGAAGTATTTCTTATCAAATTCGATTTTATTATGACTCAAAAAAAAAATAATTTAGAAAAATACTTTGATACTTCTAAAGTTTCATGGCTCAAATCAGGGGGGAAAATTAAAAATTATATAAAAATTTATGATGTCAATCAAATCGATGAAGTATTAGCATTCAATGAAAATCTCAATGATCAAATTTTAACAATAGGTAATTTCTCAAACCTATTAATTAAGAGTAATGGGTTTAATGGTATAGGTTTAAAACTACTTGGTGACTTTACAAAAATTAATATAGAAGAAGATTCCTTATTAGTAGGGGCGGGGGTACTTGATAATTATTTTTCAAAATATTGTTATCAAAATTCTATTACCGGATTTGAATTTTTACACACTATTCCTGGATCTATAGGAGGTAATATATTTATGAATGCTGGTTGTTACGGCCATGAAATAAAAGATAGGCTTTTAAGTGTAATTTTTTATGATTTATTAGCAAAAAAAACATTTGAAAAATCGATAAATGATCTCAATTTTGAATATCGTAGAGGTTTCCAGCAAGATAATACAATTATTTTATATGGACGTTTTAAAAAAGAGACTAGCAATAAAGAAAATATAAAAAAAACTATGAAAGAATATGAAGAAAAACGTAATTTAACTCAACCTCAGAAAGTTAACTGCTGTGGTAGTATTTTTAAGAATCCAGAAAATATGAATGCTTGGAAACTTATCAAAACTTCTTTAGATGATAGCTTTTATAATGGCTCAGTAAAACTATCCAAGAAACACTCTAACTTTTTTGAAAATGATCCAAATATTGAAGCTGATTTGATTGAGCAATTTATAATCAATGTACAAAATAAAGTAAAACAAAAATACGATCTTACCCTTGATCCAGAGTTAAAGATTATAGGTTAATGAAGAACCTTTCTAAGATTAATATATTGGTTATTGCAGGAGGGTGGTCTGATGAAAGAAATGTTTCCTTATCCTCCGGGAGAAACGTATATCAATCACTTAAAGCTAAAAATTTTAGAGTTAATTTTTTTGATTTAAAAAAAAATAACTTAAGTCAAATTGCTAAATTTAAACCCGACATCATATTTAATGCGCTTCATGGAGAGTTCGGTGAAGATGGAGGGCTTTCTTGTTTGGCTTCTAAACATTCAATACCTATTACCCACTCAAATGACCTTACTTCAGCCTTGTGTTTTAATAAAAGGCTTTTGAAACAGTTTTTAAAAAAAAAATTGAATATACTCTCCCCAAATGAAGGTACGATAAATTCTCAACTGCCATTAATCGCAAAACCTAACTGGGGCGGTTCATCCAATGGAATATCATTTATTAAAAATAAAAAAATACTTAACAAGATTATTAATCAAAAAAATATGCTAATAGAGGAAATTGTAAAAGGAAGAGAGCTGACAGTTACTGTATTAAAGGACAATAAAAAAGTATCTGCATTGGGTATCACTGAAATAGCTTATGAGGGTGCTATTTATAATTATGAAGCAAAATACACAAAAGGGAAAAGTAAACATTTTTTTCCAGCTAGAATTCCTATTAAAGATTACAAAGCAATAATAAAAATATCAGAAAAAATATTTAAAATATGTAATTGTAAGTCAATAGCTAGATTGGATTTCATCTATTCAGATCTTAATAAAAAATTTTACTTTCTAGAAATCAATACTCACCCTGGTCTAACTAAGATCTCATTAGCTCCAGAGCAAGCACATTTTAATAATATACCATACTTTAACTTAATTAAAAAAATTTTACTTTCCTCTTATAAATGAAATCATGGCTAAAAAAAATTATATTGAGTGTATCATCATTTTTAATTTTTGGTTCATTAGTTTTTTATACATATAAATATTTTATAGATAATACACCATCAATTGTTGAATTTAACAATAAGAGTATTAGTAGTGAATTTGAATCTGAAATTGCTGAGCATGCCAATGATGTAAATAGTTTTTTAAAAGAGTATTCATTTATTAAAAGTTATTTAGTTAAAAAAAATCTATCTAAAATAGATATCAACATTGAGATTAAAGAACCTTTTGCAAAAAATATTTTCAACAAGGAAATTATTTTTATGGATAGCACAACAGCATCATTTAAATATTTTAATAACAACTTTATTGATCAAATATCCTTAATTGATATTTCTAAAGAAACTTTAATAATTAATCAGTATTTATTAAATTCTTATGAAAGAATTAATAAACTTTTTAAAATCTCAAATATCGAATATATAGATAATAGACGTTATAACTTGATTCTTGATAACAATCTTGTTGTGATGCTACCTAAGTTAATTAACGAAGAATTTTTAATGTTTATTGAAAATAATTTGATTTTATTAGAGAATAATACCAATTACTCAGAGTATTTAGACCTGAGAAACTTTCATGAAAAAACTATTAGATTAAAATAGATGGAAGACTTAAAATCAATAATAGAAATTGGCTCTTTTTCAATTAAAACAGTTATTTTTTCTGACCAATCTAATGAAACTCAAATAAAAGGCGTGGGGAAATCAAACGCAAATGGCTTTGATGGAACTAATGTAATTTCTTTTGATGATTTTGTTGAAAGCATTAAAAAATCAATTGTACAAGCCGAAAAGCAAGCAAATTATATTATTCGAGAGACATATATTTTACTTTCAAATAATAATATTAAGATCCGAAAGATAAAAAATAGTATTAATTTAAATAATTCGATTATAGAAAATAACGATCTTCGAACGCTCTCAAGAATTCCTATACAAAAGCAAGAGAACTATCATCAAAATATACATACTTCACATTATCAAATTAACGATGACTTAATTACTGATAATCCTCTTGGTTTAACTTGTGAAAAACTTTCTCTTATCTCTCTGGTTTCATTAATCGATAAAAAAGATATCTCACTTTTTCAAAATATTTTTCAAAAGTTGCAAATAAAAATTCATAATTTTTTAGATACCACCACTTCATACTTTTATTACTTAAAAAATAAAAAAATTATAAAAAATAATATAATTCTTTTTGATTTCGGTTTTAATCATATAAATGTAATTGTGATTAAAAATAAACAATTAATTTTTAATAAAAATATTGCCCTGGGATGTAAATGGATATCCGATGATATGGTTAAAATGCTAAATGTAAGCTTCGATTTTGCAGAAAAATTAAAAATTTCTACAATAGACCTTGCAGATGAAAGAAATTCATCAATTGAGATTCCTGTTTGGGAGGAGTTTGGCAATAATCTAAAAAATAAAATAGAACACTCATATATAAAAAAAATAATTTTATCTCGTTTAGATGAAATTTTTAATTATATTTTTAAGCAACTTCCTGAAGATAAGAATTTTTATACATATTTATTTACTGGCGGTGGATCTATGCTTAAAAACTTTAATTTTTATTTTAGAAACAAATTTGGACATGAAATTCAATTCATTGAACCTCCAAGTTCTTCCGGAATTCCGCGTGTACTAAATGATGCTAGTCTAATGTCCATTTATGCTGCTTTTTGGCTACTCTCAAATAAAAAGACAGATAATGGTGATTTTATGAAAAAAATTGATTCATTTTCTAACAAAATATGGTACAAACGATTCGTAGACCTACTATAGGTAGATATTCGCGGGGATTAATATGACACTAGATATAGAGCCAGTACTAGATCAAAAAAATTTAAAACCATCACTTACTGTAATGGGAGTTGGCGGCGCAGGAAGTAATGCTGTCAATAATATGATTCAATCAAATTTAAATAATGTTGAGTTTATAGTTGCAAATACCGATGCTCAGGCACTTGAAAATTCATTATGTTTTAATCGGATCCAATTAGGTTTAGAAAAAACTAAAGGACTTGGGGCTGGAGCTGATCCAAGCGTAGGAAGAGAAGCAGCAGAAGAAAGTATTGACTTAATATCTGAAGAATTACGACACACTAACATGCTATTTTTAACTGCTGGCCTAGGTGGTGGAACAGGTACAGGCGCATTACCCGTTATTGCCAGTATAGCTAAAAAATTAGGTATTGTAACAGTTGCGATTGTTTCAACACCTTTTAACTTTGAAGGCACTAAAAGAATGAACCTTGCACTTCAAGGACTTGAAGAAGTTAAAAGCAATGTAGATACATTATTAATTATCCCTAATCAAAATTTATTTAAGGTATCTAATGAACAAACTTCATTTGCAGAGGCTTTCAAAAAAGCTGACAATGTTCTTTTTGATGGAGTTAAGGGATTAACAGACTTAATTACCCAACCTGGATTGATAAATTTAGATTTTGCAGACGTAAGAACCGTCATTAAAGAAATGGGATTTGCAATGATGGGCACTGCCGTTGCTGAAGGGGACAATAAAGCGGTAGAAGCATCAAACCTTGCTTTAACTAACCCACTTATTGAAAATGTAGATATGAATACTGCTAAAGGAGTCATCGTTAATATTTCTGGAGGAAGTGATATGACTCTATTAGAAGTAGACCATGCAGCAAATATTATTCGTCAAAGTGTTAACCCAGATGCAAATATAATATTTGGCTCTTTGATCGATGAAAGTCTTCAAGGTAAGTTGAAAATTAGTATCTTTGCAACTGGTATTGAGGCAACTGGTAAAAAAATTCTTTACTACCCCGACTCAGAAAAAGATAATAGTTTCTCTTCTTTACAAAAAAAAATTGATAAGAATAAAGATAGTCATGAGAATATTAGCAGTAATAATAGTTCTTTTGACGATGAAAAAATCTCATCTACCAGTTATGAAATTCAAGAAAATCAATTTGACTTACATAGCGAGGTCATAGAAGAGGAAAAGCCTAATAGTAATAATAGGGAGCCGATAACTTCCTCTCCAACTGTCAATTATAAGGGCCTAGAAGAAAAGAAAAAAACAAGTTTTTTTAGTATGCTTTCTAACTTAATGTCATCAGATAAAAAAGAACAACCCACTGAGGAAAAAACAATAGAAAAAAAGGAAAAACCTAAAAGGGTAAAGACAGATCCTAATTTATTCCTTTTTGGCGATGTGGTAGAAGAGTCAGATAGAACTCATGTAAATAATGATGTTTTAGAGATTAGCGAAATTTCAGACAATAGTCTTGATAGTGATTTGATCGATGAGATGGACACACCGTCTTATCTGAGAAAAGGCTCCTCTCAACAATAGACTTCTAGAGAATACAAAGTTTTACAATTATAAAGTAATACATTTGCTATATTTGCCTATTATTTAGGTATATGAAAAGCTATACCCTTCAAAAACCTATTTCTTTGGGCGGTATTGGATTGCACACTGGAGAATCTTGTAACTTAACTTTAAATCCTGCCAATATTAAAACTGGAATTATATTTAATCGTACTGATTGTAAAACCATTGTTCCTGCTAAGTGGGATAAAGTTATATCAACTAAATTTTCAACAAATTTAGCTGTTAACAATATTGAAGTTAGAACAGTAGAGCATTTGCTTAGTGCTTTAGCTGGATTGCATATCGATAATTGTGAAATAGAAATTAATAATTTGGAAGTACCTATCTTAGATGGTAGTTCAAAAATTTTTGTGGATGAAATCTTAAATGCTGGTTTAAAAGAACTGAATGCTTATCAAGAAGTCCTTGAAATTAAAAAACCAGTAAGATTTGAATGTGATTATGGCTATGCAGAACTTTTACCAAACTCTATGGATGCCGAAGGTTTAAATATAAACTTAGAATCTTGTTTTGAGGGTAAGTACCATGATCAAAAAATCTTTATTAAAAACTTAAATGGTAATTACATAGACTCTATTTCTCAGGCGCGTACATTTGGTTTCTTCCATGAGATTGAGTATTTAAAATCACAAAATTTAATTAAAGGCGGGTCTCTAGATAACGCTATTGTTATTAAAGATATGAAGCCGTTAAATAAAGAAGGACTAAGATACGAAAATGAGTTAATGCGCCATAAAGTGTTAGATGTCGTTGGAGATCTTTATTTGTCTGGATACCCTATTATTGGTACTTATAATGGTTTTAAAACAGGCCATTTTATTACTAATAATTTATTAAAAGAGCTATTTAAATCTGAAGAAAATTATTCAATTCATCAAATTCACTAAACCATATTTTTGGGATTAGTATATTTATCAAACTCGCCCTCACTAAGTTTAGTTAATTCCATACAAGACTCTTTGAGAGAAATATTTTTATTATAAGCATTTAAGGCAACCTTAGAGGCTAAATCGTAACCAATGATTTTTGTAAGTGGTGTCACTAACATTAGTGAATTATCGAGCAATTCTTTAATTCTATGAGTATTAGCTTTAATTCCAATGAGGCAATTTTTATCAAAGGAGTTCATGCCCTCACTAATTAATGAAATAGCATCAAGAGTATTATGAATTATAATTGGATTATATACATTTAGCTGAAAATGACCCTGGGTACATGCAAATGAAACTGAATTTCTTAATCCAATCACGTGTGCACAGACCATAGATAATGCCTCACACTGAGTTGGGTTAATTTTACCTGGCATAATAGATGAACCTGGTTCATTAGCAGGCAGTATTAGTTCAGCGATACCGCTTCTTGGTCCGGATGCCAGGACTCTTATATCGTTAGCCATTTTAAATAGAGAACTTGTTAAAATTTCAATACCAGCCATTACTTCAATAAAAACATCATGGGAGGCCAATGCTTCATATTTATTCTTCGCAGAAATAAATGGAAGTTTTGTATCTTTACTAAGATGTTTAATAAACTTTTGAGCAAAACCCTTTGGCGCATTTACACCAGAGCCTACAGCTGTGCCGCCTTGAGCAAGTTGATAAAGTTTATTCAAAGATTTTTTTATAACAGACTCAGCATATTCAATTTGATCGTGAAAAGCTAAAAACTCATTTGAAAGTTTAATAGGGGTTGCATCTTGTGTATGAGTACGCCCGATCTTAATAATACCTTTAAATTGAGATGATTTTTTTTTGAGAGTATTTTTAATTTTTTTTATTGATGGGAATAGCAGTCTGTGGATAGCTAAAACAGTTGCAATATGCATAGCTGTCGGAATTGTATCATTTGATGATTGGGATTTATTGATATCATCATTGGGATGTAAGGGTTTATTTGAGGGCAGTTTACTACCTAATAAAAGATTAGATTTGTTTGCAATGACCTCATTTAAATTCATATTTACTTGAGTTCCAGAGCCTGTTTGCCAAACCACAAGTGGAAATTGAGATTTTAATTCTCCTTTTATGATCATATCGCAAACCTTAACAATTATATGGACATGTTTTTTGGAAAGAAGTTTAAAATCGAGGTTCGCTTTAGCGCATGATTTTTTTTGTAAGGCTAGTGCTTCTATAAAAATATCTTGAAAGTGAAATTTACCTATTCCTATTTCAAAGTTTTGAATAGATCTTTGTGTTTGCGCACCCCATAGTTTGGAATCATCTACTTTTACTTCCCCTAAACTATCTTTTTCTATACGAAATTTGACCATAATTAATAAATACTATATATCACACTTCATGAAAAATATTTTATTAATTCGTCATGGTCAAAGTGAATGGAATAAGCTTAATTTATTCACAGGATTTAAAAATGTAGAACTTTCTGAACTGGGGGCGGAAGAGGCCAATAGGGCAGGCCAAAATTTTAAAAATATCAATTTAAAATTTGATCTTGTTTATACCAGTGAGCTTAAAAGGGCCCAAGATACAGCAAAGATCATCTTAGAAAATTTAGGGCAATATGATGAATTAACCGCAAGTGGTAAAATTATTAAAAATATAAATTTAAATGAGAGAGACTATGGAGATTTAACGGGTTTAAATAAAAAAGAAACCGCAGAAAAATTTGGAGAAGAACAGGTTCATAAATGGAGAAGGGGGTACTCTGACAGACCTCCAAATGGAGAAAGCTTGGAAGATGTTGTGGCAAGAGTAAGCAAGTACTTTGATAGTGAAATTTTTAACCAAATTAAAAATCAAAACATAAATAATATCTTAATTGCAGCGCATGGAAACTCACTTAGAGCATTGCTTATTGTAATGGATATTTACAGAGCTGATGAGATAAATGGAGTAGAATTGTCAACAGGTGAACCAATTCACATTTTGTTTGATAATAATTCCTTTTCTATAAAAGAATAAATCTTGATAAACGCAGCATTAATCGTTGCACTTGTATCTTACTACACGGTGATGTTTATTACTCCAGGGCCGAATAATGCAATGTTAACAATATCCGGGATAAAATTTGGCTTTCGAAGGTCTATTCCTCATATTTCAGGTATTGCGATAGGACATGCAATCCAAGTTTCATTAGTGTGTCTGTTTTTGGGCTATTTTCTAAAAGAATTTCCAAAATTTCAGCTGATCTTAAAATGGTTCTGTTTTATCTATCTTTTATATCTAGCCTATCGCATGATCGGCTCTATTAAAGATCATCAAAAGGATACAGGAAGACCTTTGAGGTTTTATGAGGCTTCGCTTTTCCAATGGATTAACCCTAAAGCTTGGACTATAGCGATGACTGTTGGTTCTGGTTTCATGCCTATAGAGGAAAAATTGTGGGTAGCTGTTCTTTTTACAGGTTTAATGTCATCAATAGTCAGTTTTCCATGTATAAGTCTATGGGCGTTATTTGGTACAATGATCAAAAAATTTGTATCTAATGCTAAAATTAAAAAAATTATAGAAATTACTTTTGCAGTTTTACTTGTATTGACGGGTCTATATTTAATCTTTTAAATAAGATGGTTAATTAAATTTAAAAACCTATAGCTCAAATAACCTTTTTTCACGATATAAAAATCTTCAATTGTATCCTTATCTAGTGTTTTTATAATTTTAGGTAGTAGATATTTTAGTTTAGAGCTAAATTTTTCAGAAGCTTCAAGAGGAAGCGCGCTGGGTAAATTATCAACTGCCATGACGCTAATACCTTTAAAGTTATAATATGGTGATTTTAGTGTAGTGCTTTTTATAGTAGTGGGTATAGAACCTTTAATATCACAAGTGATATCACCAATTATTTTAAAAAAGTTTTTACTAATATCTTTTAATGAAAATAATTTGGGAAAACGACTATCCCAATAATGACAAGAAATTAAAATATCATAATAGCCAATGTAATCAGTGAATTTGTTCTTATACTTTCCATTTCCTATTAAAAGGTCATTTAAATTAAACTTACCATCTACTCGAGAGTAGTAATCGATCGGTTTTAAAATTCTAAAACAAGGATTTTCAGATGATGAATTATTGTTTATTTCTTTAAAACCAATTTTCTTCAACAAAAATTGACTTCCCTTCGAGACTAGCCCATCTCCAGTGATTAATATTTTTGTATTTTTAAAATTGAATTTCTTTAGGATTTTTATGATTTCATTCGAGTTATAAGTTAACTTATTGATTTTGTTGTAATTGATATGTTTGGAGAGAGTTAAGAAAGTTCCCATAATGCCGGCAAACCAACCAAAACCTAAAATCCTCTGGTTATTCTTATTTTTAAAGAGCTCGTAATCAATTAATGAACAATTCTTATCTAAGAGTTTTTTAAGCATAGACATGTTGTACGACTGACCTTTAATGGTATGAGAAAACATTAAAAAATTTTGATTCTTTTGAATAATTTTTTTATTAATCTCTTTTATTGATAAGAATAAATCAATTTTTTGTTTGTTATATTTTTTGCATCCAACTTTATAGTACTCTTCATCTGAAATTATCCTATCAGCAGAAGGTTGAATAAAAAAATTAAAGTTTTTATATTTATCTTTTAAATAGGATATATCACGGGGAACTAAAGGAACCCTGAATTCATTATTTTTATTCTCTTTAAGTATACAAATGTTAATCATTATGTATTTTAACACCAAAGTTATCTAGTCGATTTAGAATATAATCAACATTGTTAATATCACTGAAGATTCTTTTTACTCCGCTAAGTGAATTATTTTTTAAAATACATTCAATTGTAGAGTATACAGTCAGTGAAACACAATTAGACATGGATGAATTTTCAATTTCCCTCGTATCGTCTATGAAAATTGATTTATCATAAATTATATTGCCATTTTTATCCTCAGCTCTTAAGCTGACATATAACAAAACTCTATCCTTTTCCTGAGGTAGGTATTTATTGCTTTCCCATAATTCACTACCTAGTTTTTCAATATCTTCTTTATTATTAATTTTATGAAAAATATTTTGCCAAGCCTCTGTCCAACCCTTGAGTCTTATAGTGCCTCGTTCAAAGTGTTTAATCTTATCTCTAATTGAATCTAATAAATAAGAATTTATATAAGGTATAGAATTTCGATTTGGGTATGTTTCAAAATTTTCATCTCTAAAATTTATCAAACTTACATGCTCGTATGGTCGATCTGCGACTATTTCTTTAAATTGTTTAATATATTTAGCTTGCGTATTTAATGCTCTGATTACACCGACTGGCGACCAACTAAATTTATATTTGAATTCATTGGGAATAAGAGGGAATCCACCACACATGCTTTTGAATTCAATATTTTTAACATCCTCGTAATTTATTTTTTCCTGAAAATCATGAACTAATTTATGAGCTAGGAGATGGTCGATACCTGGATCCAACCCAGCTTCGCACATAAATAAACAGTCATTTTCTTGAAAATTTTTTTCAAGCTCTGTGTATTTTGGATCAAAATAGCTTGATGTAAGTAAGTGGCATTTATTTTTTATTGCTAAATTTGCAATTTCTAAATGCATATTAGCTGGAAGCATAGAAACAATTAGGTCATTGGGTGTTAGTTGTTTATCTAAATTTTCTAAATCTAAATGTTTAACTTTTATCTTCTTATGCAATAACAGTTCTGCTTTTTCAGTAGATCTATTCCAAACCTCAATATTATAATTATTATTAATAAGCTCAATAATTCCAGGAGGTGAAGACAAACCAACCCCTAGCCAATGTATTGTGTTTATATCCATTTGACGAAAACTTTAGAATAAATTCATTTAAAATTATATATTTATTTATAAATGAAACTGGTACCAGAGTGGGAAGATCATAGTCATTGTTTAATTGCTTGGCCTTGCAATAAAACGCTTTATGGATCTGTTATTGAAAAAGCTAGATTGGAAATAGCTAATCTGGCAAATCATATATCTGAAGAAGAAAAAGTTATTATTTACTGTAATAGAGTTGACTATGAAGATTGTAAAAAAATAATTGCTAATCCAAAAATAGAAATTCATCAAACGGCACTAGATGACTCTTGGATGAGAGATATCGCTCCTATTTTTTATAAAGAAAATAACCAATTACAAAGCATGTCCTTTGAATTTAATGGATATGGTAAATACCCTAACTTTAACAATGACAATAAAATGGCTGACTATATTTCAAATCAGTTAAACATTTCCCCTAAGAAAATTGACCTTATCTTAGAAGGAGGGGGGATTACTTATGATGAAAAAGGGAACCTATTCACAACTGAAAGTGTTTTATTAAACCCAAATAGAAGAAACCCATCGAAGGATAAGATATCTGATATTTTAACTGATCTATTTGAATTAAAATCTGTTATGTGGTTTGAGCAAGGACTATTTGACGATGATACTGATGGGCATATTGACAATATTCTATGCCCTATTGGCAATGATTCTTATTTATTAGCTTCAAGTAATAATCAATACTCTCCAAATTATAAGGTTTTATTAGAGATTAAAAAAAAATTGAAAGAGGAGTTTTCAAAAAAAAATTCAAGTATCTCAATCATAGATATACCTTTGCCCTCTGATTGCTCGATTGAGGGAAAAAAACTGGTCTCTTCTTATATAAATTTTTATTTTACTAAAAATAAAATATTTCTTCCAAAATTTGATGTTCCTGAGGATCTTGAGGTTTTGGACATATTCAAGAGTTTATTTAATAAAAAACAAATAGTAATGTTAGATACTAAAAATATAAATTATGGAGGAGGGAATATTCATTGTGTTACCATGAATGTGCCTAAAATATGAAAATAAAAGTAGCAGTTTCTCAGTTTTCTTGTGTTAAGGGCGATCAAGATGCGAATATCAATAAAGCATTTGATTTAGCCTCTAAGGCCGTAAAGCAAAAAGTAAATATCCTTTTACTCCAAGAATTATTTCAAAGTGAATATTTTTGTTCCACTCAAAATGCTAAATTTTTTGACTATGCAATTTCTTTTCCTGATAACCCATTATTTGAAAAATTTTCTAACTTTTGTAAGCAAAATAATATTGTGATACCAATCAGTTTTTTTGAAAAGTCTGGGCAAAATTATTTTAATTCGGTCGTTTTAATAGATGCTGATGGTAGTTTAAGTAGCCTTTATCGTAAATCTCATCTACCAGATGGACCAGGCTATAATGAAAAATTTTATTTTACTCCTGGCAATACAGGTTTTAAAGTTTTCAAAACTAAGTTTGCTTCAATTGGATGTGCTATTTGTTGGGATCAGTGGTTCCCTGAGTGTGCTAGATCGATGACGATGGATGGTGCTGAGATATTAATGTACCCAACTGCTATTGGATCTGAACCGCATGATTCTAATATTAATTCTAAAGATCATTGGCAAAATGTCATGAAAGGTCATGCCGCAGCTAATCAAATACCAGTTATGGCATCAAATAGAGTTGGGGTAGAAAAAGAGGGAAGTACTTCATTAACTTTTTATGGAAATTCTTTTATAGCTAACCATTTAGGAAATATAATTTCAAATATGGATAACGCATCAGAGGGCATTGAAGTTAATGAATTAGATTTAGATGATTCTATGAAATATAGAAAATCTTGGGGAAATTTTAGAGATAGAAGGCCAGAACTATACAAAAAAATTTGTGATTTTTAGTTTAATTTATAATAATATCTAACTGTTAATTTTAACAAAGGGAGGAAAGTTTAATGAGAAAATTTTTAATTTTATTGGCTTCTATTTTAATACCTTTTTCAGCATCGGCTAAGGAAGAATTGTTTATTTACAATTGGTCAGATTATGTTGCAGAGGGTGTGATTGAAAATTTCGAAGAGGAATTTGGTATTGATGTAACTTATGATGTATTTGACTCAAATGAAGTTTTAGAAGCAAAATTATTAGCTGGAAATTCTGGCTATGATATTGTTGTCCCTTCTGGGGCGTTTTTAGCTAATCAAATTAGAGCTGGGGTATTCCAGCCGCTTGATAAATCCTTATTACCTAATTTAGCTAATCTGGATCCTGCTATCTTAGAGTATACCGGAAAACATGACCCTGATAACTCTTATTCAGTTAATTGGCTCTATGGTACAACGGGTATTGGTTATAATATCGATATGATCGAAGAGCGTATGCCGGGCGCTACTGAGGATGGAACAATAGATAGTTTAGATATTATTTTTGATCCTGAGCTTGTTTCAAAATTCGCTGACTGCGGTGTCACAATGTTAGACGCTCCTACTGAAGTCGTAGAAGTAGCTCTTCATTACCTTGGTCATGACCCAAATACAGAAAATACAAATGCTAATCAAGAGGCACTTGATATGTTAAAAAAAGTAAGGCCGTATATTAAGTATTTTGACTCTTCTCAGTATATTGATGACCTTGCAAACGGAGAAATCTGTCTTGCATTAGGTTGGTCAGGGGACGTTTTCCTTGCATCTGATGAAGCCGCTGATGGAGTAAATGTTTGGTATTCTGTCCCGTCTCAGGGAACAGTAATATGGTTTGATCAAATGGCTATTCCTGCAGACGCTAAAAACATCGAGAATGCTCATAAATTTATTAATTACTACATGAGACCAGAAGTTGTTGCCGCAAATACAAATTATGTTTGGTATCCAAATGCAAATTTAATTGCAAATACAACACCAGGTTTAATTGATCAAGAAATATTGGATGACCCTGCAGTATATGCTGATGAGGAAACTATGGCTAAATTATTTCCTGACCAAGCTGACTCACCACAGAAGTCTAGAATCTCTACCCGAGTATTCAATGAGTTTAAAACTTCTAACTAAAAATATGTTAATTTTAAAGCGTAACTAAATTTTAGTTACGCTTTAAATGAAATCCTTAGAAATTTAAACAACATGTCATCAAATGAGGACTTTTTAATAATTGATAATATTAGTAAGCGTTTTGATGATGTAGTTGCCTTAGATAAAGTTTCAGTAAAAATTAAGAGATCCGAACTATTTAGTTTACTTGGCTCGTCTGGATGTGGAAAGTCAACTCTTTTAAGAATCATTGCGGGTTTTGAAAAACCAGATGAGGGGAGAATTATACTTGATGGGCAGGACATTACTGATCTTCCACCCTACCTCAGACCGCTAAACATAATGTTTCAAAATTATGCGCTATTTCCTCATCTGAATGTATATAAAAATATTGAATTTGGTTTAAAAGAAGAAAAGCTCGAACAAAATCTTATTGAAGAAAGAATTAATGAGGCGTTAACATTATTAGAACTGTCAGCACTTCAAAAAAGAAAAATTAATGAAATTTCTGGTGGGCAACAGCAAAGAGTAGCATTAGCTAGATGTTTAGTAAAAAAACCTAAATTATTATTACTCGATGAGCCTTTAGCAGCTTTAGATAAAAAATTGAGAATACAAACACAATTTGAGCTCGTTAATCTTCAATTTAAATTAGGTATAACATTTATAATAGTGACCCATGATCAAGAAGAGGCTATGTCTTTGTCTGATAGAATGGCTGTAATGCAACAAGGAAATATTCTTCAAATAGGAACACCTGTTGAAGTTTACGAGACACCTGGAAATGAATATATTGCTAATTTTATTGGAACGGCAAATATTTTTGAAATAAATTACAATCTGGAAAATAAATTATTTGCAAATGCTCTGAATGCATTTATTGAATCTACCAAAAATATTACAACAAATAAATTTTTGCTAAGACCAGAAAAGATTGAAATTAGTAAATTTTCAGGAGAAGAAAATATTCAAATTAATAAATGTATCGGAACTGTTAAAGAGATTGCCTATTTAGGAAGTTACACAAAATATTTAGTCAAAACCGACAAGGCTACTTTTTATGTTTTTCAGCAAAATAAATTTTTTACAGAAAACTTAAATATAAAATGGGATGACAAAGTAGTTTGTTCTTGGAATGAAAATTCAATCTTTCCTATTAATGATTAGTAAAAAATTAAGAAACTATAAATTTTGGTTTGTTTTTACACCTTATTTTTGGTTAGTGCTGTTTTTTTTTATACCTTTAGCTTTAATTTTTAAAATTTCTATTTCAATTGCAGAATGGGGCATGCCTCCTTACAAAGATTTATTTGAATTTACTGAAAATGGATTTCAAATTAATGCAACTTTAAATAACTATATTTATGTACTTTCTGATTTTTATTATTTTAAATCTTATTTAAATTCTCTTTCCTTGGCATTTACGTCTACTTTGATTTGCTTATTGATTGGTTTCCCAATTGCTTTTTATGTTGCGAAGTCTAGCGAAAGAGTCAGAAATATTATGTTAATTTTTTTAATTATACCTTTTTGGACATCTTTTTTACTTAGGGTTTACGCGTGGAAGGTTCTTTTACAGGGAAATGGCCTAATTAATTCGTTATTAATTAAATTTGGCATTATTGATACACCGCTCCCTTTGTTGCATAACCACTACGCAGTTATTCTTGGTGTTGTATATACTTATCTCCCTTTTATGATACTCCCATTATACGGGTATTTAGTAAAGTTTGATCTAAATCTTATTGATGCTGCTTATGATTTGGGGGCAAAGCCTATCAAGGCTTTTTTTAAAGTCATACTACCATTGTCGCTGCCAGGGATTGTAGCTGGTTCAATGTTAGTTTTTATTCCTGTTGTGGGGGAGTTTGTAATACCAGAAATGCTAGGTGGCAGTGATAGACTTTATTTTGGTAAGATGATATGGGAAGAATTCTTTCAAAATCGAGATTGGCCTATTGCAAGTGCCCTCGCAATGTCAGGAATTTTATTTCTGGTAATACCAATTTTAATTTTTCAAAAACAATATGAAAAATATAATTTAAAATGAGTAGAAATTTAAATTTTTTAAAAATCAGCTTATTGTCTTTCGGTTTTATGTTTCTATATTTCCCCATATTTACTCTTGTTTTCTATTCATTTAATGACAGTGAGAGGGTTATGGTATGGACATCCTTTTCTTTTCGATGGTATTCAGAATTATTTCATAATGAACAAATTCTAGAAGCATTTTATACTAGTTTAAAAGTGGCATTTTTATCAGCGAGTGTCGCAACTATTATTGGTGTAATGGTTGGCTATTCCTTAGCTAGAATTAAATATGTCCCATTTAGAATTTTTTTTATCTTCATTGGAACATCTCCATTAGTTATGCCAGAAATAATATTAGGTCTTTCATTTTTGTTATTTTTTATAACAACAAATAATTTGATTGGCTTTCCATCGTCTAAAGGGTTTCTAACGGTTCTTATATCTCATATAACATTTTCTATTGCTTTTGTCGGTGTGATTATCCAAGCAAGATTAAGCTCATTTGATAAAAATATTGAAGAAGCAGCGCAAGATTTAGGTGCTATGCCAAATAAAGTTTTTTGGAAGGTTACCGCACCTGTAATTTTGCCATCTATTGTTTCAGCATGGCTTTTATCATTTACTCTGTCACTAGATGATTTAGTAGTGGCTAGTTTTACCAATGGACCTGGTGCAAATACCTTACCCATAGTAGTCTTTTCAAAAGTCCGCTTAGGTTTAAGCCCTGAGGTTAATGCACTTTCAGCAATTGTTTTATTAGTTGTTATGAGTGCTGCATTAATTTTTTATTTTGCAAATAAAAAATCAAACATTGAGAAGTAAATATTCTCTTTCCCAGGCAGTTATTATCTTATTATAAGCGTTTACTTCTAAATCTTTTATCGAGCAAAAGAGATCAACAAAGGTTTCTCCGAATATTTCCTTTGCCTCCTTTGATCTGGAGAAAAAATCTATAGATTGATATATACTATCTGTGAGAGAAAGATTAACGTTATATGCTGCTTTTTTAGTTTCAGCAGTTGCTTTTAATTTCTTTTTGATTCCAAGATATCCCGCTGAAAGTGTTGCCGCAATGGCAAGATAGGGGTTTACATCCGAACCGCATAATCTATTTTCAATTCTAACCTGGTTGGGTGAGTTAAAATTTGGAACTCTAAATCCACAAGTTCTATTTTCAAAGCCCCAATTCAAATTAAAAGGTGTTCCTTCCTCCCAAAACCCTCTTAATCGCTTAAAGGAGTTTACATTAGGAGCAAATAATGGCAGGAATGACTTTGAGTATTTTTGCAAACCACCAAGATATTGGTCAAATATTTTAGAAGTTTTTAAATTTTTATCTGCAAATACTGGTTTACCATTTTTTAACAATGATTGATGAATGTGCATTGAATTTCCCGGTGAATCTTCCATTGGCTTTGCCATAAATGTTGCATATAAATTATGCTTTAGGGCAGTTTGTCTTAAAGTGCGTTTGAACAAGAATACTTGGTCAGCTAAATCTAATGCATTACCATGTTTAAAGTTAATCTCCATTTGGGCAGGGCCATCTTCATGGTTAATGGTTTCCACATCTAATTCTTGGGCTTCACAAAAATCATATAAATCCTCAAATATATGGTCAAATTCATTAACTGCATCTATGCCATAGGATTGATCACCTTTTTCTGTTCTGCCTGATTGCCCTGCAGGGGTTTCGAGCGGATAATCTGGGTCATTATTTTTTTTAACTAAATAAAACTCAATTTCTGGAGCTATTACTGGAGTAAGGTTAATATCTTCAAACATTTGAATTACCCTTTTCAATATTCCCCGTGAGTAAACTTCAATATCTTTATTATTTCGATCAACTGCATCGCAAATAATTTGTGCCGTAGGTTCAGAATACCAAGGAACAACTCTCAAAGTATCAAAATCAGGTTTTAACAAGAAATCTCCATCAGTTGGGTTTAGCAACTGGTCGTCAATAGAGTATGTAATATCCCTTGATACAGATAATTTAAAAAGGTTTAAAGGAAGTCTTAAACCCCCAGACTCAATAGTATCTAAAAATTTTTTAGTAGGTAGAATCTTGCCTCTGGGTATGCCCGAATTGTCGGGTATCATGCATTCTACCTCAGTAATTTTATTCTTTTTTAACCAATCGATGTAATCATTCATAACTATAATTGAACTCTAAAATTTGATATTTATGTCTCTGATGGAGTATACAGATAACTATTACGTTCGTACAAAAGCATTAAGAGTTGATTCTAGCAAATTAGATCAGAATTTACAATGCGATGTTTGTATAATTGGGGCAGGTTTATCGGGTATTTCTACCGCTTATTATCTAAATAAGTACAATCCGAATTTAAAAATTATAATTTTAGAAAAAAATAAAGTTGGTTGGGGCGCATCTGGTAGAAACGGTGGTCAAATTATTCACGACTATTCCGGAGACTTTTTAAATCAAAAACATACAAAAGAGGAGGTTCAAAGTTTATGGAATTTATCACTAGAAGCGGTGCGAGAGGTAAAAAAAAATATTCGCGAAGTTGGCATTTCTTGTGATTTAGTTGAGGGGTATCTACTCACTTCTGTAGCTAATAGTCATGAAGAGGAGTTAAAACGTTACGTAGAATATCTTAATAAGGATTTAAATTATGATGGTGCCAAATTTTTAAATAAAAATCAAATGTCAGATTATTTTGAGAGTCCTTTTTATAAATCAGCTATGTTTGATGGTGAGTGCGGTCAAATTCACCCACTAAATTACTGTTTATCTTTAACAAGAAAAATTTTGGAAAATAAAAATTGTAAGATTTTTGAAAATGTTAAAGTGGTTTCTTATTCTTCTAATAAAAATATTAAAATTTCCTCTGAATGTAACCATATAATTACTGCAAATAAAATGGTACTTTGCTGTAATGCTTATATTGAGAGACTTAATACAAAATTACGAAGAAGAATAATGCCTGTAAAAACCTATGTATCTGTGTTTAAAGATATACCCAAGGAAGAATTAAATAAATTTTTTAAAAAGAGATTAACTATTGGAGATATGCTTTTTGTCTTAAATTATTTTAGACTTGATCCACATGATAATTTGATATTTGGAGGAGGTGTTAGCTATTCAAATGTCGAACCAATTTCATTAGAAAAGTCTTTGAAGAAAAGCATAAGAAAAATAATGCCTGGTTTAGAAAAGTATAAAGCTTGGTCTACTTGGAGCGGCCATGTTGCAATCACTGTAAATCGATTACCTGATATTGGAAGATTAGATAATAACATCATATATGCACAAGGGTATTCGGGACATGGTTTAGCATTAACTACTATAGTTGGTAAACTAATTGCACAAACTTTGACTATGCAAATTAATAAGATCGATCTTTTTGAAAAGATTAAACACAGTAATTTCCCAGGTTTTGGCATTATTGATAAGCCCTTATTGGTTCTTGCTATGAGTTATTTTAGATTAAAAGACTTATGGAGTCTTAAATAGTTTGCCTTTGCCCAGAATTAGATTTGGATCTAAGTGTTTTTTATAATTTGTTAAAAATTTTATATATTCTTTAGACTTATATTTAAGAATTAAATCATTTTTTTTCATACCAAGCCCGTGTTCTGCAGCAACACTACCATTTAGTTTTAATGTTAAATTGAATATAAAATTAGATAATTTCTTCAAATTACTTTCAGTATCTGGTTCAATTTTAAAATTACAATGTAAATTACCGTCACCTAAATGACCAAAAAAATAGGGAGTAAATTGATTATTTGATTTAATAAAAGAATTGATTGCACTCATAAATTTTTCCCAATTATTTAATGGTAAAGAAATGTCAAATTTATGGTTAAAATTATTGTCATTTTGATTATAAACAATTTTTTCTCTTTGTTTCCAAATTTTGGAATTTTTAAGATTTTTTTCAAGTCTAATAATTTTAGCAAAGTATTTTTTAAATATTTTTAAAGTTTGTAAGTGATAATTATTTTTTTCATTTGAATTTATTTCAATTATCAGTGCTATATTTTTAGTTTTTTGATTTAATAAAATCGATAAGGGTATGGGAAATACTATCTCAAAACTTATTAAATTATCATAGATATATTTTCTAATATCTTTAAATAAATGAATTGATTGACTTAGACTTTTAACCTCAACTAAATAAGTAGTTTTATATTTTTTTTTTGGAATTAGTTTTAAATTTGCTTTAGTGATTATTCCAAAAATACCTTCGCTACCACAAAATATTTTCCATAATTTGGGTCCAAAGTTATCTTTTTTTAATTTACTTTGTAAATTTAAAATTGTGCCATCACTTAAAACTACCTCTAAACCATTGATATTATTTTCAATATTTCCATATCTTAAGGTTTGAAGGCCGCCTACATTTGTTGAGATATTACCCCCAATAGTACAAAGATCACTTGGCGCTATATTTACTGGAAAGAAAAGCCCTTTTTTTTGAACTTTTTCATTTATTTTTTCTAATAAAGCTCCACTTTCAACAGTAGCAATTAGATTATCTTCGTCTATATCAATAACCTTATTCATATTTTTAAAATTTATATAGATAGTTTCATTAATATTTGAAGTCGTTCCTCCAACTCTATTTGTTTCTCCACCTAAAGGAATTATATTAATTTTATTTTTAAATGCGAAACGTACTATTTTTGATAGCTCTTTGGTGTCTTTAGGGAATGCCAAATGTCTATTTTTTATAATTTTTGTTTTTATAGGAAATTTCATAAATTTATGTTCTAGAAGATGCTCTTTTTAATCTATCATTAATTGCTATACCCACTCCTTCATTTGGTATAGGTGCGATACTTATAGTTTTAAATTTTTTATTAATATCTGCTAAATAAATATAGTGATATAAATTTCTTGCTGCTTCTTTTAAACTATTTTTTTCACTTAAATTTTTAAACTGACCGATTTTATTTTTACCAAAATTAATGAATGCCGATAATTTTCTTTTATTTTTTATGTTTAGATATAATTTTTTATTAGGAGAGTAATGCTTCTTGTCACTACCAGGGAAACTCAGATCAGTTGAGTTATGATTAAAGTTAAGATAGGGCATTAATTTTAAGATATGCTTTTTTGTTATGTGACCATTTCTAAGAATTGATACATTTGAGTTATCCATCTTTAAAATTGTAGACTCTATACCAATTTTGCAATGACCATCGTCTATTATCATTAATTGACTGCCGATAAACTGATCAAAAACCATTTTAGGAGTAACAGGACTAATCTGTTTATATCTATTAGCAGAGGGCATTACCAAAGGTTTATTTAAGTACTTAATAACCTTTTGTGTAAATTTATTATTTGGAACTCTTACAGCGCAACTCCCCTTTATTGTTAGAATTTTTGGTATTTTTTTTGATTTTACTTTTAAAATAAAGGTAAGAGGCCCGGGCCAAAACCTTTTTGATAATATCTTTATTTCATCATTAACATAAAAGTATTTCTTAACCATGGATAGATCAGAGCAATGAAATATTAATTTTTTACTAAGTGGTCTTTTTTTTAACTCATATATTTTCTTTGCTGCTTTTAAACTTGTACCTAAACCTGCTAAGCCATAAACAGTTTCTGTAGGGAGAACAATCAAATCTTCAGAATTTAATTTTTGTTTTATTAGTCTTAACAGAGATATAGTTTCGTTTTTTTTTACTATAATTGGCATAATTTACATAATTAGATATATTTTTAGTACTGAATCTTGACTATTTAGGTTTAAGTTTACAACTTTATGAAAATTTGTGCCATTATTCTTTCAGCAGGTAAAAGCAATAGGTTTAATTCTTATAAGCCAAAATTTATGCATGAGATTTCTGGTCAAGAAATTATCAACTATAATATAAACGCTGTAAAAAAAATTAGAAAAATTAATAAATTATTCATCATTACAAGTTCTGAAAATCAAAAATATTTTGAAAATATTAAGTCAAATAATTTTATTCAGAATCCATTGGATGGTACGGGAGGTGCTTTAAAACAATTTGCAAAATTAAATACAAATTTTGATTATTATTTAGTTCTTTTAGCAGATACACCTATTTTTGAATATAAAATACTTCAAAACTTTTTAAATAAGAGCGTTTCAAAAAAATATGATGTTAGTGTTATTTCTCAATTTATTGATAACCCAGAGGGGTATGGAAGAATTGTAATTGAAAAAAAATCTTTTAATCAAATTATAGAGGAAAAAGATTGTAATATAACTCAAAAAAAAATTAATCTTATTAACACAGGTATATTTTTAATTTCAAAAAAAGCGATTGGTAACATTGACTTAATAAAAAAAAATAAAAAAAAGAAGGAACTTTACCTAACAGATTTAATTAGTATTTCTAAACAAAGAAATATGCAAACTTTTGCCTATATAAACAAAGAGACTGAAATAAGAGGTGTTAATACAATCAATGAATTAAATGAATTGGAAAAACTCTCTCAAATTCATATTAAAAAAAGACTAATGAATTCAGGAGTTATCATGCGTAACCCTGAAACTGTTTATATAGAAGAAAGTGCAAGAATAGAAAAAGGTGTAATCATTGAACCCAACGTGGTTATTAAAAAAAATGTTTCTATAAAAAAAGGTACTACAATCAGATCATTTTCATATCTCGAAGAAGCAAAAATTGGTTCTAATTGTACAATTGGTCCTTTTGCAAGATTAAGACCAGGTACAATTCTTGAAGCAGACAATAGAGTTGGTAATTTCGTTGAAATTAAAAAGTCTATATTGTCAAAAGGAGTAAAGGCTAATCATTTAACATATATCGGCGATACAATTGTAGGTAAAAATACTAATATAGGTGCAGGTACAATAACTTGTAACTATGATGGAAAAAATAAATTAAGTTGTAAAATAGGTAGCAATAGTTTTATTGGTTCAAATACTTCTATTGTAGCGCCAGTTGAGATAGGTGCAAATTCATATATTGCTGCTGGGTCAGTTATTACAAAAAATATCCCCAAGAAAAGTTTTTCTATTTCAAGAGCGAAACAGAAGATATATAAAAATCGCATAATCAAATAATTATGTGTGGAATTGTAGGTATTTTAAATTCATCAAACTTATTAAGCAGCTCAATTGAAATTTTAAAAAAACTAGAATATAGAGGTTACGACTCCGCTGGTATTTCGCTATTTTCCGATACCAATATTAAAACTATAAAAAGCGTAGGTAAGATTTCAGCTTTAGAAAAAAAAACAAAAGGGATTAGTGATAGTAAGTTTCAGGGAGTAATTGGTCATACGCGTTGGGCCACTCATGGGGTTGTTAGCAAAAATAATGCCCACCCTTTTGCTAATGATGATCTCACCCTTGTTTGTAATGGAATTATTGAAAATTATAAACAAATACAAGATCGATACAATGAGATACCAAATAATATAAAGTCAGACACCGAAGTTAGTTTTTACTTTTTAACTTATTTACTTAACAAATATGAAGATCCAAATGAGTCATTAAAAATTTTTAAAAAAACAATAAAAGGTAACTATGCATTTGTAATTTATATTAAACGAAATAAGACTTTTTATCTTTTAAAAGAGGGTAGTCCTTTGTCATTGGCAAAAAATAAAGACTCTTTCTTTATTTGCTCAGACTCTTCAATTCTATCTAATTATAATAAAGAGGTATATCACCTTAAAGACGGAGATATGATTGCAATTCATAATTCAAATATTTTAGCTAGTAGAAAAATTAATTTTGAACCCAATATTGTTAATCAAAACCCTTATGATAAAGGTAAATTTCAACATTATATGCTTAAGGAAATTCATGAACAACCCGAAGTATTAAAAAAAACACATGAAAATTATAGGAATGAGTTTTTTATAGATTTTCAAAATAAATTTGAAAACATATTTAATGTTGATCAAATAATTTTTGTGGGTTGCGGAACAGCATACCATGCATGCCTAATAGGAGAATATTACTTTAATAATTTTACAAATTTAAATACCTCTTGCGAATTAGCATCTGAAATACGTTATAAGAAGTTAAATAAAAAAAATAAAAATTTGTATATATTTATTTCCCAATCTGGTGAAACAATGGATACATTAATGGCCCTAAAATATATAAAAAAAAATGATTTTAAAACTATTGTTATTACCAATTCTCTGCAAAGCAGTATGGTTAGAGAGGCTGATATAACAATACCTACATATGCTTTAAAGGAAGTCGGAGTGGCGTCCACTAAAGCTTTCACTTGTCAGATCCTTGGTTTGGCTAATTTAGCTTTAGAAGTTGGTAAAATGACTAAAGCAATTAATGCAAATACATTTAACTCTAATATAAAAACCTTAAAAGAATTGCCTAATAAACTAAATACGATAATTAAAGATTTTACTCCTATAGCTAAGAAAATATCCAAAAAGTTATCAAACTGCGATGCTTGTTATTTCATCGGTAGAAATATTTCATTTCCATTGGCACTAGAGGGATCTTTGAAATTAAAAGAAATTTCTTATATGCATAGCGAGGGTTTTCCAGGGGGTGAAATGAAACATGGACCAATTGCTCTAATAGATAATAAAACTTACACAATTTGCATAAATCCTAATAATCAACTTTCAGAAAAAACACTCTCAAATGCTCAAGAAATACTTGCTAGAAATGGAAAAGTATTAATGCTAACCAGTCAAAATGTTTCCAAAGTAAAATCCTCTGAGATGGATTTTGCTTTACTGCCAAAAGAAAACTTTATTGACACACCTTTTATTTATTCTATTCCACTTCAATTGATTTCATATTATTTTGCTCTTAATCAAGGTACAGACATTGATCAACCAAGAAATTTGGCTAAATCTGTTACTGTTGAATAAAAAATGAATAGAAAAATTGTTTCAATTGATAGTCAATTCCTAGCATCAATTATTGCTTCTTTGCCAGGATATGAATTATCTGGAGATTTAACTAGTTTTAACTCAACACATTTAGTATTGCCGTATTCATTTTCTGATTTGGATTTATCAGATGAAATTAGTATGAATAGCTTCGGAATAATTAATAAATCTAAATTATTTTTAAGAGAACCTATTATTGGTGAAGATTTAATTTATAGAAATGTGAATACAGTTAATATCAGTAACAAAAAAGCAGATATTTCAATTTCAACTAATTCGTCCAAATCATTCTATTTAGCTTCTATTGATAACATTCAACATAAATTTTCCTCCTCAATTTTTACAAACTTATCAATAAATAATTTAAATATTTTATTTCCCTCATCGGAGAAAATAATTTTAATTTCAGAGAGTCCGAAAATTATTAAATTATATGCAAAAAAATTGTTAAATTTAAATTTAAATGAAGATTTAATTGATAATATAAAAATCCCAACATCCATAAAGATTACTGAAAAAGAGCAAATTTCAAAAATTATAGAAATTAATAATAAATCTTATGTGGGTATATGTTTTCAATTATCAAATTTATTAAAATCTAATCTTTTAAATAGTAATCTGATAATTTCATCACCAAATCAAACCAATTATATATTTAAGCTTTTTACTAATTTCTTCACTTTAATACCAAGTAGCCTCTCTAGTTTTGTTTTTAAATTCTTATTAAGATTCATTGGGGTAAATTCTTTTTCAAAGCAATTATTAGAGATTAACAATCTTTACTCAGTAGAAAATTACTACTTCACCAATGATATGGATGCTTCTCAAAGTCCTTTTTATTCAAATGGTAAATATTTTCCTAATCTTAAAATCTTAAATTCTAATAAATCTTTTAATAGCTACTTAGAAGGAGCTGAAAATTTAATAATTTCTTCAAAGTTTTCCATTAATACAAAAAAAAATATTATTAAATTAACTTCTGACTCTGTAAGTAAAAAAAATGAGTTGCAAATTAGCCAAGGATCTTATGACTTTTTAGACTTAGATAAATACTGTTATAATATATCACAGGATGGCCTGATCAAAACTTCAGATCTTTTAGTGAATATCAAAAAAATGGGACGCTCTAAGTCTGAAAAATATAAATACAGTGATCCTAAGCAAAAAGTTATCGATGCCTTTAAAGTTTCACAATTCGAAAAGGGGATACCTCCTTTTAGGCTCCCAAAACTTTGGCCGTTTAAAGCTAAAAGTTAATAATTTCTTTTATTTACAACAATTAACAATATAATCCACTCCTCATGAAATGGTCTGCAGATAGTTGGAAAAAATTTGAGGCAAAACAAATGCCCACTTATGATGATCAACATCAGTTAAATCGTGTAGTTGATAACCTTTCTAAACTTCCCCCTTTAATTTTTGCAGGCGAAACTAGATCTCTAAAATCTCAGATTTATAAAGTTCAAAAAGGCGAGTCGTTCTACTTACAGGGCGGAGATTGTGCAGAAAGTTTTAACGAACTCAACCCGAATACCATAAGAGATACATTTAAATTGCTGCTGCAAATGTCTGTTGTATTAACTTTTGCCACTAATACGCCAGTTGTAAAACTTGGAAGAATTGGAGGACAATTTGCAAAACCTAGAAGTTCAGATTTTGAAGAAAAAGACGGTGAAAAACTTCCTAGCTATCGAGGTGACATTATCAATTCCTATGAATTTAATAAAGAATCAAGAAAACCAGACCCTTTAAGAATGATACAAGCATATAATCATTCTGCTTCAACTCTAAATCTATTAAGGGCTTTTGCCCAGGGCGGGTTTGCAAGTTTAACCCAACTTAATAAATGGAATTTAGATTTTGCTGACAATTTCAATTCAACTAAAAAATATAAAGAATTATCTGTCAAAATTAGTGACTGTATAAAGTTCATGAATGCATGTGGTATTAATGAAAATAATACAAGAGAACTGAGAGAGACGGATTTTTATACAAGCCATGAAGCTTTACTGCTCCCATATGAGCAGGCTTTTACTAGAATTGATAGCACTACTGGTGATTGGTATAATGTCAATGCTCATTTTTTATGGGTGGGCGATAGAACAAGAGATCCTGACGGGGCACATATTCATTATTTGAGTGGAATCAAGAACCCCTTGGGAATAAAAGTAGGCCCATCAACAAAAATTGACGAACTTAAAAAAAATATAGATATACTAAATCCTGAAAATGAAGGTGGTAGGTTAACTCTAATTGTAAGAATGGGTGCAGATAAAATTGAATCTATGTTCCCTTTGCTTTTAAAAGAAATTGATAAGATGGGAGTGAACTTAACTTGGGTTTGTGATCCTATGCACGGCAATACATCAACTAGTAATTCAGGCTATAAAACTAGAGCTACAGAAAATATTTTTAAAGAAATTAAATCATTCTTTGAAATCCATAAATCACAGGGCAGCATAGGTGGAGGTGTACATTTGGAACTGACAGGATTAAATGTGACTGAATGCGTTGGCGGCCCAGATGATATCAAGGATGAAGATTTAGGTGATAGATATCATACATTTTGTGACCCTAGATTAAATGTTAACCAGTCTTTAGAACTTTCCTTTTTGTTAGCAGATTTATTCTCAAACGGAGATGCCCGTTAGTTTTCTTATTCGAGATGAATAAAAAGACTAATCAGGAATTAATAAATTTACATACTGATCACTACTTTCTAAAATCTAAAGAAATTATTAAGAAATATGGTGATTTAAATGTTACCTATGCTGTTTTTATAAGAAGACCTGGAATTATAGCTCTAAAGTTAGCAGTAGATTGGATAAAATCAGTTGCAAAAGAAAGAGGTATCAAAATTATCACATCAACACCTTTTAAAGAGGGAGAGTATTTTGGTGCGGGTGAACCTATTTTATATATCAAAGGGTCGTTTAAAAATTTGGTTGATCTAGAAACATTATTCCTTCAAAAGATAGGCCCAACTTGTATCGCAGCTGCGAATGCTTATCAAATGTGCCTAGATTTACCAAAAACATCTTTTATTGCTATGGATGCTAGACATTGCGCAGGATCAGATATGTCAAATTTAATGTCTTATGCGGCATCCGTAGGTTCTAAAGCGGCTAGAAAAAAAAAGGCTAAAGGCTTCATAGGAACGTCTATCCAAGCTACTGCCAATTATTTTCCTTTAAATAGACCCTTAGGAACTATGCCTCACGCAATAATAGGATATGCAGGTTCAACACTTGAAGCAGTTAAAATGTTTCATAGAACTTTCCCTAAAGATGATTTGGTAGTATTGCCTGATTATTTTGGTAAAGAAATAACTGACTCAATACAAGTTTGTAACTATTTTGATAAGTTATCCAAAAATGGCAAAGTAATGATCAGATTAGATACCCCAAGTGGAAGATTTGTTGAGGGATTAGATACAGCAAAATCATATGAAATTCTTGAAAAATTCGCACCCGCATCTATTAGGGAATATAGATCTGATGATGAATTAAGACATCTTGTTGGTCCAGGTGTATCTGCCGCTGCTATTTGGTATCTTCGATCACAATTAGATAAGTTTGGTTTTAAAAAAGTTAAAATAATTGCTTCTAGCGGTTTTACTAATACTAAATGTAGAGCTATAGCAATTGCAAATGCACCAGTAGATGTTATTGGTACAGGAAGTTTTTTACCTGAAAAATGGTCTGAAACTTATGCTACTGCAGATATAATTAAATATGGAAATACACCTAGAGTAAAAGTATCAAGAGAATATTTGTTAAAAAAATTAAAGTAATGATTATAACTAGATTTGCACCTAGCCCAACAGGCGATATCCATTTAGGAAATATGAGATCATGTTTTCTAAATTGGATTTTTGCTAAAAAAGAGAATGGAAAATTCATTCTAAGGTTTGACGATACTGATAAGGAAAGAAGTAAACTGAAGTTTGTCGACTCAATTAAAGAGGATTTAAATTGGTTAAATATTAATTATGAAGAAACGTTTTATCAAAGTAAAAGATTGGACAGATATAATGAGGTTTTTGATCAATTAATTTCAAAAAAAATTGTTTATCCATGTTTTGAAAGTAATGAAGATCTTGAGTTAAAGAAAAAATTATTATTAAAAGCAGGTAAACCGCCAATTTACGATCGAGAAGCCTTAAATGCGTCAAAAGAAGAAATTGAGCAGAAAATTATTAGTGGTGAGAGGCCTTACTGGCGATTTAAATTATCTCAGTCAAAAGTATTTTGGAATGATTTGGTTAAAGGTAGCACAGAAGTTGATTTAGCATCGCAATCAGACCCCGTCCTGCGAAGAGCAGACGGTAGTTATTTATACCATTTTCCTAGTGTGGTTGATGATATAGATATGAATATCTCACACATCATAAGAGGAGAGGATCATTTATCAAATACTGCCATACATATTGAAATTTTTAGTAGTTTAGAAAAAACACCTCCTATGTTTGGACACAACCCGCTGATGCTAAATGAGGATGGAACTAAATTAAGTAAAAGAAATTTTGACTCTATTTCGATTCAAAAATTTAAATTTAATAACTATTTGCCTAATGCAATTCTATCTTATTTGTATTCAGTGGGATTAAACAATGATTTTGATTTTGAAGAAATTATTTCCAATAATTTTAAAGAATTTGACATTACTAAAATTTCTAAAAATTTACCAAAAGTTGATTTATTAAAAATTGATAACTTTCAAAAAAACTTATTAAGAAAAATGACATGTGAAAAATTAAAATCCCACTTTACTGAGCTCCAAGATTTAAAATTAGATTTTAAAGAATGGGATCTAATTAAAAATAACATTGATAATTATATTGATATCATTGAGCAATTAAAAATTATAAGAAGAGAGTCACTAGAAAAATCGCCAGATCAAAATTTTCTCCAAACTTTGGCAAATAATTTAAATCAATTAGTACTGACGGACTTTGATTCATATATTGTATCTCTAATGACATTAAATAAAGACCTAACTAAAAAAGATATATTTATGAATACTAGATTTATTCTTACAGGTAATGAGAAAGGCCCCTCTGTTAAAGAATTATTCAACTATTATGGAGCTGAAAAATTTATAGAATTAGTTAATGAGTTTAAAACTTTTTAATACCCTATCTAAATCTAAAGAACTATTTAAGCCTATTAATTCAAATGACATTAAAATTTATGCCTGCGGCCCTACACTATATAATAGCCCTCACATAGGAAATTTTAGACCAATTATTATCTTCGATGTCTTATTTAGATTTCTAAGGCATTGCTATGGAGAAAATTCTATTACGTATGTAAGAAACATTACAGACATTGACGACAAAATTATTAATAGGTCTTTAGAACTAAAGATATCTACTGAAGACTTAGTTAACTCGGTAAAAAAAGTTTACCAGGATAATTTAACTAAACTTCAAATATTGCCTCCTTCTTTTGAACCTCATGCAACAGATTATATTCCTAAAATGATTGATATGATCAAAGCTTTGGTTAATAAAAACTTTGCATATGTTTCTGATAATCATGTCTTGTTTGAGTCCAAAAAATATAAAAATTATGGAGAACTATCCAAGTTATCATTAAAAGATATTATTAGTGGTGCTAGGGTAGAGGTAGCAAAATATAAAAAAAATCCTGAAGATTTTGTTTTGTGGAAACCATCAAAAGTTAGTGAACCCTCATGGCCTAGTCCTTGGGGAGAAGGTAGGCCTGGTTGGCATATTGAGTGTTCTGCTATGATTGCAGAACTGCTAGGTTCAACAATTGATATACACGCAGGCGGTTTAGATTTAATTTTTCCACACCATGAAAATGAAATTGCACAATCTTCAAGTTATCACAATGCTAAAATGTCTAATTACTGGCTTCATAATGGCTTTATAAATTTTAAAGGTGAAAAAATGTCTAAATCAATTGGCAATATAACTATCATTAATGATCTGTTAAAAAAGGTAGATCCAATGGTTGTAAAATACTCCTTATTGTCTACACACTATCGTCAACCAATTGATTTTTCAGATGATTTATTAAATTATAGCAAAAATATAATTTCAAAATGGAAAGATTTTTTATGCGAACCGTCTGAGAAAATATACGACGAAGAATTCATTAATTCTCTTAATGATGATTTAAATACCCCTATGGCATTGATGCGTATCCAACAAATATACGCAATCCTTAAAAAAGACCCTAAAAATAAAGCTTTGTTAAATATCTTTAATAGTTGTTTAGATTTGATTGGCCTAGTTCCTGATTTTAAAAAAAATGAATTAGATCTTGATAATGAATTTATTGAAAATATTATAACTCGCCGAAATGAGGCAAAAAAATTAAAAAATTTCGAATTGGCTGATCAACTTCGAGCAAATTTACTGGATAAAGGTATTTTGCTTGAAGACACCAAGAATGGAACAATATGGAAGAAAATTTAAATAAAATATACTTTTTTGATACTACTCTTAGGGATGGTCAACAAACAACGGGTGTTGACTTTAGTGTAGAAGATAAAATTAAATTTTCCCAATCGCTTGATGAGTTAGGCTTAGATTATATTGAGGGCGGATGGCCAGGTTCTAATCCCACTGATGATAAATTTTTCCAAGATTACCCAAAATTTAAGAACTCAAATTTAGTTGCTTTTGGAATGACTCGAAGACCCTCTTCAAGTGTAGCCAACGATCCTGGTCTAAATAATTTGATAAATACAAAGGTGAAAAGCATTTGCATTGTAGGTAAATCATCTTCTTATCAAGTTGAAAAAGCCTTAGAGATTACAAAAGAAGATAACTTAAAAATGATTGGTGAAAGTATTAAATATATTAGTGCGCAAAATATTGAAGCTATGTATGATGCTGAACATTTCTTTGATGGCTATAAGTCAGATCCAGCATTTGCTATAGACTGTTTACTTGCTGCTTATAATAATGGAGCCAGGTGGGTTGTATTATGTGATACTAATGGCGGAACCCTTCCTCATGAAATTGAGGAAATTGTTGGCGAAGTTATAAAAAAAATTCCTGGAAAAAATTTAGGCATTCACGCACACAATGATACCGAAAATGCAGTAGCTAATTCTCTTGCCGCAGTGCGTGCTGGGGTACGGCAGGTTCAAGGAACCATTAACGGACTTGGAGAAAGATGTGGAAATGCTAATTTAATTTCAGTTATTCCATCAATCGTTTTAAAAACTAGTTATGAAACATCCGTTAGTAAGGAGAATTTATCTCTATTAAAGAAAACCTCTCTATTGCTCGATGAAATATTAAATAGAACTTCAAATAAACAACAGGCTTATGTAGGTGAAAATGCCTTTTCTCATAAAGGAGGTTTGCACGTTTCTGCAATTAACAAAGATCCCAAGACTTATGAGCATATTGACCCTAAAATTGTTGGAAATACGAGAAAAATAGTTATTTCTGATCAGTCGGGGAGATCAAACATTACCTCGCTTCTCAGCACTGTAGGTATAAATCCAAATGATCATAAAGAAAAATTAGATTTATTATTACAAAAAGTTAAAGATAGAGAGTTTAAAGGTTATGCTTTTGATGAGGCACTTGCTAGTTTTGAAATACTTGCCAGAGATACTTTATTCGGGATACCAAATTATTTTGACCTCATAAGGTTTAAAGTGATTGATGATAGAAGATGGAATGCAAAAGGAGAACTTGTAACTGAGTCAGAAGCAACTGTTAGAGTTGTTATCAATCATCAAGAATTCTTAAATGTTGAAATAGGAAATGGACCCGTCAATGCCCTTGATAAAGCTTTAAGAAAATCTTTAATAGACTTTTATCCATCCCTTCAAGATTTAGAACTTACTGATTTTAAAGTTAGAATACTTTCTTCCGAAAAAGGCACAGATGCAATAGTAAGAGTAATTATAGAAACCAAAGATAAAGATGGATCGATTTGGACTACTGTTGGGGTTTCAACAAATATAATTGATGCATCTTATAATGCTTTAAGAGAAAGTTTAATTTATAAATTAATCAAAGTTTCTTGAATAAAAAAATACAATTTATCCTTAATCGACCGCAGTTATCTGAAAATATCGGGATGTCTTTGCGATCGTTAGGTTGCTTTGGATTCGAAAATTTAGCATTAGTTAATCCTAGAAACCCCTGGCCTAATGAAAAGGGTATAAGAGCTTCGAAACATTTTTATAATTTAGCAAGTAAAATAAAAACATTTAATAGGTTAGAGGATGCTATTGCTAAAAATGAAATTGTAATTGCAACTACAGTACGTCAAAGAGAGTTTACTATTCCTCAAATTGAATTTAAGGATATTGAACGCATTAAGTCTAAAAAAATTTGTATACTCTTTGGTCAGGAAAATAATGGACTTAACAACTTAGAATTATCTCACGCAAATTATATTTTGACCATACCTACTACAAATGGTTATTCACTTAACCTATCTCACTGCATATCTATTGTTGCATATGAGTTAAGCAAGACATTTAAGATTAGAGATAATTTTGAAAATCCAGAGACTCTCAGACCAAGCGCATTAGAAATTGAAAAATTTGTAAAATTTTTAATGAAATCCCTCAATAAACAAGGTTTTACAACAATTTTTTCAAAAAAATTAAATTTAGAAATTTCTATCAGGAATTTCTTAAAAACATCAAATATTTCAAACAAATCTCTTAAAACGGCATATGGGATATTGAAATTTATAACAAAATAAATTGACTTAAAATACGAAATCTATATAAATCACCAATTCATGACAAAAAGATTATCTTCAAAACACAAAATTGACAGACGTCTTGGTTTAAATTTATGGGGAAGACCTAAAAGTCCATTCAATAGAAGACCTTATGGACCAGGTCAGCACGGTCAAGCAAGAAAAAGAAAATTATCAGATTTTGGTGTCCAGTTAGCTGCAAAGCAAAAGCTTAAAAAGTACTACGGAGATATTACTGAAAAACAGTTTAAGAAAATCTATCAAGAGGCCTCTAGACAAAGAGGTGATACAAGTCAAATTTTAATTGAATTACTTGAGAGAAGATTAGATGCAGTTGTATTTAGATTGAAATTTGCACCAACAGTTTTTGCTGCAAGGCAGCTTGTAAATCATGGGCATGTATTAGTAAATGGTAAAGTGGTTGATAAAAAATCCTATCAGGTAAAAGATGGTGATGAGATTTCTCTTCAACAAACTAGCCAGAATATTCCAATGATCATTCAGACATTAAGTTCTAATGAACGTGACGTTCCAGAATACCTTCAATTAGAGATTTCTAAGTGTTTAGGTAAATTTGTTCGTGGCCCTCAACTAACTGATGTTCCATATCCTGTTCAAATGGAACCAAATCTTGTAGTCGAGTTTTACTCTAGATAAAACTACTGGATTTCTGTTTTAATACCTCTTGTATTAAAAAGTTCTATTAATTCTCCAGACTCAGCCATTTCTTTCATAATATCGCAGCCTCCTACGAATTCCTTTTTGATATAAAGCTGCGGAATAGTGGGCCAATTTGAAAAAGCTTTAATACCCTCTCGGATTTCTTCGTTTTCAAGAACATTGCAATGTCCAAACTCCACACCGCATTTTTTTAATATAGCACTTGCAACTGAAGAAAAACCACACATTGGGAAATCAGGATTTCCTTTCATGAATAAAAATACATCATTTTTTTGTATTAACTGTTCAATTTGGTTTTTAATATTTTCATCTAAGTTCATTATTCAGTTCCTTTCGTTTTTAACTGCATGGCATGAAGTTCACTATCCATTAACCCATCTAGCGATTTATATACTAGTTGATGCTGTTGGATTCTAGACAATCCATTAAACATACTACTTTCTATTGTAACCGAGTAGTGGTTATTATCCCCCGCTAAATCTTCTACTAATATCCTTGAATTTGGAAATTTATCAGTAATAATTTTTTCAAGTTTATTTTGTTCTATGGGCATATTTAGTGAATTATACTCTCAAAGTTTTTTTTATATTTTCTATAAAGATCATTAAAGTTTATTTTATGTTCATTTATATCTATTGTACTCTTTTTAACTACTCCTAGTTTATTAAGATCAATATTATTTTTTTTACTTATTTCTGATACTTTTTTTATATTATTCTTATTTATAGATATTACATAACCTGCTGAGAATTCACAAAATAAATCAATAATATTTTGAATCTGAATTTTAAATCCTAAGTCTTTATTGATCATTTTAAGTAGAGATATAAAGATGCCTCCACGGGAAATATCATTGCAACTAGTAATTATTCCCTGCTTGGAGGACTCTAAAATAAAGTTAGCTGCTTTTAATTCATCATCAAGGTTTATGTCAATTAGATCATTAAAGTTATATAACTCATGAATGTCTAATTGATCTTGTAAAAAATAAGGACTAAAGGAGGGATCTAAACATTTCCCAATATAAAATAATTCATCTTCTTCCTCTTTAAAGAAGTTACTATTTATTTTTTCATAGTTCAAATTTGAGCCGACCATTCCTATAACAGGGGTAGGTTTTATGGGCTGGTCATTAGTTTGGTTATATAAAGATACGTTTCCAGAAACTATTGGGGTATTTAAGTAGCTAGCTGCCTCTTTTAATCCAAAAATTGAAAGCACTAATTCCCCCATGATATTTGGATCGAGAGGGCTAGCAAAATTTAAATTATTAGTAATAGCTAATGGTTTCAGGTTAGATGAAATCAGGTTTCTATATGACTCGGCAACAGTTGCCTTCATTCCTTTTATAGGATTAATTCTTATATATAGTGGATTACAATCTGTAGTAGCTCCTATGGCCTTGTTTGTTCCATGAATTTTAACCACTCCCGCTGATTGACCAGGGTCTTTAATAGTATCACCCATCACAGTAGAGTCGTATTGATTATATACCCAGGATTTATCGATATAATTAAGATTATTTAATAGATTTTCAATTAATAAGTCTAAATTTAAGCTTTTAGTATCAAATTCTTTTACTTTTCTTTTTCTTGGTATAAAAAATTCACGATCATATTCTGGAGCGTCCTCTACGATTATATTAACTGGAAGATTAACAACTTCTTTGCCTGCAGAGGTAAAAACGACTCTTTTGGTGTTGGTAATTTCGCCAATGACTTCATAGTCAATTTGCCATTTTTGTAAAATTTTTCTTACTTTATCGTCATTACTCTTGTCGATTACGGCAAGCATACGCTCTTGGCTTTCTGAGAGTAAAATTTCGTAAGCTGATAAGGGCTGCCTTAAAGGGACTTTATCAAGATCAATACGTACGCCTACATTTCCCTTGGATGCCATTTCTACACTAGATGATGTAATACCTGCTGCACCCATATCTTGCATTGACTCAATAAACCCACTGGCCATTAGTTCCAAACAACCTTCCATTAAAAGCTTTTCCATAAAAGGATCACCAACTTGTACTGAGGGTCTTTTATCGTCTTCGTCATCTTTGGAAAAAACATCAGACGCCATACTTGCACCGTGTATACCATCTTTGCCTGTTTTTGAGCCGATGTAGACAATCAGGCCGCCGAGAGTTTTTGGCTTTGAATAAAAAATAGCATCTTTTTTAACATGACCTATTGCCATTGCATTTACCAAATTATTGAAATCATAAGAATGTTCAAATTCACACTCTCCGCCGATGTTGGGTATGCCTATGCAATTGCCATAGTGACCTATTCCATGAACAACGCCATTTAGTAAAAATCTTGTCTTGTCAGTGGTGATAGCTCCAAATCGAATGGAGTCTAAAGTTGCAATAGGTCTGGCCCCCATGGTGAAAATATCTCTTAAGATTCCACCTACACCCGTAGCTGAACCGTTGAAGGGTTCGATGTAGCTAGGGTGGTTGTGGCTTTCAATTTTAAATGCAATACCGTCTTGATCTTCTAAATCAATAATCCCTGCATTTTCACCTGGCCCCTGAATAACAATTTCATTATTGGTAGGGAGTTTTTTTAACCACTTTTTTGAAGTTTTATAGCAACAATGTTCATTCCACATTGCAGAAAAAATACCTAGTTCTTCAATTGTTAAATCTCTTTTTAGATAATTTTTAATAATCGAAAACTCATCCAGAGTTAAACCATGCTGCAATATTAAATCATCATTCATGATAAGATTGACTCAATAATAAGTTTCCCATCTTCAGAAGAATGGTATTTTTGATAGGCTCTCTCAGGATGGGGCATCAAACCTAAGATATTCTTTTTTTTATTTGTAATGCCTGCAATATTTTTCAGGGAACCGTTGATATTTGCTTCATCTAGGGAATATTGACCATCACAATATTCAAAAGCGATTAATTCATTATCTAGTAGATCTTTTAAAGTATCTTCATCGCAATAAAAATTACCCTCATTATGAGCTACTGGGATTTCAAGAATTTTTTCATTGCTGATAGATTTATTAAATTGGTTTTCATCCCTTTTTTTTATAAAACAATTTTTTCCGAGAAACTTTAAACCATTATTTTGTAATAATGCACCATGAAGCAAACCTATTTCTGTTAAAATTTGAAAACCATTACATATCCCCATCAGGTATTTTCCGCTTTCAGCATGTTTAACAACATCTTTAATAATTTGGCTTTTAGATGCCATTGCCCCAGATCGGAGATAGTCTCCAAAACTAAAACCACCCGGTAGAATTACTAAATCAACATTTGGAAGCGTAGACTCCTCATGCCAAATTTTATATACCGGACCTGATGTAAGGTCCTCTAAATAAGTAACCGCATCACGATCGCAGTTGGAGCCAGGAAAAGTTATGACTGCTGATTTAAACGTCATCCAAGTACTTCGTACTCTTCAATGATTTCATTTACTAAAAGCTTTTTACAGGCACTTTCAATTAATTTATTTTTTTCTTCCGACTTAAGATTATCTGGCACATCGAGCTCTATTAGTTTTCCTTGGCGGATATTGGTTAAATCTTTGAATCCGAGGTTGGCCAGTGATTGTTCAATGGTTTTGCCTTGAGGTTCTAAAATTTGATTTTTTAGCCTAATAAGAATTTTTAATCTCATTAAATTTTTAATCCTAATCTAGTTAAAACCTCAACATAAGCCTCCTCGACATTGCCCAGATCTCTTCTAAATCTGTCCTTATCAAGTTTTTTATTAGACTTAATATCCCAAAGGCGGCAAGTATCAGGTGAAATTTCATCTGCCAAAATAAGTTCTTTGGTTTTTTTACAAATTCCAAATTCAATTTTAAAATCGATAAGGTTTATACCAATAGTAAAAAAAACACCTCTTATGATATCATTAATCCTTAAAGAGTATTCTTCAATTAGCTCTAAGCTTTCTAAATCACACAAACCAAGATTTAAAATATGCTCAGAGCTAATATGCGGATCTCCAAGTTTGTCAGATTTAAGGCAATACTCAATTAGGGTATCTGGCAATTTAGTTCCTTCTTTAACCCCAAATTTCTTAGATAAAGAACCTGCAAAAAAATTTCTTACTAAAACCTCAATAGGAATAATATCAACTTTTTGTAACAATTGAGAATTCTTATCTATTTTTTTAATAAAATGAGTCGGTATATCACAATGGTTTAAAATTTCAAAAAGGTAAGCTGAAATAGCATTATTTATACGACCTTTATTTTTAATCTGCCCTTTTTTTAAATTATTAAAAGCTGTGGCATCATCTTTATAAACAGCTACTACTTGGTTAGCTGTTTTTGCATAAATTATTTTTGCCTTACCTTCATATAGTTTTTTCATTTTTTAATTACCGGTCCTTTTGAAAATTAAATCTACATTTTTAAATAAATTTGTATTTGAAAATATATTGTCTATTTTTTTTGATAGATCGATTTTTTTTAATAGTTTATGCTTTAATAAATTCTCTTTAAAAGAGAGATCGCCATTCCAAGTTTGTAAAGCACAATCCTGAACGATTTTATAGGCGTCTTCTCTTGAGATTTTATTTTCAATGAGAAATATTAACACATTTTGTGAGTAGGGAAGGCCTTTCAATAAGTTTAAATTTTTAAACATATTAGATTTATGAACAACTAAATTATTCAAGATATTAATCATTCGCTGAATAGCAAAATCCAATGTTATAGTTGCATTCGGCGCATTTATCCGCTCTACGCTTGAATGGCTAATATCTCTTTCATGCCATGAGGCAATATTTTCCAAAGCGGGAATAACTAAAGACCTGACTACCCTGGCGAGCCCTGTCACATTTTCAGAAAGTATTGGGTTTTTTTTGTGAGGCATTGCAGAG
>Ga0181552_10000115_pt1 | contig 52947 bp, 49 predicted proteins | sample 011ome_18_FD_130583 | JGI IMG/M metagenome (GOLD analysis project Ga0181552, IMG submission 130583) | Coastal salt marsh microbial communities from the Groves Creek Marsh, Skidaway Island, Georgia - 011501BT metaG (megahit assembly) | ecosystem: Environmental > Aquatic > Marine > Intertidal...
GAGCCGTGGTAGACCACCACGTTGATAGGCTGGATGTGGAAGCGCAGTAATGCGTGCAGCTGACCAGTACTAATAGCTCAATTGGCTTGATTTATGCACTGAAAAAAATTTTTAATTAATTTTAGATATTATTGATATTGTATTTAATGCAGAGTTTAACTGTAAGATGTAAACAAAAAAATTAAATTAATGAAAAATTAATCGTTTATATTAATCAATTTTTTACATCAAGTTCTTAGATAATCCACCATCAAAATTTATAATAACACCATTTAAATACTTGATATTAAAATTGATGATAGATTGCACAAATAGCGCTATTTCATCTGGGCTGCCTGCTCTAGCCAAAGGAAGTTTTTTTTCAAACTCTTTCATATTTTTAACTAATCTTCTTAATCTGGTTGTTTTTATCGGACCTGGCGCAATGTTGATACATGTTATTCTTTTTTTACTATAAATTTTACTTACGGTTTTAAATACACTGGATATAGCAACTCGATAAGAATTCGATAAAACTAAATTATCTTCTGGATTTTTAATAGTATGAGAAGATATTAAAAAAATAAATCCATTTTTTTTTATTTTGATTTTTTGTAAAATTAATACAAAACTTAAAAATAGTTGTATGTAATATTTGTTCCAATCATCCTCAGTTATTGAAAAAAAATTTTTCGCTGGAGGTCCACCGGTATTTAATATTAAATAATCAACAGTGTTCAAATTTTTGATAAATTTTTTTACACTATTTAACTTTGATGTATCCAGCTCTTTTCTAGTTGGAGCAATCATCTTAATCTTTAATTCATGCAGTTTTATTTTAATGGCTTTACCAATGCCTTTTGAGGAACCTATTATTAGAGCAGTTTTCATTAATATTATATAAATATCTTTAAATATTTTATGAGTGAATTCAAGCTAATTGCATGAAAAGAGTCAGGATACTTAAGTTTATTATCTAATTTAACATACATCAATAAAAGTTCTGGTTTGAATTTCAAAACTCTTGAAAGATTTTTTATTTCACTATGGTTTCCATAACCTATTTTTAAATTAAATTTTTTTTTAAAAGTTTTGATTTTCCTTAAATATTTTATATTAAGTTTTTTATTAAAGTCCGTAATAGAAATAATGGTTTTTTTTTTTTGATTTATTTGTTTTATAGTTTTTTTTACCTGGTAAATAGAGTCGTTTGAGACACTTATTATTTTGAGAGCATTTTTATTTTTTGAAATCATTTTAATTAACTTTTTATTATCAATATCTTCATTTAAAATTTTATAAAAATCTATTTTCTGGGAATTTAAAAAATTAATTTTTTTTGTATCTTGTACCGCAAATCCTATTAATTTGTTATTGCTTTTACATTTCTTTATTGCATAACTATAAAAATTGTTACTTAGTGTTAATTTTTTAATATTATTTTTTAGTGCATTCACAAAAAATTCTTTTTCTCTAAAATTTTTTGAAAAGGATTGATTTTTTTTTTTAAAAGCTAATTTATATTTTTTATAAAAAATTTCACTTTTTATTTGAAATGATATGCCGTCTATATTTGTATTAATTAATTTATTTAAATATTTTTTAGCAATACGTTCCGAGCCCAAATGATTTAGGCCAATTTCAGCAATCTTAATTATGTTATTTTTTTTCAAAAATAATTCTTATTTTGAGATTTCATTATTTTTTCAGCTTGCTTTAAATCCTTAATATCATCAATATCTACTGACCTCTCAATAGGCATGACGTAGTTAGAAATTTTGCCTCCTAGCCTATTTGTATTTTTTATATATAGACTTGATCTTGAAATATAAATTGCTCCATTTTCAAAGTAAAAAGTAATGTCTTGATGTCTGGGTCTTTTTTTATAATTATAATTTATTGGGCAATAGTTGTTTTTAGTTTTTTTCCAAATAAATCTTGACTCAATTGATGAGCTAAAAAGAGATTTACTCTTATTTTTTATAATAATTTCTATAGCACGATCTATATCTTGAAATGTTCTCAATGGACTTGTTGGTTGAAGCATGACTATAAAATCATATTTGATTTTTAACTTTATATATGCATGTTTAACTGCTTCATCTGGCATTATAATATTTCCTGATAATTTTTTTGGTCTCAAAATTGTTTTAACATCAAAATTTTTACAATAATTTAATATTTTTTCAGAGTCACTTGTTACACAAATATCTGAAATATATTTAGATTTTAACGCAGATTTGATTGTCCAGTAAATTAAAGGCTTTTTATTTAATTTAATTAAATTTTTATTCTTTATTCTTTGAGAATTTCCTCTTGCTGGTATTACAGCCAAAAAAGTTATTTTTTTACCAATACTTGTTTTCAGAAAGTTTTTTTTTTTCTTCATTTAAAAATTTTTTTTTACCATCTCCTAGTGCTATTTCAAATTTTCTTATTTGATCTACTAATGATTTCATACCTTTTTCTTCAAGGGACGCAGCCTGATCTGTTCCCCACATAGTTCTATCTAAAGTTATATGTCTTTCAATCACTGTTGCACCCAAGCAAACTGCTGCCAAAGTTGGGCTAACTGATTTTTCATGTCCTGAATATCCAATATCTACTTTAAATTTTTTTCTAAGAGTATCTATCATTTTTAAATTTAGATCTTTATCATTAGCAGGATAGGTTGACACGCAATGAAGGAGGGAAAACTTACACTTCCTTTTATTAAAAATTTTAACTATTTCTTCAATATCCTCTATTTCACACATCCCAGTTGATATAAAAGTGTATTTCTTTTTTGATGCTATATGATCAGCTAGTTTTTTATTTTTAATCATTGGAGATGCAATTTTATTATATCTGAGTTTGTATTTATCTAAAAAGTTATTACTTTCTATATCCCAAGGACTAGCAAACCATTGTATTTTTTTTTTTTTACAATATCGATTTATTTCATCAAATTCTTTTCTGCCAAATTCTAATTTTTTTTTATATTTAAGATAGGATATTTTGCCCCAAGGAGTATCTCTTAGATCATATTTTTTTTTGTTAGGAGTTGTAATTTCAGGATTTCTTTTTTGAAATTTTACTGCATCGAAACCTGTTTTCACAGCAAGATCAATTAGTTTTTTTGCAAGTGAAATTTTTCCATTATGATTAATTCCTATTTCTGCTATTAGAAAAGTTTTATTTACTTTCATTAATAAGTTATATAACAATCATAATTTAAAAATCTATAATTAAAAGATCATTTTAATTTAACTAGACTTAATAAAACTAATCTAATTTCCTATTCCTAAAAAAAATATTTTTATTGAATTTTTGACTTCCACGAGATGAGAAATAAAAAATACGCAAATCTTAGTTTAATTGTTTCAAGTAAATCTACCGCAAGAATTCATAAACCACATATTTTTAGAGATTACTACATTTTGGAAGAAGTTAAAATTATACTGATACAGTGAGAAATTCAGAAATAACACTATCTAAAACTGAAAAAAATAAAACTAAAAATTAATTTTGAAAATTATTTTCTTATATGAAAAAAAATTAATCTAGCAAAGCTTTTAATGAAAAAAAGTAACTACATATTTTAAAAATATTTAATATTATTAATTCTAAAAAGATCTTGTAAAGTTTTAGGATAGTTCGTATTGTAGTTATTTGATTTTAAATAATTAAAATCGTTCAAAGTATGCATGTTTTGAGCTTCACCATATGAAAAAAAATAGCAATTTTGTCTGCATGATTTGATATTTTTCCACCTGCATGACGCAATCTTTTGTCAAAAATTATACAGTCTCCCGCATTTACTTTTAATATCTTTTTTTTAATAAAAGGTGCGTATTGATTAATTTGAATTAGAGGAAAAAATTTATGAGTATTCCTAACAACTTTATTAAAAAATCTAAACCATATATTTTGGTATGTAGTCTCTTTTTTATGAGTGCCTGGAAAAACTGTTAAGGAAGTTTTAGATTCTTGATATGAGGTTAGATAGATAGCAATTCTAAAAACATTATAATTTTGTTTAGACTCATTCCAGTCATCACCTATACCAAAAACTCTATCGCGATTATCTCTATGAATTTTTCCAGCTCTTAAATTTATATGAGCGTCAGTATGAGGTGTAAAAAAAATAATTTTATTATTACATAAAAATTTAATTGAGGAGATAATTTTTGAGTTTACTAATAAACTAAAAAATTTTTGATTTTCTAGAACTAAATTTTTTGAAAACCTATAATTCTTATTATTAATATTATAATTTAAATTATTTAATATCTCATTTTTTAAGGTTTTAATCTCATCATGATTTAGTACATTACCAATATTTACATATCCATTTTTTTTGAATAAATCTAAATTAATTTTCATATATTTTAGGCATTATTTTTATAATATATGACTTCTGTATAAAATAAAACTTGAAATAATATATGAAAAAAATTTTGTTCCTTGGTTATAATTCTAAAGAAACAAAACTTGTAAAGTTTTTAAAAAAAAAAAATCAGGTTTTTGAATTTGGTCAAAAAAAACTAGATAAAAGATTTATCAAAAATTTTGATTTATTAATTAGTTTTGGTTATAAGCATATAATAAAAGAAAAAATCTTAAAATCTTTAAAACGACCAGCAATAAATCTACATATTTCATATTTGCCTTATAATAGAGGAGCACATCCTAATTTTTGGTCATTTGTAGAAAAGACACCAAAGGGTGTTACAATTCATGAAATAAGTAAAAAAATTGATGATGGTAAAATTATTAAAAGAAAAAAATTACATTTTAAAATTACAAAAAGTTCAACATTTGAAAGTACTTATAAAAAACTTTTCAGTGAAATTGAGAAATTATTTATAGATAATTCAAAAAATATAATTTTGGGGACATATAAATGTAAAAAATATAAACAAAAGGGAACTGTTCACAAAAAAAAAGATTTGCCTAAAAACATTTCTAGTTGGAATATAAAAATATTAAGCTATTTATCAAATTTAAAGTAAATCTCTTGCAAAGATTGGATCGCCTTTTTTGAGATTTTTTGAAGCTTTTTTCCCCAATATTGAAAAAAATTTAGAGGCACAAATGCCAATATATGGCCTATAGGTTTCAATATTTTTTTTTGTAATTTTTTCGTTTTTTTTTATATTTTGATTGGCAAAAATTGATCTTCTTAAATTTTTACTTATTTCCTCAGATTTACTTTTCAGATTTTTTGTTGATTTAAAGATACTGTAAGTTATTGATTTTAGGTCCCGAAGTTTTTTAGATGTAATGGAAAATGCAGAGTCTGTAGTTTTTATATTATCATTAAGCTTAAAATGTTTTTCAATTGCTACTATTCCTTTAGTTGTTGCAGCTATGCTAGAATGAATGTCGTTAGTGTGATCTGATACTCCAATTAAGTATTTAGGAAATTTTTTTTTTAGAAAATCTATTCTATTAATATTTGTATCCTCAATTTTAGTTGGATAAGAAGAAACGCAATGCAAGATGATAATTTTAGAGTGATATTTTTCAATTAATTTTATAGCTTTTTTAATTTCACTAAAGGTTGCCATTCCTGTTGAAATTATTATTGGTTTATTTTTTGAGGCTATGTAGTTTATTAATTTGTGATCTGTTATTTCAAAAGATGCAATTTTGTAAATTTTACAACCTAAACTTTCAAGTAAATCTACACCCCTTAAACTAAATGGGCTACTGAATAAATTTTTTTTATATTGTTTTGCAATTTTAAAAGCTTCTTGATGCCATGAAAAAGGTGTACAAGCTTTTTTATAAAGACTCCAGAGATTTTTATCTTTCCATAAGCCTTTTTTTATAACAAATTTACCATAATTTTTATTAAGCGTAATATCTTTGGGTTCATAAGTTTGTATTTTGATTAAATCAGCACCATTTAGACAAGCTTGCTTTATAAGATTTAAAAATTTTTTTTTGGAACCGTTATGATTTCCTGATATTTCAGCTATTATTATTGGTGCTTTTTGATAACTAAATATAGTTTGATTATTTAATTTGTTCATTTTTATTTTAATATATAAAATAATTACTTATGACTAAAAAAAATTACAACAAAATAATTAATGAAATTCAAAAAGTTAGATCCAAAAATAACAAAAATTGGATGGATCTATTAAGGCTTGCTTTTAAGCATGACCCTAAACAATCATCAATAATCATGAAAAGAATTAATACTGCTGATAAACAGATAAGTAGGTATATTAGTAAACTTGGAAATAATGAAAAAAAAACTTAATAATCAAGAAAAGTTTTGGAAAGGTGAATTTGGCCTTAAGTACATTAACAGAAATATCTCCAAAAAATTAAAAAAAAGTACCGATATATTTTTTAGAAAAATATTTAAAAAAAATAAAATAAAAGTTCAAAATTTAATTGAACTTGGATCTAATGTTGGAAACAATTTAGAGAGTTTGTCAAAAATTTTTAAGAATGCAGAGATGACAGCAGTTGAAATAAATCAAAATGCTTGTGAAATACTAAAAAAAAGAAATCCAAATGTAAATATAATTAACTCAAATATTGCCTCATTAAATACTAAATTATATTTCGATCTTGTTTTGATTAAAGGAGTTTTAATTCATATTAACCCAAATCAACTTAATGATATTTATAAAAAAATTTTTAATTTATCAAAAAAATATATTTTACTTGCAGAATATTATAGCCCAAGTCCTGTGAGCGTAAAGTACAGAGGTAAAAAAGACAAACTTTTTAAAAGAGATTTTGCTGGAGAGATGATCAAAAAATATAATTTGAGTTTAATTGATTATGGTTTTGTTTATCATTTTGATAAAAACCCACAAGATGATTTAACTTGGTTTTTACTAAAAAAAAAAAGCTAATATGAGTTTTCATATTATTACTCAGTCCAGATATAGTTCAAGTCGGCTTCCAGCTAAGATTTTTTTAAATTTTGATAACGAAAATTTTTTTACGTTTTTTCTAAAAAATTTGAAATCAATTGGAATTACAAAATTAATTGTTGCTAGTCCAAAAGATCAATATTCAGATATTATTGCATATCATTGTAAAAAAATAAAAGTACCAGTTTTTTTCTATGAAGGTGACGTAAATAATGTTTTGGCTAGATATTATTTTTGTGCAAAAAAATTTAAATCAAAAAATATAATTAGAATTACCTCCGACTGTCCATTTATAAATCCATATATGATTTTAGAGATGATAGATTATTACAAAAAAAAAAAACTAAATTTTTTAACAAATAATAAGCCTAGAAAGATACCGCATGGATTTGATTGTGAGATTTTCTCATTCAAATTACTAAAAAAAGCATTTAATTTTGCAAAAAATAAATACGATTTAGAACATGTTACTCCATGGTTTTATAAAAATTGCTTTGAAAAAAAAAACTATCATCCAATTTTTAATCAAGATTTTTCAAAGATTAGATTGACACTAGACACACCAAATGATTATTTGAGATTTATTAAACTCCAAAAAAAATTAAAAAAAATTTCATCAACCAAAAACTATAAATATATTTTAAAAAATTTAAATAAAATATGATTAATTATGGTAAGCAATTTATAGATAAAAGAGATATTCAAATGGTATCTAAGGCATGTAAGTCTAATATGCTTACTCAAGGAAAATATGTAAAACAATTTGAAAAAGATTTAGCAAAGAAACTATCTGCGAGTCACTGTGTTACAGTTAACAATGGCACTGCAGCTTTATATTTAGCAGTTAAATGTTTGGATTTAAAACCAGGGTCAAAAGTAATTTGTTCTCCAATAACATTTTTATCATCAGTTTACATCATTGAAATGAATAAGCTCAAGCCAATATTTTGTGATATTGAGATGGAGACCTATAATATTGACGTAAAAAAAATTGAGTCTTTACTAAAAAAAGACAAAAAAATTAAGGCGATGATTCTAGTTGATTATGCAGGACACCCATGTGACTGGAAATCTATAAGTCTTTTAAAAAAAAAGTACAATTTAAAGGTTATCAATGACAATTGTCATGCTTTAGGAGCTAAATATGATAATGATCATGGTTATGGTGTAAAATATGCAGATATGGTTACCCAAAGTTTTCATCCTGTAAAGGGAATAACAACAGGAGAAGGGGGAGCAATAATCACCAACAACAAAAACTATTATAAAAAATTATCATTACTTAGAAATCATGGAATTATCAGGAATGATCTGATGAGAAAAAAAAAAGGAATTTGGTTTTATGATGTCGATGAATATGGATTTAACTTCAGATTAACTGATATTCAAAGTGCATTAGGAATTTCTCAATTAAAAAAATTAGACATTTTTTTAAAAAAAAGAAACCAAATTGCAAATTATTACAACTCAAAGTTGCTTAATTTAAAATATATAAAGTTACCAACTGTAAAAGATGATTGTTATCATTCTTTTCATTTGTATCCAGTTTTGATAAACTTTGAGAAATTAAAATTATCTAAAATTGCTTTTTTTAAAAAGTTGCTATTAAAGGGGATATCATTACAAACACACTATATTCCAGTATACAAACAAAGTTTTATGAAAAAATATAAAATAAATCAAAAAAACTTTAAAAATGCTGAAATTTTTTATTCAAGACAGGTTTCTTTACCTATTCACTTTGGTTTGAACTTTAAAAAAATTGATTTCATTATAAATAATATTAAAAAATTAATAGATTAAGTTAATTGACAGCTAAAATGTTTGGAAATATTTTAATTACAGGTGGCACAGGAAGTTTTGGTAAAGCACTTTTAAATTATTTGATCAAAACTAAATATAAAAAAAAAATTATAATATTTAGTCGGGATGAACTTAAACAACATGAAATAAAAAAAAAATATATGAATTATTCTAATCTAAGGTTTTTCTTAGGTGATATAAGGGATTATGAAAGATTAGAATATGCGATTAAAGAGGTTGATACAGTAGTGCATGCAGCGGCCTTAAAACAAGTTGATACCGCAGAATATAATCCATTTGAATTTGTAAAAACAAATATATTAGGTTCAGAAAATATTATAAAAGCTGCACTTCAATCAAATGTGAAAAAAGTAGTTGCTTTATCTACAGACAAAGCATCTTCTCCAATAAATTTATATGGAGCAACAAAACTATGTGCGGATAAACTTTTTTCATCAGCCAATATATATAAAGGAAAAAAGGATATTAAATTCTCCATAGTGAGATACGGTAATGTCTTTGGAAGTAGAGGTTCGGTATTTCAAATATTTCAGAAGCAGAGTAAAAATAGTAAATACTTTCAGTTAACACATAAAAATATGACAAGATTTAATATTTCATTACAAGATAGTGTTAAATTAGTAGTTTGGTCATTAAAAAATATGATAGGTGGAGAGATATTTGTTCCAAAATTGAAAAGTTATAATTTAGTGGATCTAGCCAAAGCTATAAATCCCAATAAACCCATTAAATTTATTGGAATAAGACCGGGTGAGAAAATACATGAAGAAATGATATCATTTGATGAATTTAAAAATACATATGATCTTGGAAATTATTATTCATACATAAATCCAATTGTGACAAAATCAAATAAGTTTTATAAAAAAAAATTTAAAATCGTTAAGAATAATTTTAGCTTAAATAGTTACAATTGTGATAGGTTGAGTATTAGTGAATTAAAAAAAATTATAATCTCAAATTCTTGAGAATATTTTTTCTAAAAATATACAGTATCTAATGATATAAATTTATCGTACTTTAAATAAAATATTTTTATGAATTATTTTAAAAACGATCGGTTAAGTTTATATAAAAATATCAAGTTATCGATACCTTCTTTAAAAATTAAAAATGAAATATTTATGAATAAACTTCATAATCTTAATATGTCATCAGACTTTTGGTGGGCAGTTAGTGGTGGGTACGCTATCTTAGCTGAATATGCAAATTTACAATCAGCTGAGGACCCAAGATTTCTAAACGATTTAAAAAACTCAAACGTAGAATTTAGTAAAGAGAAAATGGTTAGTTCTACAATTATAAATTCAATTGGAAGAGAGTGGTTATTGGAAAAAAATTTTGATGTTAAGTCAAATATTTTAAAAAAAAATATTAATGAAATACTCGTAAGTATAGATGAGAAACATTATTCAAATGAGCGAAGTTTAGGAAATAAAATTGAAGAGTCTTTGCCAATGTTTTATTTAACAAATTTTTTAACTAAATTGAGATTAAAAAATTTTAAATTTATATACTTTAAAGTAAACCAAAAAATTCAATCAATATTTAAAAAAGTAAATCATGATGATAATGTAATTACTAATAATGAAAATAATGATAATTTTGACTCATTTTTGAAATTACTTTTACCTGATGACCAAACAAAATATTTTCCTAGATGGTTTGTTTTTTTAAGTTCTTTTTTAGTAACAGCTAAACTCAAATGGATAACTAAATTTGGTCTTGGGCTTGATATATATCAGACAATATTGATAGCAAAAAGCTATCAAAAGTTTGGGGCTCAAAATATAAAAATTATTCCCCATGGTGTTAATTTTTCAACAGGTCTTTGGCATTTATATCGTTTTTCATTATTTCCTGAAATGAAATTACATATGATAAATGAAAGTCTTTATTTACCCAAAATTTCTAAACCTAGCTTTACTTATGATATTCTCTTTTGTCCTATGCAACTTCCAATTGTTTGTGATTTTTTCTCGCCCTCGCATTTTTGGAATTTTATGGATGTATACAGAGATGCAATAAAATTACTTAATGAGGGTTTAAAAAATGGTAAGAAGATTAAAATAAGGTATAAAAATTTTAAATATATGTCTGGTTATGGAGGTCCCTTTACACGTGAGGAATGTAAAATTCCTGTTGAAAATGAAAGATTTGAGAATGTTTATAATAAATATAAATTAATTGTTTCTATGCCCTTTGGTACAATTGCTGCAAAATGTTATCAAAACGACCTTGATTGTTTAACTTATCATCATCCATTCACTTTAACTAATAAAGAGTCTTACTTAAAAATAAAAACATTTCCAGGAGTGTTTACTGAAAAAGATGTTTTTTTAGACGAACTAGAAAAAAAAATTACAAAATTATAAGGTTAATTAATAAACAAAATAGTTAAAATGAGGTTAAAATTTTGCCTTAAACATGTATTAATAAAAATCAAAACATTATAAATTTTACCAAATTATAATTAATATGAAAAAAGCTCTTATTACAGGAATTACAGGTCAAGATGGTGCATATCTTGCTGAACTTTTACTGTCCAAAGGTTATGAAGTTCATGGAATTAAAAGGCGAACTTCTTTAATTAATACTGATAGAATTGACCATTTATATCAAGACCCTCATGAGACTAATAAAAAATTTATTCTTCATCATGGTGATTTAACAGACGCGACCTCATTGATTAGAATTATTCAAGAAGTTCAACCTGATGAAATTTATAATCTTGCAGCACAAAGTCATGTCGCTGTTTCGTTTGAAGAGCCAGAGTATACTGCAAATTCTGATGCAATAGGAGCTTTAAGAATTTTAGAGGCAATTAGAATTTTGAAACTTCAAAATAAAACCAAATATTATCAAGCGTCTACCTCTGAATTGTATGGAGCAGTACAACAAATACCTCAAAATGAAAAAACTCCTTTTTATCCTAGAAGTCCATATGCAGTTGCAAAACTTTATGCTTATTGGATAACTGTTAATTATAGAGAAGCTTATAAAATTTATGCTTGTAATGGAATTTTATTTAATCACGAGTCTCCTGTGAGAGGAGAAACATTTGTAACAAGAAAAATAACAAGAGGATTGGTAAAAATAAAACTTGGATTACAAAAAAAATTGTTTCTTGGAAATCTTAACGCTATGCGTGATTGGGGTCATGCAAAAGATTTTGTTGAAGCTCAATGGTTGATGCTGCAACAAGACAAACCAGAGGATTTTGTAATAGCTACAGGTAAACAGCATTCTGTAAAAGATTTTATAAATTTAGCGTCAAAAAATTTAGATATGAAAATAGATTGGAATGGCAAAGATTTAAATGAAACGGGATCATTAAATGGTGAAAATATTATTGAAATTGACCCAAGATATTTTAGGCCAACCGAAGTTGAAACTTTATTGGGAGATGCAAGTAAAGCAAGAAACAGATTAAATTGGTCTCCAAAGATTTCTTTTGAAGAATTGGTAGAGGAAATGGTTGAGGCAGATTTAAAGTTGGCAAAAAAAAATCAAATTATTAACTAATAATATTTGCCAATGGATAACCAAAAAATATTTATAGCTGGTCATAAAGGAATGGTTGGCTCTGCTTTAGTTCGTTTTTTGAAAAAAAAAGATATTGAAATTATTACTAGAGATAAATCAGAACTTGATTTGTTAAACCAAAGTGATGTTAAAAATTTTTTTAAGAGTCAAAAAATTAATCAAGTATATTTAGCTGCAGCTAAAGTGGGAGGTATTTATGCAAATAATACTTATCCAGCAGAATTTATTTATGAAAACTTAATGATACAATCAAATGTAATACATGGCGCATTTTTAGGGGGTGTAAAAAAACTTTTATTTTTGGGATCGAGTTGTATTTATCCTAAAAATGCATCACAACCAATGAAAGAAGAAGAGCTATTAACTGGAAAACTTGAACCAACGAACGAACCATATGCAATTGCTAAAATTGCAGGAATTAAAATGTGTGAAAGTTACAATCGACAGTATTCTAAGAGTCATGGAATTGATTACAGATGTGTAATGCCAACTAATTTATATGGACTTGGAGATAATTATCATCCAGAAAATAGTCATGTGATTCCAGCACTAATATATCGTTTTCATGAAGCTAAGATTAATAATTTTCCTAGTGTATCAATATGGGGTACTGGAAATCCAAAAAGAGAATTTCTTTATGTTGATGATATGGCAGAAGCTTCAATATTAATTATGAATCTCAAAAAGGAAATTTATAACAATAAGATTGAGTCATTGAGTCATATTAATATTGGAAGTGGAAAAGAGCAAACTATTAAACAATTAGCGGAGACTATAAAAGAAGTGGTTGATTATAAGGGTCAAATTAAATTTGATCCATCCAAACCAGATGGAAGTTTAAAAAAATTAATAAATAGCAGTCGACTTAATAGTTTAGGCTGGAAAGCAAAAACAAGTCTTAAAGAGGGTATAATTCAAACATATAAGAGTTATAAAAAATTAAGTGAAAATCTTCAGTAAACTTTTTTATTTTTTAACACCTCAGGAAAAAAGAAATGCAGTTTTATTATTTATAATAACACTAATAATGGCACTAATTGATATGTTTGGTGTAGCTTCGATTATGCCTTTTATGGCTGTTGTTAGTAATCCGGATCTTATTTATACAAATACAATTTTAAATAAAATTTTTCAGAAATCTAGTTTGCTTGGTGTTCAATCAGATCAAGAGTTTATTTTTTTTCTAGGTATCTTGGTATTTATATTTTTAATTTTTTCACTATCGGTAAAAGCTTTAACAACTTATTTCCAATTACGTTTTGTGCAAATGCGTGAATACACTATTGGCAAACGTTTGATGGAAAATTATTTATATCAACCTTATAGCTGGTTCTTAAATAGAAATAGTTCAGATATTGGTAAATCTATTCTTTCTGAAGTGGGTATAATTATTGGCCAAGGTTTGTCGCCAATGTTAAATTTGATAACACAATGTATAATAACTTTTTTTATAGTTAGCTTGCTACTTATAGTTGATTTTAAATTAACTATAATTGTAACCATAATTCTTGTTATATTTTATGGATTAATTTTTCATTTATCTAGAAAGTTTTTAAATAGAATTGGATATGAACGATTAGAGTCTAATGAGTTTCGATTTAAAGCAATAAGTGAAGCTTTCGGTGCCTCAAAAGATGTTAAGTTGAGTGGATTAGAAAAAATTTTTATAAAAAAATTTTCTGATCCTGCAAAGCTGTTTGCTAAACATCAAACTTCATCCCAAGTTTTAGGAAAATTACCACGCTTTGCTTTAGAAGCTATAGCATTTGGAGGTATGTTAGTGGTTATACTTTATGTAATTTCTCAAACAGGCAATTTTATTAATAGCATACCCATTATTACACTTTATGCTTTTGCTGGTTATCGTTTGATGCCATCGTTGCAATTAATTTATGCTTCAAGCACTTTGCTTAAATATGCTACTCCTGGGATTAATTCATTATACAATGATTTTAAAAGCCTCAATACACACAATTATAATAACGATCAAAGCATTTTAAAATTTGATAAAACAATTTCTCTAAATAATGTTAATTATAGTTATCCAAACACCTCAAGAACAACTTTAAAAAATATTAATTTGATTATTCCGGCTAAATCAACTGTTGGTTTAGTTGGACCTACCGGATGTGGCAAAACTACTACAGTGGATATTATACTTGGCTTACTTCAGCCTCAAAATGGGACCTTAAAGATTGATGATCAAATTATAACAAAAGAAAATTCAAGATCGTGGCAACGTTCTTTAGGGTATGTTCCTCAACAGATTTATTTATCCGATGATACAATTGCAAGCAATATTGCTTTTGGGATAAATAAGGAAAATATCATTTTTGAAGATCTGGAAAGTGCAGCTAAAATTGCAAATTTACATGATTTTGTAATAAATGAATTACCAAATAAATATGAGACAAAAGTTGGAGAAAGAGGGATAAGATTATCTGGCGGTCAACGTCAAAGAATTGGTATTGCAAGAGCATTATTTCATAAACCTAAAGTATTAATTTTAGATGAAGCAACCAGTGCTCTTGATAATGAAACAGAAAAAGCTGTTATGGAAGCTGTAAATAATTTAAGTAAAAACATAACAATCATTATGATCGCTCATCGACTAAGCACTGTAAGCAAATGTGACAAAATTTTTCATTTTGATAAAGGTGAACTTATAGCTGAAGGCCCCCCAGAAAAACTGATTAAGAATATTACCAACACAAAACTAACATATTGAGAATAAGACACTTGTGTAACTAGAATATTAATTCTTAAAAAAATATGCTTATTTATGATTTAAGTTAATAATTAAATTAAAATCATTTATTAAAAATTTTTATAGAATTAATATTTTAATAGTATAAAAAACAAACTATGAAAATACTTGTTACTGGTGGCTGTGGGTATGTTGGAACAGTCTTAATTCCAAAGTTGCTTGAGGATGGTCACAGAATTATCAACATAGATACCCAATGGTTTGGTAATTACTTGATTAAGCATAAAAGATTAGAAAATTTAAAATTTAACTTATCAGATATTAAAAAATTAAAAGTAAAAAAAGTCGACTGCTGCATTCATCTTGCTTCAATAGCAAATGATCCAATGGCAGAATTAGATAAAAGTTTAAGTTGGGAAACTTCAGCATTAAATACTTTTAATTTGATGGAGTTTTTAAAAAAGATTAAAACTAAAAGAATAATTTATGCCTCATCTGGGTCTGTATATGGGATTAGTGAAAAAAATAAAGTCACAGAAAACACACCATTAAAACCAATTTCTTTATATAATAAGGTAAAAATGGTAACCGAAAGAGTAATCCTATCTTATTCAGACTCAATTCAACCTTTTATTATAAGACCAGCAACAGTTTGTGGTTATTCTCCAAGAATGAGACTTGATGTTACAGTAAATGCTTTAACATTTTCTGCATTATCAAAAAAAGAAATAAAGGTTTTTGGTGGAAAGCAAGTAAGACCAAATATTCATATAGATGATATGTGTGATATTTATAGATTTTTTTTAAAGGCAAATAAAAAATATAGTGGCATATATAATGCGGGATTTGAAAATAAAAGTATTTTAGATATAGCAAAATTTATAGAGAAAATAATACCTTCAAAAATAAATATATTTAAAGATCGTAATGACCCTAGAAGTTATAGACTTGATTCTAGTAAGATTATAAAAATTGGATTTAAACCTAAGAAAAAAATTCGTAACGCAATTGATGAAATTAGGAGTAAATATTCTGAAAATATTTTAAAACATGAAGCTAATTTTCATTCTTTAAAATGGCTAAAAAAAGTTTTAAAAAAAATTTAGCTTTTAGCTATTTCTATAAAAATAATTTATTTTATTAACAACATATAAAACCTCATTCTCAGACATAAACTGATTAATTGGTAAGCTCACAACTTCTTTCGAATATTTGTCTGTAATTTCAAGTTTTTGGTTTTTTTTTAGATACTGTTTGAACTTATTTTGTTTGTGAATATTTTTTTCATAATGAACTTTTGCATCTATTTTATTTTTTTTTAAAAAATTCAATAATTTTTCTCTTTTTTTTACTCTGATTACGTATCTATGAAAAGTATGAGTTATACCTTTGCAACAACCATAAAAGGGCTTTTTTATTTTGTTTGATAGTTTTGAGTCATAAATCCTAGATATTTCAATTTTTCTTTTTGTATCATTTTTTAAAAAATTTAGTTTTAGATTTAAAATAGATGCATTTATTTCATTAAGCCTACTATTCCTGCCAGGTATTTTTACCTCACCTCTTTTTGCAAGACCATGATTTCTTAAAAGTAAAATTTTTTTATATTTAGATTTACTATTAGTTGTAATAAAGCCTCCATCTCCGATTCCCCCAAGATTTTTTGTAGGGTGTAGACTAAAACAGCTTAAGTTAAAATTATCTCCTATGAATTTATTATTATACTTTGACATAATTGATTGAGCAGAGTCTTCAATGATTTTTAATTTAAATATTTTTGCAATTTTTTTTATTTTGTCTAGGCAGGCTGGCATTCCGTTAAGATGGACAGGTATGATGGCAGAAGTTTTTTTTGTAATTACCTGACTAATCTTCGATGGATCCATATTTAAGGTATCATCTATATCAACAAATACAGGTATACAGCCATAATTAATGATTGCATTTACTGTTGAAATAAAAGTATTAGATGTTGTTATAATTTCACTTCCTTTTCTAATATTTTCAGCTGCTAGAGCAATTTCTAAGGCATCAGTTCCATTACCAAGACCAACAACATATTTACAATTTAAAATTTGAGAAATTTTTTTTTCAAATTTATTTAAGTGATCACCTAATATATAATTTCCTGTTAAACCAATACTTTTGAAAACTTGAATTGATTTTTTTTCAATTCTTTTAAATTCTTTATCAATATTATAGTACTTAACTTCCATTAAAAAAAAATTTAATCTTATCTGTCATGTATTTAATTTGTTTTTTAGTAACAAATTCATGCACAGGCAATGAGATTGTCGAATTTGCTATTTTTTCAGCTTTTGGAAAATCACCTTTTTTATAGTTATAAATTTTTGAAGCTGGCTGCAAATGCATTGGAACAGGGTAATGAATTTTTGCATCAATCTTGTTTCTAATTAAAAATTTTATAAGTTTATTCCTTAATCTAAAGTTTTTTACTCTAAACTCATAAAGATGAAATACCTCTTTTAAATTTGGACTTCTTTTTTTTGTAATAATATCTTTTATTGATTTTAAATTCTTATCTATTTGTAAGGCATTTTTAATTCGCATATTTGTTAAATGATGAATTTTTTTTAATAGATGATTTGCAACACAAGCTTGAATTGTATCAAGCCTTGAATTATATCCAAAAATCATGTTTTTATTTCTACCAACTAGTCCATGATTTCTCAAAAGCATCATTTTATTGAAGTGTTTTTTTTGTTTAATTACAACAAATCCTCCATCTCCCCACACATTAAGATTTTTAAGTGGATGAAGACTAAAACATCCAAAATCACCAAATGTACCAGCAAATTTTTTATTATATTTTGCCAAAATACCATGACATGAGTCCTCTACAACCGGAACATCATATTTTTTTGAGATCTTTAAAATTTCATTCATTTTACATATTCTTCCACTCCAATGAACAGGTAAAATTGCTTTTGTTTTTTTTGTAATTTTTTTTTCAATTTTTTTTGGATCAATATTATAATCTTCATCGACATCTACAAAAATTGGTTTTGCGCCTGCGGTAACAATTGCACCAATAGTAGCATAAAAAGTATAAGGTGTCGTAATGACTTCATCTCCCTCTTTTAAACCCAAACATTTTAAACTTAGCATTAAAGCATCTGTTCCACTACCAACAGCAACAACATATTTTTGCTTTAAAAGTTTTTTTATATTATTTTCAAAAATATCTACTTCGTTACCAAGTGTGAAATCATTATCTTGTATTACTTTTTCAAATTTTTTTAAGATTTTTTTATAATCATCAAATTGTTCAGAAAGATAATTGTGTTTAATTTTATACTGATGATCAATCTTATATTGTTTTGGAAGATAATTTTTCATTATAAATTATTTTATATTAAAAGTTGTATCTTTGAGACTTATATTTTTCATTATTTTGTCATAATAATTAATTGTTTTTTTTAAACCAGTCTCTATTCTAGTGTTACATCTCCACTTGAGTTTGTTTTTAGTCATTCTACAATTTAAAAAATAATTTTTGTCTTTGCCCTTTCTGTCCTTAGTTTTCAAAATTAATTTTGACCATGAATAGTTTTTTATTTCTATAACTTTTTTAATCACATCTTTTATAGTGTGATACTTTTCACCAGAAAAATGAAATTTGTTACTTACTTCACCAATCTTGATAATTTTTAAAAGACCACTATTAAAATCATCCTCAAATATAAAATCCCTTTTAGAATTACCGCTACCTTGTAATGGGAATTTTATTTTGTTATTTATACAATAAATTAGTTTTGGGATTAAACGGTGCATAGGTTGCCCACAACCGTAAAAATTTGAAAATCTAGCAATAATTATTTTAAATTTTTTATTATGAATATAATTGTTCAAAAGCATCTCTAAGGCTAATTTTGATGATGCATATGGGGTAGAAGGATTAAAGCTAGTAGAGTTCTCTTTGATAGGTTTTGAGTTTGACCCAAATATTTCAGGTGTTCCAATATATATATATTTTTTTAACTTTTTTTGTTTGTCTAAATTTTTAATAAAATTTATTTTTGAAAAAAAATTTACTTTAAAATAGTACATTGGGTTTGCCCAACTTTCATTAACCATGCAAATTGAGGCAAAATCAACAATATATTCTGGATTAAAACTTTTTATAATGTGGTTTAATTTTTGTTTATCTGAACTTAAATCTAATTTTAATAATTTAATTTTATCAAAATGTTTATTTTTTTCTAAAAAAAAACGAATTGGAAGTTTTTTTTTTTTATTAAATGTTCCTATAATTTGAAATTTTGAATTATTTAATAGATAATTCGCAAAGCTTGCACCCGCAAAGCTTGAAATACCTAAAATTAAAACTTTTTTTATCATTAATTAAATTAATATTTAAATTTTTAAAAATTAATATAGACTAAATTCAAACTTATATCTAAGTAATGAAAAATAAAACCTACAAAATAGGATTGGTGCATGGTGTATTTGATTTTATACACATAGGCCATATTGATCATTTTAGAGAGGCAAAAAAGTATTGTCAAAAATTAGTTGCGTCGGTAACAACAGATAAATTTGTAAATAAGGGGCCTAACAGACCAGCGTTTAATATAAGTGAGCGTGTAAATTTTTTGAAATCAATTACTTATATTGATGAAGTTATTATTAGTAATCATGAGACAGCAGTTAAAAGTATCAATAAAATTAAGCCAGATATTTACTTTAAAGGTTTTGATTATGATAAAATTGATAAAAAAAATCAGAATAATTTGAATATCGAAATTAAAGCACTTAAAAAATTTGGAGGTAAATTTCATATAACAAAAACTAAACTTAAATCTTCGAGTAAAATTTTAAATGAAAATTTTAACTTTATTAAAGCAGACACCAAACTTTTTTTAAAAAAAATTGATAAGAAGAAGTTATTAAAAAAAATCAAAAAAAATTTATTTGAGGGTCAAGAATTAAAATCAAAAAGAAAAATTTTTTTATCAGGAGAACAAATTTTAGATTATTACACAAACGTTACATTACAAGGTAAGTCACAAAAAAGTAGTGTCATATCCGCTGTCAAAAACAAAACATTTAAATATGGTGGGGGAACAATTTTAGTAGCGAATGTTTTATCAGAATTTATGGATAATTTATGTTATTTTGTACACGGAAATGAAATTACAAATAAATATTTAGGTCATTATTTGTCAAATAAAAAAAAAGTAAATATAATTTTATCTGAAGAAAAAATTAAAAAATTTTTAATTAAAGAAAGATTTATTGAAAGTTATAGCAAAGCAAGACTTTTTCAATTAAATCATAATCAAAATTTTGATAATAAAAATTCTTATTATCAAAAAGTTTTTTTAAAACAAATGAACAAATTTAAAGATATTTTGATTTTTGATTTTGGCCATGGATATATAGATGATAATTTTGCAGAAAGTTTAAAAAACAAAAAAAAGAACTTTTATATAAATTGTCAAACAAATTCCTCGAATTATGGTTTTAACTTATTTTCTAAATATAAGAAGGCAGAAGTTCTATGTGTTGATGAGGCAGAATTTAGACTTACAGTGAAGAATAAAAATGATGAAATAGAAAAGTTGATTAAAGAAAATTATAAACTTTTAAAAAAATATAAAATTTTTGTAGTAACCTGTGGTTCAAAAGGATGCTTTGTGCTTGAAAAAAAAATAATTCAATTTATCCCTACTGTTTATGAAACCACATTAGATACCACAGGTTGTGGAGATATATTTTTTTCTGTTTTCGTTTATTTTTATGTGCAGAGAAAATTTTCAATATTAGAAATTTCATTACTTTCTCACATTGCGGCAGGACTTCATGGACTGAGTGAAGGAAATAAAAATATAATTAATAAAAATTTTTTCTTTCAAAGTGCTCAAACAATTTTAAAATAAGATTAATAATATATCGGTTTGACTTATAGCTTTTTTTCTATATTGTTTTTTTATGAAAGCATCTGATTATATTGCAAATTTTTTATCAAAGCATTCTAATTATGCTTTTGGTGGACAAGGTAGCAGTGTAATTCATATTGTTGATAGTATTTACAAACATAAAAAAATTGAATTTATTCCAGGCCAAAGCGAACAGGGCTCATCACTTGCAGCAGATGCCTATTATAGAAGCTCAAAAAAAATTGGAATAACAATTGGAACAAGTGGTCCTGGAATTTTAAATTTTCTACAAGGTATGGCTTGTTCGTATTTTGACTCTATTCCAGGATTGTATATTGCAGGAGCGCCTGTCACTAGTCATTTGAGAAGAAATAAAAAAATAAGGCAGATTGGGTTTCAAGAGATGGAGGTGCAAAATATGGTAAAACCTATTTGTAAATACTCAACTCTTGTCATGAGAATAGAGGACTTGGCCTATGAGTTAGAAAAGTGTGTGCAAATTGCTTTAACAGGAAGAAAGGGACCTACTTTAATTGAGATACCTGATGATATTTCTAGAATGAATATGCCTAAAAAAATAATTTATTTTAAAAAAAAGATAAAAAAAGATTTAAAAAAAATAAATTATTTAGAAGTTAAAAGTTTATTTAAAAAATCTAAAAGACCGTTAATTGTAGTTGGAAATGGATGTTTGCAAAGCGATTCAATCAAAGATATTGAAAAGTTAATAAAGAGCAACAAAATACCTTATACTGCAAGTTGGGCAACAATTCATAAATTTTCAACATCTGATCCATTAAATATGGGCTCTTTTGGTGTCGCTGCAACAAGATATGGAAATTTTGCAGTTCAAAAAGCAGATTTAATTATTTTTTTAGGAGCAAGGTTGAGCACCCAGTTGATTGGTGGAAACCCAATGACTTTTGCACCATCTGCTAAAAAAGTTATCGTAGATATCGATAAACAAGAATTTTCAAGTCAAAGATTACCAAATGTTAAACTGAAAATAAATTGCGATGTTAAAAAATTCATAAAAGACTTAAATAAAATAAAATTGGTAATTCAAAAAAATTCAATTCAAAATTGGGTTAAAAAAATGAGTGTTTTAAAAAAAAATTATCCAATTTTAGATCAAAATAATTTAAAAAATAAAAAATTCGTAGATCCTTATTATTTTTTTGACAAATTTTATATGGATATAAAAAAGGGCTCTATAGTTATTCCCGATGCTAGTGCTAATTTAATTTGGGCTTATCAAGCACTTAAAACAAAAAATAAACCAGAGATGTTTACAGCTTTTAACCATTCTCCTATGGGCTATTCTCTGGCAGCAAGTGTTGGCGCTTACTTTGGATCTAAAAATAAAAAAATATATGCTTTAATTGGGGATGGATCTGTACCCATGAATGTTCAAGAATTAGAAACTATAAAAAACTATGATATTGACTCAATAATTATTGTTCTAAACAATCAAGGGTATGGATTAATAAAACAAACTCAGGAAACGTGGCTAAAATCAATTTATGCAGGAACTGATAAAAGTAGTGGTCTAAGTTTACCTGATAATACAAAGATAGCTTCATCATATGGAATAAAAAGTTTTACATTAAAAAATAATAATGATGTGAAAAAAAACTTGAGAAAAATTTTACATTCTAAGGGACCAATTTTAATAGATGTTTTAATTGATCCTAAGTCAAGAGTTAAACCAAAAATAGAATTTGGAAAACCTTTAGAAGATATGTATCCCTACATAGACAGAAAAAAATTAAATGAAATAATGAAAAATTGATGCCCCATTTCGATTATGGATATTTTTCTTTTGGCAGAAAACTTAAAAAGACTTTTGACCCTGTAGCAGAGAGAAAAAATCTTTTAAAAAAAAGAAATATAATTAATAAATTATTAGCTAATGATATGGGCAAAGAGTTTTATGATGGCAAGAGAGTAAATGGTTATGCTGGTTTTAAATATGATGGAAGGTGGAAAATTTTTTTAAAAAAAATTATTAAAAGGTATGATTTAAATAATAATTCTAAAGTTCTAGATATTGGTGCGAAGAAAGGTTTTTTTATGCATGATTTAAAGGAACTTTTACCTGGAATAAAAATTTATGGGGTAGAAGATCACTATTATCCAATAAGTAAATCAATGAGTTCAGTTAGAAAATATATTAAATTAAAGAGATTTACTGATTTAAAATATAAAAAAAATAATTTTGATTTTGTTCATGCGCATAACTCAATTTATCAATACAATCTCAGAGATTTAATTAAAATTATTTCAATAATATCAAAAATAGGAAAAAGATCACATATTACAGTTCCAATATATTATAACGACGAAGATAGAATTAAGTTTTATAACTGGACACTTACAGGCACAGTTATTTTAAGTGCCATTGAATGGAAAAAATTATTTAGACACGTAGGTTATAAAGGTGATTATTATTTTTCAGGGCCAAAGAGTTTTGGTCTTTAATTGATATGTATTTTAAAGCAGCTGTTCTTGAAAAAAAAAATACTGTTAGAGTAAGAAAGTTGCTAAAACCAACTAATCTTCAAAAAGGTCAAATCCTAGTGAAAATTTTATATAGCTCAATTTGCCATACTCAATTACAGGAGATTGAAATGAAGAGAGGTGAAGATCGCTTTATTCCACATTGTTTAGGACACGAGGGTGTTGGAGTTATTGAGAGGATTTATAAAAAATGTAAAAAATTTAAAGTTGGCGATATGGTTAGTCTGACTTGGGTTAAATCTGGACCAACAGTAGCAAAAGGAAACTTTTATATAGATACAGAAGGTAGAAAAATAAATTCTGGCCCAGTTCACACGCTTAATGAATTTGCAGTAATTGATCAAAGTAGAATGTATAAATTAAATGATAAGAAAAAAATTAAAAATAAAGTATTATTAGGCTGTGCAATGCCAACAACATTTAATATTTTTTTAGAAAATAAAATTAAAAGAAATATGGATATCTGTGTTTTAGGTGGAGGAGGATTAGGTTTAAGCTTTATTTTAATTGCTAAATCTTTAGGTTTAAATCGTATTTCTTTGTTAGATAATAATAAAAAAAAATTAAATTTTTTGAAGAAAAAATTTAAAATAAATACTTATGATACGATTGATAAAATTTCAAAAGAATGCTTTGATTTAGTTATTGAATGCACTGGTAATATAAAAATTTTTGAAAATTCTCTAAAATTGGTAAAAAAATTTGGAGGAAAAGTAATAGTTGTTGGTAATTATGAAAAAAAATTATTTTCTAAATTAGACCCATGGCATATTATAGAAGGTAAAACTTTAAAGGGTGCTTGGAATACAGATATAAATTTTGCAAAAAAATTTTCAAAGTTAGAATCTGTATTTAAAAAATTAAATACGGATTTTTATTTTTCTAACAAGATTTATAAACTAGAGGATATAAACATTGCTATTGAAGATTTTAAAAAAGGAAAAGTAATTAGACCACTAATAAAGATGACATGAAAAAAAAAGAAAATTTATTAATAAATGGTTGTTCTACAGGATTGGGGTTTGATTTTTTTAAACACTTGAGCTCAAAATATAATGTTTACGGACTAAGTAGTAAAAAAAGTACTAATAAAAAAATATTTTATTATAATCCAATCGAAAATTTACATTTAGATAGCGAAACAGTCAAAGAACTTAAGAAGATAAAATTTGACCATATCTTACATTGTGCGGGTGGAGGCTTTAAAAAACATGATAAGTTTTTAGAGATTGAAGATATAAAATTTCTTTTTAACGTTAATTTTTATTCTGTTTATGAAATTAATAAGACTTTGATAAAAATTAAAAGAAAAAATCAAAAATTGAATATAATAATGATTAGTTCGATTGCGGCTTTTGAACATAAAGCCTCAATTGGATATTCTGCAGCAAAATCAGTGCTTCTTAATTATAATAAAAATTTAGCAATCAATTTTTTTAAAGAAAAGGTAGTAACAAAATTGATAATTCCAGGTTCTTTCCTATCAACCAAGGGTTCAATGGCAAGACTAAAGAATAAAAATAAAAAAATATTTAATAATCTCGAAAAATTAATGCCAGGATCTAAAATGCAAAATTCAAAAGAAATAATTAGGTTTACTCAGCTGCTATTAAAACCTGATTCTGATTTACTTAATGGTAGCTATGTTTCATTAACAAACTTGGAGTCAGGATCAATATTTCTTTAATATTATAATCTACAATATTAATTAAAATTGATTATTTATATTTTTAATTTTTTTATTAATAAGTTTGGCCAGTCTTTTCTAAAAAAAAATGATTTATCGTCTATGAATAAATCAAAACTGGGTTTTCCAAAATAAACTTTATGATATTTAACTCCCCACTCTTTTAATTGTTTTAAAGTTAGGGGTTTAATCATCTTTTTAGCATTGGTAATATTTCCATTGCATCTGCCCATATATCTTGCAGTATACAATATTATCTTAAATCCTTTCTCATAAGTTTTGTTAATAACTTCAATATTTTTTCTAATAGGTTTAGATTTTGAATAGTCATTTTTAGAATTTGTTCTACAGATTACATTGTCAATATCAAAACAGATAGTTTTAGGTTTCATATAATTCATTTAATAATTAAAAAAATTTGTTTATTCAATTCTTAAATCATTCAATATGAGTCTATACATTTTTACTTAATATTAGTAAAATTAAATGCTAAGTACTCAAATAAAAAATATTCTATACAATTTTGTAAAAAAAAGTTATTAGATCATATATATTTATATTGAAAATAATGATGAAAAATAATTATATTGATAACTATTTAAAAAAATATTCTACAGTTTTAAAAAATTATAATTTAAAAGATTTTTTGAAAATTGCTCAAATACTTAACAAAGTAAAAAAAAATAAAAAAAAAGTAATTTTAGTTGGAAATGGTGGAAGTGCCGCTATGGCAAGCCATGTAAGTGTTGACTTAACAAAAATGTGTAAAATTCGAGCAATCAATTTTAATGAAGCAGACCTTCTAACTTGTTTTTCAAATGACTATGGATATGAGAATTGGACTTGGAGAGCCATTTCTTATCATGCTGATAAAAAAGACCTTGTAATATGCATCAGTAGTAGTGGAGAGTCTAAAAATATTATAAATGCAGCAAAATTTGCTAAGAAAATCGGATGTGATGTAGTTACTTTAACAGGCTTTAAAAAGGCAAATAAAGTAAAAAAAATAGGTCATGTAAATTTATGGATAGATAGTAAAAATTATAATTTTATAGAAATGACGCATCATATCTGGCTATTATCAATTGTTGACATGATAGCTAAAGCTAAATTCTGAAAATAATTTTAGAGAATAATTTAAAATATATATACTTAAGAAATAATTTGTATAAAAAATTTAAAGTTACTTATTTATAATTAACGAAATAACTTGATTTGAATATATAAAAAGAAGTTTAAATGTTAAATTTTTTTCAGAATAAAAAAATAATTACCACTATAAAAAAGAAATTAAAAAAAAGACGAAAAGAACGTAATAATTTTAATTTTTTTTTTAGAGCTGTTATTCATTTTTGTAGATTTATTTTTTTTTCAAGTTTTAGAAAAAATATATGTCTTATAGATCCACCTTCTAATTTTTTTTATAAATATAGAAAATTTGCAAATTTTTTTTCATTTCCATTAGTAATTTTTGCCAAATACTTAAAAAAAAATAATATTTTTATAAGCGTTCATAATAATTGTAATTATTCAATGGGACACGTTTATTTCGAAATCAGCGAACTTAAAAGAATGCAAATATTAGAAAGTAAATATCTTAATTCAACAATATGGTTTACAACATCTAGAAAAGAAATTTTAGGTCAAACCAAAGATATCTTTGAAGATAAAAATTTTAAAATATTATTTGGCGGTATAAAACGAATTTTTTTAACATTTGTTGCTATTAGGTGTCCTGATGTTTCAATTGACGCATCATTAAGTCACGATAACTATATAAATGGTGATGAACAACTTTCATCCAAAGTAGTTTATAATGATAAACCTCTAAAACGAGCTAAAATGATGACTCTAAGCCCAGATTTTAAGCCATACAATTATAAACTGGACAATTATCATAATAAAAAAATTGAATTAATGAAAAAACTAAAGATTTCTAAAAAATATATTATTATTCAAATAAAAACAGTTAAGGCAAATGGGACTCTTAAACCTTTAAGTTCTGACTCACTTTTAAAGACGGTTAAATATTTTCAAGACAAAGATTATCAAATTGTTTTTGCTGGTAGAGAAGAATTTCCAGAGGCTTTTCGCAATAAATCTATAATTGATTACGCTAATTCAAAATACGCATCAGCTTTAAATGATTTTATTCTTATTGGATACTGTTCATTTGTAATTGCTTCAGCTTCTGGATTTTGTATGCTTCCTGAGATTTTAGACAAACCAATGTTAACAATTAATACAGTACATGGTGTCCAACATTATGGACGAAGAACAATCATATTGCCCACTCTATTAATGAGAAGTAGCAAACCATTTAACGCTCTCATTCAACATGAATATCTTTGTAAATATGGCAAATACTGTGGATATGATATTTTGGATGATCTTTATATTCATCATATGCCTAATAGTGAAGAAATATTTATGGCTGCAAAAGAATTAGAAGAAATGTTATTGGATAAAATTTCTCCCCTCACATCTCTCCAACAAAAAATATTTGATAGTAATGATTGCCCACTTCTTTCATATGGATTAAGTAGAATTTCTCATTATTATCTTTCAAAGCATGAATATTTTTACATAAAATGATAAAAACTTGGATATATATATTTTATATAAAAGTTATATAGTTAATTAGATGGTTGAAGAAATTAAAAATAATAATGTTTTGCTTTCAATAATAATAAAAGCTGACTTTAAAAAGGAAGGAATTCATTTCTTTACACCTGATCAATTTTCGCAGCAGCTAGGATATATGAACCGACCAAAAGGGTATGTGATTGATCCTCACGTACATAATGTTGTCAGTAGAGAAGTAAAGTTAATGAAAGAAGTTTTATTTATCAAATCTGGCAAAGTAAGAGTAGACTTTTATGATGATAACCAAAATTACATTAAAAGTAGACTGTTATTCAAGGGTGATGTTATTCTTTTAGCTTCAGGAGGGCATGGATTTGAAATGTTGGAACCATCAGAAATGATTGAGGTAAAACAAGGGCCATATGCAGGCGAGCAAGATAAAACTCGATTTAAATCAATTTCTGGTGATAAAATAAAACTAAACAAGTAGATCATGATAAAAACCAATTCAAAGACTTATTTGATTTCACTATCATATTTCATAATATTTAAAAGTATGTTTTGTAATGATGAAATATTGTTTTATCTAATTGATATTACTTGAGCAAGTATATTTTCCTCTGGTGAGTATTGAATGTAAATGATAGAATAATTACACAACATAATTCAAAAAAATTTAACTTTTGTAATACAAATTAGATAAGTGTAATGATACCTGTAAATGAACCTCTATTAAATGGAAATGAAAAAAAATATCTTAATGAATGTATTGACACTGGTTGGATTTCAACTGAAGGTCCATACGTTAAGGAATTTGAAAAAAAATTTGCTAAGCGAGTAGGCAGAAAACATGGTATCGCAGTAACAAATGGAACTTCTGCAATAGATGCAGCTGTTGAGGCGCTAGGTATTAGTCATGGTGATGAAGTAATTTTACCATCCTTTACAATTATTTCCTGTATTCTGCAAATTATTCGTTCTGGAGCAACCCCAGTATTGGTAGACAGTGACCCAATTACTTGGAATATGGATGTAAGCCAAATTGAGTCAAAGATCACCTCAAAAACTAAAGCTATAATGATAACACATATTTACGGTTTACCAGTAGATGTAGATCCTGTTTTAGATTTATGTAAAAAATATAATTTAAAGTTGATCGAAGATGCTGCCGAGATGATTGGTCAGACCTACAAAGGAGGCCAATGTGGTTCATTTGGTGACATAAGTACTTTTAGTTTTTATGCAAATAAACATATAACTACAGGCGAAGGAGGGATGATTGTAGTTAATAATGATAAAATAGCTGAAAAATGTCGTGAATTAAGAAATTTATGTTTCAAAAATGATAAACGATTTATTCATGAAAATTTAGGATGGAATTTTAGGATGACAAACTTACAAGCTGCCGTAGGTGTTGCTCAGTTAGAAAAATTAGATGATTTTTTAGTTAAAAAAAGATGGATTGGTGAGAGATATACAGAGCTTTTTAGCAATTTAGAAGGTGTTCAATTACCTTTATTATCAACTAGTTATTCTAAAAATATTTACTGGGTTTATGGCATGGTTTTAAACGACACAATCAATGTTAATGCAAATGAAATAATAAGTAGTTTAATTAAAAATGGTATTGGGTGTCGACCTTTCTTTTATCCATTACATCAGCAGCCAGTTCTAAAAGAACTCGGATTATTCAAAGATCAAAAATTTCCAATTTCAGAAAAATTATATCAAAAAGGATTTTATATACCAAGTGGCCTAGCGATTACCGAGGAGCAAATTTTAATTGTGTCTAATACAGTAAAAAAAATAATTAAAGAAATTAATGATTAATTTAAAACCTATACGACTTGCAATTATTTTTGATCAGGAAATACATGTGGGTGGTGGTTATCAACAAGCATTAAACGCAGCTTTAATTGCTAAAAAAATTCCAGAAGATTTAGCAGAGGTTTTATTTTTTACAACGATAAGAGAAAACTTAGAAACACTTTTAAGTTATGGAATTAATGCAAAAATTATCAATATTTCTTTTTTTGCAAAAATTAAAAATTATATAAGAAATGAAGTTAGAAATATTCGTATTTTAAAAATAATTCGATTTTTCGAAAAATATTCAATGTTTGAAAAAAAATTATTAGATAATAAAATTGACCTAATTTATTTCCTATCACCAAGTAATTTGGCACAAAGCTTAGAGGAATTAAATTATATAACGACTGTTTGGGATCTTGCTCACAGGGAAGATCCTGAATTTCCAGAGGTAAGATTTAATCGTGAACTAGAAAGAAGGGAAACGAATTATAAAAGGATACTACCCAGAGCTACTGCAATATTAGTAGACTCGGAATGTGGAAAAAGAAATTTATCTCATTATTATGGAATTGACTTAAAGCGAATAAAGATAATGCCTTTTGAAGCTTCAGAAGCAACTCGTCAAAAATCAGATATTAAAATTAAAACGAATGTTAAAATAAGTCAAAAATATCAATTAAATGTTCCATATATATTTTATCCTGCACAATTTTGGTCACATAAAAATCATGTTTATCTATTGAAAGGTTTATCAATATTAAATAATAAATATAATATAAGCATAGGAGCAATTTTATCAGGTGGTGATAAAAATAATCGTAAACACGTTGAAAACTGTGCAAAAGCTTTAAATTTAGAAAATCATATTAGGTTTATAGGATTTGTTTCTAATGAGGAGGTTAAGCAATTGTACTTACAATCAATAGCTCTAGTGATGCCAAGTTATTTTGGGCCAACAAATTTACCTCCCTTAGAAGCTTTTAATCTTGGTGTTCCAGTTTTATATTCAAATATTAGCGGGCCAAGAGAACAAGTAGGAGATGCTGCACTTTTGATGGATCTTAAGGATCCAAATTCTATGGCGATACATTTAAAAAACTTAATTGAAGATAAAAATATTAGGAATCAACTAGTTAAAGAAGGTCAAAAAAGACTAGGATACTTTAACTCATATGACAGAGTTGGAGTACTTATAGATATAATTAATGATTTTAGACACAAAAGATATAGTTGGAGTTAAATAATTGTTGATCAAATATAAATTACAATTATTAAGATATATATTAAAGATCCTAGATGTTTATCTATATTAATTCAAATAATCTATATGGTTAATTAAATATCGGTTTAAAGCCTTAGGATGCTTAATAATTTTTTTTACTAATTTATGATTAAAAATAGCATTAAAAAAAACATAAATAACTTTTTATCATTATTTAATTTAAGACTTACTTCCTCAAGTAATGTAAATCACCTTGATCTATCAAACCAAAATATAAATCCTCTAACAGCACAATATATGTTTGGACAAAAGCAAATGATTTTAAATCTAGATCTTTCAATTGGGCGTACTAATAGATGGTTTAAGATGTCTAGCAAAAGTCTAGATCCCTCTATTTTTGCCATAAGTAGCGCTTTAAAAAAAGGCTTAAAAAGTAAAAATTTAGCAGAAGAAATATTAATTACTCTAAAGGATGAACAGTCTCTTACAAGTTTAGAAAATATGGCTGAATTACTAAATTTGAAAAACGATAATTACCAAAATTTTACAAAATATCCCTGGTGGGCTACAGTTTATCCATGGGATAATCACACTATTGATTATAAAATGAAGCATTTCCCGTATGAAGTTAAAAAAAATAGAAATCATAATGGAATGAATATTTCATCCAATGATCCTTTTCTAATTATGAAAGAAAACTCTAAAAATTCTTTGCTTTCACATTCAAATCAATATGCCAAGCTTACTGATCAAATAAAAAAAAATGGGTTTAAATATGGAGATGAATACAATTACGTTACTGCAGAAATACTAATTAAAGATAATAAATTTGTTTGGAAACCTGGTATTGATGGTAATCATCGTGTTTCAGTAGTTTCTGCATTAGATTTTAAAAGTATACCAGTTCTTGTAACAAAAATTATTAGATTAGATGAGATTGAATATTGGCCAAACGTTAAAAATGGTCTTTTTAAAAAAGATGAGGCTACTAAAGTTTTTTATAGTATATTTGACGCTAAACCCTCAAAGATTTATGATAATTGGATTAAAAAAGTAATTAAGATTTAATCTCATATCTTTTGAGAGTTACTTTTTTTGTTGAGTAAAATAATTAGAATATATGTAACTCAAATTTATAATGATAAATCACTCAACAAAAAAAATTATTAAAGTAAATCCATTTTTAATTAAAACTTATTCGTTACCTCCAAATTGGTGGTGGTTCAGAATAATTGATAAAAGAATAAAAAACTCTTATGTCAAAAAATATCTCGAAAATATAGCTCTAGGTAAGATGTATTATGGTGGTAATTGGGATTTAAAATCAATACCTTTTGATAAAACACATTGGTATCTAAGAGTAAATGATTTAAAGCAAAATATTTATCATTTTGAAAATTCTATATGGTATCAATCTATCATGGCAGAGATAAACTCAAAAGGGTATTATTTTCATAAAAAAATAAAAATAAAAAGTAAACATGAAACAATTACTTTTTTAAAAAAATATGTAATTGAGCTTATTGAGTCTTTAAAAAACAAACAATTTATCCAAGAAGATGTTAATGATATTCCAAAAATATTAATTGGAAGAAATGGTGAATTAATTAAAAGTGGACATGGATGTCATAGATTAGCAATTATTAAATCTTATGAGATAAAATGTGAATTTCCTGTACAAATAATAGGAATTCATAAAAAGTTTAAATTAGATAATATAGATGATGTATATAAATATGTTACTGCAAACTACAGTTTATCATAATCTAATTTAAATAATTTTGAATACAAAATTTTTTTTTAAAATGACAAAAATTTCTATTATTACTCCAACTTTTAATGCTGAAAAATTTTTAGAAAATAATATTAAAAGTGTTCAGTCACAAAAAATTGATAATATTGAACATATTTTAGTTGATGCGATTAGTAAGGATAATACTTTAAAGATCGTTGATAAATATCAAAACCATTTTTCCAAAGTTATTATTGAAAAAGATAAAGGTATTTATGATGGAATGAATAAAGGAATTCAAGCAGCTCAAGGAGAACTTATTGGTATTTTAAATGCTGACGATTATTACAATGAAGGCGCATTAAAGTTAATTTTAAAAACTTTTGAATTATCAGCTGCAAAAGATGTGGTTATTTATGGCGACATGTATGTTGAATATGAAAAAAACTTGGTATTTTCTAAAGGTGATTTAACTAATACTGCGTTTGAAAAAGGAACATTTCAAATTAATCATCCAACAGTTTTTGTTTCAAAGTCTTTATATGAGAGAATTGGTTTATTTGATATAAAGTACCCTACAGGTGCAGATAGGGAATTTTTACTTCGAGCACATCATAACAAAGTAAAATTTATAAAAATTGATCAAATATTATCAATATTTAGATTAGGTGGACTAACATCAAAATTTAGCTTGCGTTCGATAGTAATAAGAACCAAAGAAGAATTTACAATTTTCAAAAAATATTATTCAAATTTTTTTGCATTGAAAAAATCTATTAAACAATTTTATAGAATGGCAAGAAATACTTTATTTTTAAGTATATTTGGAAATAAAATTTTTCTTAAATTTAGAATTAAATGGATAAAAAAAAATGGTTAGATATTATACTCTTTTTCTAATTGGGATTGTTTTAATAGTAATTTTTCCTTCACAATTGTCAATGCATCATTCTTCCTGGACACCTTTGACAGGAATAGGTTTGATTATATTTATATCAATTTTCTCTACATTGTTTATTTTTCAAAAAAAATTAACATTAAGAATTCCAAAGATTTTAGGATTCTTATTTTTGGGAATATTATCTTCATCAATAATTTCTTTTTTTTTTACTGGAAACTCAAGATCTATTTTTGTTTATGGAGCATTAATATCTTTATTCATTACTGTAAGATTATTTTCTACAAGGGTTAAAAATAAGGACAAGCTTTTAAATGATATTATATTTGGTGCATGCTTGTGTGGAGCTTTAATTTTACTACTTGGAATCGATAAAGAATTCTCTTTTGTAAATTACAATGGATTTTTCTTAAATTCTAACAGTATGGGCATGTTTTGTGCTGGACTTATTCACATGATAATAGGGACTTTACTCTGTTTCAAAAATTATTTGAGTAAATCAAGATTTCTTTTTTATATATTGCTTTCTTCTACATGTATAATTTTTCTCATTGCGTCAAGTTCCAGAGCAGCTATTTTATCTGTGATATTAACTTTTATAATTTTGCTATATTTAAAATATCAAAATACTTTTAATATTTTATTTTTAAAAATTAATAAAAAAAATTTCAAAGAAATTTTATGTATTTTTATATTCTTATTTTTATGTTTTTTACTTTTAAATTTTTTTGATGCGTTTAATCAGATTATTTTTAAATTTAATAGACCCAATATATCTAGAGGTGATCTAAGTAGTGGCAGGATTGACTCATGGTTATTCGCAATCTATAATTGGAGTTGGTTTGGGTATAGTGATTTTAGAAATTTTGCATTAAATTACAATGTAAAATATATTGGCCATTCAACATGGCTTATGCATTTAAATAATTATGGATTAATAACGTTTTCTTTTTTTATAAGTTGGATCTTAATTATGCTTTATTGGTCTTGGTCACAAGTTAAAAATAATAGCAAAAATAAATTTAATTCAAATATTATTTTATTATCAACATTGTTAGGTTATGTTATTAATGCAAGTTTTGAAGAAGCAACGTCTACCCCTGGAATGATTATGTCTATAATTATTTTTGCAATATTATTTAAAAGACCAGAAAGTAAAATAATAAGTGATTGAGTAAATTCAAAATAGATTTATTAATAGCTATCTAATATTATAGAGTTTAATGAAAATTGTACATATCATTACAAGTTTAGAAAATGGTGGAGCTGAACACACATTATATAAAATATGTAAATATGATAATCAAAATGAACATATTATAATTTCTTTAAAAAAAGGTGGAAAATTTTTCAAACTGCTAAATAAGAATGGCAATAAAATTTATTCATTAAATATAAATTCTTCTAAATTTTTTTTAGTATTGAAATTCTTTAATCTTATTAGATTACTTCGTGATTTAAAACCTGACTTGGTACAAACCTGGCTTGTGCATGGAGACTTTATAGGTGGATTTGCTGCAAAATTTGCTGGTATTAAAAAAATAGTGTGGAACATTCGTTATTCAAATTTTGACTCTGATAAAGGAAAATTTACAACTCTTTTGCTCCTAAAGTTATTAGCTAAATTGTCATTTGCAATCCCAAATTTAATTGTTGTAGTGTCAAAAAGATCAAAGGAATATTGTATTAAAAACGGATATGACAAAAAAAAATTAGTTTTAATTCAAAATGGATATGATTTATCAATTCTTAAATTTAATAACTATTACAAGTCTTCTTTTCATAAAAAGTTCAAGCTAAAGATTGAAAAAAAAACTCCAATTCTTGGAACAGTTGCCCGTTATGATGTGAAAAAAGATTATACTACTTTATTAAAATCACTTTCAATTTTAAAATTAAGAAAAGTGGACTTTTTCTGCGTACTTGTTGGCTCAAATATTAATTATAAAAATCTAATTCTAGCCAATATGATAAAAAAATTAAAGTTAAACAAACATATTAAATTAATTGGCAGTCAAGATAATATTACAGAAATCATGAGTGGAATAGATATCTATATTCAATCTAGTAGATACGGGGAGGGGTTCCCCAATGTAGTGGCAGAAGCAATGGCATGTGAAGTTCCAACTGTTGTAACAGATGTGGGAGATGCTGCTTTAATAGTTAATAATAAAGATCAAGTAGCCCCCCCAAAAAATCCAGAGAAATTAGCAGATTTAATTATTAAAATGATTTTAAAAAAAAAAAGCAGTCATTGGCATCAAATTAAAAAGCAATCCAGACTAAGAATTAAAAATAATTTTGGCATAAAAAAAATGATAAAATTATACAATAAAAATTGGAATAAATTGAATGAAATAAATAAACTACCGATAAAAATAAAAAAGAATTTGAATATTATCAACGTGATTCCAAGACCAGATGGTGGTGGCGCAGAGTTTTTAGTGCGAAAATTAAATTCAATGTTCAATAAAAATAATATTAAAGTTAAGAATATATATTTTTATAACCCAAATAATTTAAAACTTAATTCAAATGAATATTGTTTAAATTTAATAGGGCCAAGGGATATTAGAGCCATTTGGTATTTAAGAAAATATATAATCGATATCAAGAAAAATAATACAATATTTGTTCATGCTCATTTGACATGGCCTTTATATTACACTGTTTTGGCAACTTTTGGTATAGATGCTACTCTTTTTTATACTGAGCATAATACTTTTAATAGACGGCGAAAATATTTTTTTTTGATGCCATTTGAACGATATATTTATTCGAAATACAAAACAATTATTAGCATTAGTTATGGCGTAAAAAATAAATTGAAAGAATGGTTGAGATATAAAAATTTTGATAAAAAATTTACAGTCGTTTATAATGGAGCTCGTCTTTTTAATTTAATGGAAAGAAAAAAATTAAATTCAAAAAAATTAAAATTAGTTTCCATAGGGTCTTTAAGTCACCAAAAAGCTTTTGATATAGCCATTGAAGCAATAGCTATGATAAAAGATAGAATTCAAAGTTACACTATTATTGGTGCAGGAGAGGATGAAAAAAAATTAAAAAATTTAGCTAAAAAACTTGGTGTGGAAGATAAAGTTATTTTTGCAGGACATAATAAAAATATAAGGACTTATTTATTAAGATCTGATTTGGGAATTTTATCATCTAGATGGGAGGGGTTTGGACTTGTTTCAATTGAAATGCTTTCCTCGGGATTGCCCTTGGTTGCAACAAATATTTATGGTCTTAAAGAAATTACTAAAAATTGTTCAGCTGTATATCATGTAAAACCAGAAAGTTCAAAAATTTTAGCGAAAGGTATTTTGAAGCAAATTAATAATATTGAACAAATTGGAGTTAAACAAATTGGTTTGATTGCAAATAAACAATCAAACAAATTTAAATTGGAAGATATGTTGAGAGGATATAATAATATTTACCAAGATACTTTAAAAGAATTAAGTTTAAATTAAAATAACTTTTAAGTTTTATTTTTATAATAATGTTTTTTTTAAAAATAAAAACAAGTTAAGCGCTAAAAGAACACTCTAGAAAAACAAATGAATAAATATTTAGACATTCACTCATTATTAAATTCAGATTTTTATAAAAAAAATCATAGATTATCTTGGCACACTAGCCATAAAGAATATGGTAAATTAACAAGTGATTTATATAAATTACTTTTTAATTTAAAATTTAAAGAGCATAATAATACAATATTTGAAGTATCTAAAACTTATATATATGCGAATTTGTCTGCATATTTAAGCCATGTATACGACTATGTGATATTAACAAAAAATAAAATACAACCAGAGTATTCTAGAAAAGGTTCGATTTATGTAGATTATATTTGGAAAAAAAAATCTTTATCTAATTTTATTGAATTAAACCAAGTTCATTTTAATAAAATTTTGAAAAAAAAAAATATTTTAAATAAGATTTATTCAAAATTTGCAGAATATATACCAAAATTTTTTTTTAAGTTTATTGTTGTAAGTAAAAATAATTTAATAAAAGACTTTTTAATAAACAACAGATTTAAGTATTTAACAATTTTAACTACTTATTATGATTTTTCTAATAAATTACACAGCAATAGAATTAAAATTTTATCTAATAAAATATCAATATCAATTATTTCAATGATAGAAAAAAGTCATTTTTATCTAGCTGATGAACATAAAAAATCTATAAATTTTATTATAGAAAGTAACTTAATAAAGATTGATAATGATTTTAAAAATTACAATGGTTTTTTAAAAAATTCAAAAAATATCATTCTTGGTACAGAAACTGGATCCTACAGCAGATTTATTTCAACAGTATCAAAAAACCATGGTGCAAAAGTTTGGAAATTTGAACATGGTGGTGAAAGATGTTTTTTTGATGATAATGGTTATTGGAATTCAGCATTTCATAATACTGATGTTTTTATTACATATGGCAAAAAATGGAGAGATTATGTAATAGAAAAAGCAAAAGAATTTGATAAAAATATTGAAATTAAGGTAATTCAGTCTAATTATTATAAAAAAATATTTGATAAATATTTTGGTACAAAATCAAAAAGTCTTAAAAAAATTTTATATATACCAAATTCTTTTGTATCTGAAGCTAGACAGTTTCCATTTCAGGATATAAAAATAATTGACCCAATGCTTTATGATTGGCAGAGATATTTAATTAAGTTTTTAAAAAGCAATGGTTATGAAGTGATTTATAAAATTCATCCCAAAGGAAATTCTAAATTATCAGATAGTTTAGCTAAAATTTCAAGCGATAGATCCTCTGAACCTATGATAAATGCTTTAAAGAATATAGATAAAGTGATTTGTGATAGAGCTTCGACCGCTTTTGTAGAATCAATGTGTGCTGGAAAAGATGTGATTTATATAGATTTTAAATTAAGACAATTTAATAAAACTAATTTTAATGATTTTAACTCTGTTGTTAAAATAATTAATGGTAGTGAGTATGATGGAAGGTTTAGTATAGACGAAGAGGAGCTTCTATCTGCTTTAGTTTCACCTCAAAAAAATATTAATCTTCAAAAAAAACTAGTCAAAGAATATTGGCTTCATGGTGATGACGATGAAAGTTAATATATCTACTGGAAGTTTATGGAAAAAATATACAATAAATAATTCTACGATATGGCTAACAGGATATGTTTATTCACATAAAATAGATGAAATAACTAAAATCTTAAAAGATATCAAATATGAAGAAATCTCAGATTTTTTAAAATCAATTAATGGTCACTTTGCATTAATTTTAAAAAGAGATGATTTAATATTTGCAGCAGTTGATAAAATAAAAAGTACCCCAATTTTTTTTACTAATATAAAAGATAACTTTCTAATAGATCATGATCCAAAAAATTTAGTTAATCTGAATGAGTTTAATAAAACTATTGATAATGATGCAAAATTAGAAATATCAATGTCTGGTTTTACGATAGGCAATAAAACAATTTATAAAAATTTACTATCTCTGAAAGCGGGAGAAATAGTAGTGTTTAAGAATAGTTCGTACGAATATATACAATACTTTAAGTATTTTGGTGAGTTAGCTTATAAAAGCTATGATGACTATTTAAATGAATTGTCTAAAATAACTGTAAATATTTTTCGAAAATTGCTTAGTCAAATTGGGAATAGGCAAATTATAATACCTCTGAGTGCTGGAAATGACTCGAGATTAGTAGCCTCAATATTGAGACATTTAGGAGCAAAAAATGTGAAATGTTATTCTTACGGAACACCTGGGAATTTTGAAGCAAAAGTTGCCAAAAAAGTTGCAGAAAAATTGGGTTATGAATGGAAGTTCATTGCACTGACTAATAAAAGTGAAAAAAAATATTACAAATCAAGTGAATACGAAGAATACCTAAACTATAGCCAAACATATTGTTCAGTACCGTATATTCAGGGCTTATCTACAATAAAATATTTAAAAGATACCAACTGGATTGATAAAGACGCTGTATTTATTAATGGAAATAGTGGTGATTTCATATCTGGTGGGCACATCAAGCTAAACAGCGAAGGTGATTGCAATACTCAAAATATAAAAAAAAGAAAAGAAAATATTTTAAATCAAATTATAGAAAAACACTTTTCTTTGTGGAGTTATTTGAAAAGCAAAAATAATATCAGTCAGATAAAAAATAATCTATGGAAAGAAATAACATTTGGATGTGGAGAACTATCAAATAAAAATAAAGATCATCTTTTTTATGAGTATTCAGAATTCATAGATAGGCAAAGTAGTTATGTGATCTCAGGTCAAAGAATATATGAATATTACCATTATGATTGGAGACTACCCTTATGGGACGAAGAGTATATTTCTTTTTGGCAAAATGTACCCTTTGATTTAAAATACAAACAAAAACTTTACTTAGATATGCTCAAAAAAAATAATTTTAGCGAAGTATGGGGTGATGATATTCCAGTTAATGAAATTAAAATTGTTCCACAATATATAATTCCTTTGAGATTTATTTGCAAAATACCATTTGGTATTTTTGGCAAGTTAGGTAAAAAAGCTTGGAAACAGTTTGATATTAATATCTTTTTTTATTGGTTAGATGTAACACAAATGATGAAAACTGTTTCATATTTTAGAGTCATATGTTCACTCTTTAAAGGTCCAAGAAATCAAACTTCTTGGAGATCTGAAGATTACTTAAAAAAAATAGGTATTTAATTTTTTAATATGAGTATTAATGAAATTTAATTTTATTAAAAAATTAAAAAGCAAATACAGAGGAATTTATCTAAAATTATATTTTTACTTTAAAAGTAAAATATTATTTAAAGACAAATATGGTCTATCATACTATTTATATAAAGATACAAGGCCTCTTAACACATTTGATATTGGGGTAAGAACAGATGACACCACAGTTTTAAGTACCATAGATAAAATTTTATCTTCACCTACCCTTCAAGAAAAAGATTTTGTTTACTGCATAGATGTTGGGGCATATATCGGTGTTATTACTTTAATGATGTCCAAGAAATTACAAAAACAAAATAAATTATGGTCAGTTCACACTTTCGAACCATTCGATGAATCATTTAAAAAACTTGAAGAAAATGTTAATCTTGATCGATATAAAAATAATATTAAGTTAAATAAAATTGCTGTTTCAGACACACAAGGGTTCTCAACTTTATCAACTTATAAAAAAACTCCAGGTATGAATCATTTGCATGATGATAATTTATCAAATGATAAAAAAGTAGATAATTACCAAAAAGTAAAAACAATCACTCTTAGTGAATATATGACTAAAAATAATATTGATAATGTAAGTATTTGTAAAATAGATACATAAGGTAAAGATATTTCTGTAATAAAAGGATTACATGCTTATTTAGATACTCAAGTTATTGATTATTTCATTTTTGAATATCAGGATTTTTTTTATAGTGAAATTAATCGTATTTTAATTGCTAATCATTATACAATTTATCCTATGGTAAGAAATGAAAATATTTTAGTAAATTCACTAGATAATTATCCAAAAAATTCCAAACCTTTATTAAATTGTATTGCTGTTTCTTCAAAAAAAAAAAATGAATTTCTAAAATTATTTAGTATAGAATAAGATTTTGAGTTACTTTTTAAAAAAATAATTTCTGCTACTATAAAGAATAATGAAATTGTTAATTATTCTTGAAAAAAGATCACCGAGTGGGTTTGAAGGAGTATCAAGACAGATTTTTTATCGTTGTCTCGAGTTTAATAGAAGAAAAATAGATTATCTAGTCCTTTATAATGGAAATGATAAAATGTATAAATTTTTATTGAAAAATAATATAAAGATTATTCATCTATCATTTCCTGCAAAATCTGCAAAAAATTTATTTTATCAAAGGTTTGCAATTTTTAAGTTTAGAAAAAAAATAAAAAAGATAGTAGAAACAAATAAAGTTAGTCATATAGAGGTTCATAGTGCTTACTTATTAGATTTTTTAGAAAAAAAATGGAATGTGAAAATTATAGCATTTCATCATAATGCTTTTAGAATAAATGAACCAATAAAATATTTTTATTTAAATTTATTGCTAAAACCAAGATTGCTAATAAAAAAATTTTACGAAAAATTAATAGTTTTTAATTACACAAAAGCAGATAAAGTTATTGCAGTTAGTAATGCTTCAAAAAAAACACTAATTGAAAAATATGGTTATAATAAAAAAAAAGAAAATATTAGCATAATTTACCCTGGTGTAAAAAAAATTGCTATTAAAAAAAAATATGATTTACTAAAAAAATTTAATATAAAAAAAACTGATAAAGTAATCTTATCTGTTGGAAGAATTTCTAAAAGCAAAGGTGTGGAAGAATTTTGTGAAGTAGCCAAAACATTTAAAAATAAAGCAAATATCAAATTTATTTTTGTTGGAGAGGCCTCTGATAGGTATTATTCTAGTTATATTAAAAATAAATATAAAAATTTTGTAATATTTCCAGGTCAGTCATCTGATGTTGCAAATTTTTATAAGATTAGTGATATTTTTTTATTTTTATCTCATAGAGAGAGTTTGGGTTTGGTATTATTGGAAGCCATGCATTATAAGCTTCCAGCAATTGTTTGGAATGTAACTGGTTTACCTGAAACGATTACTAATAATTTCAATGGATATTGCTGCTCATTTGGTAATATAAAAAGTGTTATAAAAAAATTAAATTACTTGCTTTATAATAAAATTGAATATCAAAGAATTTCTCTAAATGCATACAAGAAAAAAGAGATGTTCACTGTCTCTAAAAGTGTTGATAAATTTTTAAATATAATGAATTGAAGATTTATTAAAAGTTATAAAAAATGTAAAAATAAATTTTTTCAAAATGTAAAAACATTAAATTTTATTTAAATGAAAGTTCTATTATTAATTAGCGATTCTGGAAAAGGTAATAATTTTTTAGCACAAACAATTTCAAAAATTAAAGATGTAAAATTACAAGTTATTACAATAAAAAAATATAAAGGTATTTTTGCAAAAATTAAAAAAATTATAATTAATTTTGTAATTTTTTTTTATTCGCCTAGCTTCAAATTAAAATACTTAATACTAAACTTATTAAAATCAAAATCAGATTTTATAAATGACGCTAACTCACTTTATGTAGTTGAAAAGATTGATAAATTTAAACCTGATTTGTTAGTAATCTCAGGAACAAAAAAAATTAATCAAAACATTTTAAAAAAAATTAAATTTAAAATAAACTTACACAATGGCATTGTTCCAGAATATAGAGGTGTATCAAGTGTGGAATGGGTTTCATATGAGCATGATTTTGGTAATTTTGGTGTCACTGTGCATGAGGCAACAGATAGTCTTGATGAAGGACCCCTACTAGCATGCAAAAGAATATTACCTTTTAAAGGTGAGCCTTTATTTTTATTTAAACACCGAATTTTTTGGGAGGGTTATTTTATTTTGATAAATTGCATCAAGCAGATTGTTAAAAAAAAAAGTTTATGGATAGTTCAAGATAATATCAATTCACGTAATTTGAAAAAAGTTGATAAGCCTATTGACTTTTATAAATATGATAAAAAAAAATTAAATAATAATTTTTACAAGTTTAGTCTATTAAATGGCTCGGGAAACATGTTTTTTATTATAAATCGTCAATTAAATAAACTTAAAATAAGAAAAGGAATAAGTCCAGGGTGGTATGTTTTTAGCTATCATGACATTTGTTCTGAAAAGCAAGCCTTGCAGTATAAAAAACTAAAGTATCCAAATATTTATACAACATTAAATAACTTTAAATCTCACATTAAGTATATGCGGTCTAGAGGTGAGATCATTTCTGTAAAAGATGGTTTAAAAAATTTTATAAATAATAATATAAAAAATGAAGTTTTTTTTTCTATTACTTTTGATGATGGTTTATATTCATCAACCATAGCATTAGAATATTTAAAATACTTAAAAATTATACCAACTCTATTTTTAAATGGCAAAACTCTTCTAGATAGAAAAACGATTTTAAATAACCATCCACATCTAAAAACAAATCAAGAAAGTATTAAAAAAAAATATATTTCATTAGATGATATAATCAACCAATTCTCAAAAAAAAATTTTTCTTTTGAAATAGGTTCACACACCAACAGTCATCATGATTTATCAAAATTAAATGTTCATGAAATTCAATATGAAATCATTGATTTTCATAATAGACTTCAGAAATTATTAGGTAATAAAATTCCATATTTTGCATATCCATTTGGTAAATTGGATGCTAGAAATTATCATGCTGATAAAGCAGCGCGTTCTCTAAATGTTAAGATTTTTGAATGTTATGGTGGTATTAATAAAAGTTATTTAAATCATTTTAATATTTTAAGAATTGGAGTTCATAATGAGTCTGAAACTAGCTTTCATAAATTACTGAGCAGTCAATGGATACGATGAATGAAATTCAATAAGATTATAAGCAATCAGTGTAATAGAAATTTTACTAAAAAGATAAAAGTATTATTACTAAGTAGTAAATACCAGCCTGAATATTCAGGATCTGGATTAAGAGCACATAATACTTACAAAAGACTTAAAAAAAAATATGATATAAATTTTGATGTTGTGACATCTTCAATTAGTTTTCAAGGAAACCGAATATATAAATATGAAGGTAAAAAAATATATAGAATTTCACCACCGTTTAAAATTAAATTTCAAAAAGGATGGTATTTTTCAAGAATAAAAAATAAAAATCCTTTTAGATTTATTAAGGTTTTTCTTTGGCTATCATGGGAAATTTATTATAGCTGGAATTATATCAAAAAAAATATAAATCAATATGATTTGTTACACACTTTTGGAAATTCTTGGTCAATTGGTTTTTTGAGCTGGTATTTTGCAAAAAATAACAAGCCCATTATAAGAGAGCTTTGTAATGAAATGTCAAATCCTCTTTATCCAATATTATTTCGAAAAATTATGAAAAAAATTTTCAAAAAAGATAATACGTTAGTTGTGGCTATTTCAAGGAAACTTGAAATACTTGCTAAAAAGTTTGAGATGAAAAATGTGTGGATGAGACCAAATCCAATAGATGAAAATAAGTTCTTCGTTGATTTTAAAAATAAATTTCAATTAAGAAACAAGTTAACAAAATTTAATTCAAAAGATATTCTGCTTAGCTATATTGCAAACTATAGACTCAGCAAAAATCACATTTTTCTCATTGATGTGTTAAGTCTTTTGCCAAAAAAATATAAAATGATTTTAAGAGGACCCTTGAAAGATGAAGGGCAAGAATATTTTAATGAGATAAAAGAAAAAATTGATAAGTTTAAATTGCATAATAGAATTGATATTCAATCAGGCTATGTTGGTAATTTTGATGAATATTTGAAGTGCAGTGATATTTTTTTATTTCCATCACTAACGGAAGGTCTTGGTACACCCATTTTAGAATCCCAAGCTTGTGGGGTTCCAGTAATTGCCAATAATCTTAAAAATGTTGTTGATATATATATAAAAAATGGCAAGGGAGGGAATTGTCTTGAATTAGATGCTTATAAATGGGCCAAAACAATTGAAAAAGTGATCAAAATAAAAAAAAAAAACTTAATTAAAAATTCATTAGATATTAACAGCAAAGCCTCTTCTTCTGTTATTGATAAAGAATACTTTAAAAGAATTAATAATTTAATAAATTGATATGAATTTTTTTTTGATAAATATCCTTTCTAATGCACTAAAAAAAAATTATTTTTTTGTAATTCTTAGAAAATTAATTAAAAGATTTGAAAAAGATAATTCAGTTGAAGCAAGGAAATGGGCTGAAAAAAATGCTAAATTATCCACTGAAGATTTTTGCTGTTTAATAGATAAAACATTATTTGATCAAATTGAAACCGACCTATTATCTATAAAAAAGGATGCAGAAAAAAAACTTTCTAAGTTAACAGCTGCAGTTGGTGGTGGTGGAAATTATATTCTTTTATATTTTTTGATATGTAAAATTAAACCATTAAATGTAGTTGAAACTGGTGTTGCTGCTGGATGGAGCAGTTTAGCTATCCTAAGGGCATTAAAAAAAAATAATAAAGGCAAGCTGTACTCTAGTGATTTTCCATATTTTAGGTTAAAGAATCCAGAACAATATATTGGTTATTTGGCTAAAAATGAGAATATTAATAACAACTGGTATTTAGATATAAGAGGAGATGATAAAGCACTACCTGAAATAAAAAAAAAATTAAGAAAAAATGATATAGATTTACTGCATTATGATAGTGATAAATCTTATTCTGGAAGAACAAAAGCCCTTAAAGTTTTAGAGACAAAAATTAACTCAAAAACAATTATTATTTTTGATGACATACAAGATAATTTTCATTTTAGAGATTATGTTGAAAAAACAAAAAAATTTTTTTATGTGCTAAGATTTGGAAGTAAATTTATTGGAATAGTTGGTTATGATTTCTTAGTTAAAAAATAAACAACATATTACCTAAATTAATTAATGTTTAAAAAAATTATTCATCAACTCTCACTTTCTGAAACTGGAGGTGTGCAAAGGACTTTTGTTCAATATATGCTATATGCTTTAAAAAAAAGTGGTTATAAACATTTTGTATATAGTAGGCATGATCTTTCTGATATTTACAATAGTGTTAAGCACTATTATTACAATATTAATAGTTCAATATTTAATAAACTGAAATTTTTATATTTCATTTATTCAAAGAATTATTTAATTCATTTTTATAATAACCTTGGAAGTGAGTCAGTAAATAAACTATTAAAATTTTTACCAAGTTCAAATATTATTTTTCACGAAAGAGGAAATGTTTGGAATACAGATGATCAAAGTAAAAAGTTTTATCAATATAATTCATCTAAAGCAAAAATAATAATTGCTAATTCAAATGCTTCAAAATTAATGCTTGTTAAGCGCTTTGGGGTTGATGAGAATAAAATAAAAATAATTTATAATGGTTTTTTAAGTAAAAATTATAAATTTGATAAAAAAAATTATAAAAGGTATAGTGATAAGTTTAGTGTTGGTTTTTTAGGCAGACTTGACACTCCAAAAGGAGTACACGTCTTTATAAATTCTGCTAAAAAACTTCCAGATTATGATTTTTTTATTGCAGGCTATGGTGTTTTAGAAAATGAATTAAAAAATTTAGCAAAGGGTCAAAAAAATATTTATTTTTTAGGAAGAGAGAAAGAACCAATGAATTTTATATCTAAAATAGATATTATGGTTGTTCCCTCAATACGTGAACCTTTAGGAAACACTGTTATTGAAGCTGGATATTGTAAAAAACCCGTTATTGCAGCAAATGTAGATGGTATTGCGGAAATAATTGATAATGAAATTAGTGGAATTTTGCTAACTCCTGATAAAGATATTTCATTTGATAAATTGCCAAAAAACGCAACTCCTTTCCCAAAAGTAGTTATAAATCCAATAACTCAAAAGTTAGTAAAACCTAAAGAAATAAATGCAGATAAATTGTGTAAATCTATTATTAAGCTTGCATTAAATGAGCCTATTAGAAAAAAATATGGAGAAAATTTGTACAAAACAGTAAAAGAAAAATTTAATATTGAAGATTATTTTGAAAAATTAGAAAAATTATATAAACAAATTTAATTTTTGAATTTTAGTATCTAATTTTCGATATTTCTTTTGAGATAACTAAATTCAAATGTTAAATGCAAATATTTTTAGGCTATAAAATAAATAATAAATGAATGACAATTTAAAAATTCTTGTAACAGGTGCGGCAGGCTTCATTGGTTCTGCTGTTTGTGAAAAGCTTTTAGAGCGAGGAAACAATGTAATTGGTATAGACAACCTTAATGATTATTATGATCCAAATATAAAAAAAGCAAGACTAGCTAAAATTTCAAAAAACTTAAATTATCAGCATCATTTATTAGATATAAGTAATAAAAAAACCTTAGACGATTTATTTAGGAAATATAAACCTCGAAAAGTAGTTAATTTAGCAGCTCAAGCTGGAGTGAGATATTCAATTGAAAATCCTTTAGCTTATATCAATAGTAATATTGTTGGATTTGCAAATATTTTAGAAAATTGTCGTCATCATAATATTGAACATTTAGTTTATGCCAGCACCTCAAGTGTTTATGGTGCTAATACTAAAATGCCTTTCTCTGAACATGATAGCGTTAATCATCCATTATCTGTTTATGCGGCATCTAAAAAATCCAATGAACTTATGGCACATACTTATAGTTATCTTTATAAATTACCTACGACAGGTTTAAGATTTTTTACAGTCTACGGACCTTGGGGTAGACCAGACATGGCTTTATTTAAATTTACACAGGCAATCATAGAAGGAAAGGTTATGGATGTATTTAATCATGGTAACCATAGTAGAGATTTTACTTATATAGATGATATTGTTGAAGGCGTTATAGCCACACTTGATAATCCACCGATAGGTAATTCAAATTGGGACAGTGACAAACCAGATCCAGCAACCAGTAAAGCTCCATGGTGCATATATAATATTGGTAACAGTAAACCAATACAACTCATGGATTATATTGATGCTTTAGAAAAAACTTTGGAAAAAAAAGCAATAATAAATTTTTTGCCTCTGCAAGCTGGAGATGTACCTAATACTTATGCAGACACAGTTAATTTAAATAAAAATTTTAACTACAAACCTTCAACATCTGTTTTTGAAGGAGTGTCAAATTTTGTTAAGTGGTATAAAGATTATTTCAAAATATGAATGATAAACTTAGAAATATTAAATTAGCAATAATTGGTTTGGGTTATGTTGGACTACCTCTAGCTTTAGAATTTGCAAAAAAAAGAAAAGTAATTGGATTTGATATCAAAACTAAAAGAGTGAAAGATTTGCAGTCTGGAATAGATAAAAATCTAGAGGTCACAAAAAAAGAACTCGATGATGCTAAAAATTTAACGATTACAGATGATATTGACTCTTTAAAATCATCAAATTGTTACATCTTAACAGTACCAACCCCATTAGATAATTATAAAGCACCCGATTTAAAATTATTATTTTTAGCCAGTGAAGCAGTTGGAAAAATCCTCAAAAAAGGAGATATTGTAATTTACGAGTCAACTGTATATCCGGGATGTATAGAGGAGGATTGTGTTCCAATTTTAGAAAATTCTTCAAAATTAAAGTTTAATAAAGATTTCTTTTGTGGATATAGTCCAGAACGCATCAATCCAGGTGATAAAGAACACAGGATTCATAACGTAAAAAAAATTACATCAGGATCTACAAATGAAATTGCAGATTTAATAGATTGTTTATATAGAGAAATTGTTAAAGTTGGCACTCATAAAGCTTCAAGTATTAAAATAGCTGAAGCAGCTAAAGTTATTGAGAACACCCAAAGAGATTTAAATATTGCGCTAATTAATGAATTGTCAATTATATTTAATAAAATGAATATTGACACTCAGGAAGTTTTGAAAGCCGCTGAGAGTAAATGGAATTTTGTACCTTTTTATCCAGGTTTAGTTGGAGGCCATTGTATTGGTGTCGACCCTTATTATCTTACTTATAAAGCTAAAAAAATTGGATATGAGCCAGAAATCATTTTAGCTGGAAGACGTTTGAATGATAGGATGGGAGCTTATGTTGCTTCCCAACTAATAACAGCAATGAAAAAAAAGTTGATTAAGATTAAGAAAGCAAGAGTTTTAATTATGGGATTAACTTTTAAAGAAAATTGCCCTGATTTAAGAAACTCAGGAGTATCAGGTATTATTAGTGAATTAAAGAATAATGATTGTTACTTAGATCTTTATGATCCATGGGCAAACAAAGAGGAAGTTAATATGCTTTATGGTATCAAACTAATTGATAACTTAATACCAAACTCATATGATGGAATTATATTGGCTGTTGCTCATAGTCAATTTAAAGATATGGGATTTGATGTTGTGAAAAAATTAGGTAAGAAACAACATATTATTTATGATCTGAAATATATTTTTTCTAAAGAAGAGTCTAGCTTAAGGTTGTAGTCTTATGACCAAACATATTCTAATTGTTTCAAGTGAATTATTTTCATTAATTAATTTTCGCAGTTCTTTAATTAAACATTTGGTAAAAAAAGGACACAAGGTGACAGCACTCTATCCTAAAGAGAAAAATGATATTGAAAATTTAACTCAAGAACTTAGAGATATTGGAGTAATTTTTAAAAGTTATTATTTATCTAGGGTTGGTTTGAACCCAATTAAAGATTATTTATCATATAGATCTATTTGTTATATTATTAAGGAGTATATGCCTGATATAATAATTGCTTATACGGCAAAACCTGTAATTTATGTTGGGATGGCAATTAGGAACTTTCCTAAAATTCATTTTTTTCCTTTGATAACAGGTTTGGGTTATGGATTTATTGAAGGTGATGAAATTAAACGTAAGCTTATTAAAAAACTTATGATTTTTTTGTATAAGCTTGGTTTAAAAAAAGCTTTTTCAATTATTTTTCAAAATTTTGATGACAGAAAACTTTTTTACGATTTAAAAATAATATCTAAAAATACTTTAACACATATAATAAATGGATCTGGTGTTGATCTTAAACTTTTTCCATACTCGCCTCTTCCCAAAAAACCAATTTTTTTAATGTTAGCAAGGTTGTTAATTGATAAAGGAGTTAGAGAGTATGCTGAAGCAGCACGCATTGTTAAAGCTAAATTTCCAAACGTAATTTTTCAGCTCGCTGGTAGATTAGATTCAAACCCTTCAAGTATTAATTCAAAGGAACTAGAATATTGGATTAAAGAAGGTTATATTAATTTTCTTGGAGAAATATCGTCTATTCAAGAAATTGTTGCACAGTGTAAATTTTATGTACTCCCATCATATCGTGAAGGAACTCCAAGATCAGTTCTTGAAGCATTGGCGACTGGAAGACCTATTATAACAACAGATACACCTGGATGCCGTGAAACAGTAAGTCATGGAAAGAACGGATTGCTAATACCTCCTAAAAATTATTTATTATTAGCTAATGCCATGATTGAACTTCTTAACAAACCAGATCACAAAATTCAGGATATGGCTGAGGAAAGCCACATTATGGCAAAAGATAAATTTGATGTGGAAAAAGTAAATAAAGATATTTTAAACATATTAAATATATAAATTTAATTTTTAAAAGATTAAAAATTGATTTAATTTAAAATAATTTAGCAAGGAAAAATTTTAAAATATTTGTATTCATTTTTTAAATTTAGTTAAGGCTGGAACTATAGTGTTAGCCTCAATTTTGCAGGGAGCTATAATTGTTGAATTAGATCCAATCTTACAATTTTTTCCTACTATCGATTTTGCTTTTATTTTTTTTATAAAATTATAATTACAAAAAACTGTACCAGCTCCTATAATTGTATTGCTATAGATTTTAGCATCTCCAACAAATGCCCTGTGAGAGATTAAAGTACAATTATATATGAAACTTCTTGTAATTTCTACATAGGCCCCAATAATGCAATTATTACATATTTTCGAATTATTTCTCAAAAAAGCAAAAGGACCAATTATATTGTTGTTAGCTATATTTGTATTTTCAATCAAAGAAGATATTTTGATTAGATTATTATTACCTATTTTTACATCTTTTATTAAACAATCTTTCTGTATTAGGTTTTTTTTTCCAATTTTTACATTTCCTTCAATTAAAATATTTTGACCCATTTTTAAATCATTATTAAAAACTAATTTAGAGTTTTTTTTCATCCTCAAAGATTTATCATTAAAAAATTTCTGCAATTCATTTTCATCTTTAATTGTAATTTTTTGATTATTTTTATTCATAATTAATATTATTAAATATATAGTATTTAATTTAAATGATTGTTTATACTAGTTTTTTATTATTTTTTTTATTAAATTTTTTATATATTTTTATTTGGAATAAAAATTTTAAAGAAAAACCAACTGGGGGAGGAATTTTTTTATTAATTCCTTTTATTTATTTTTGTATAATTCAAAATGTAGATTTAGAAATATTAATAAGTTTAGTTTTTTGTTCTATAATCTACTATTTTGATGATTTAGTTAAAATTGATTATAAAATTAGAATTGGGTTACAGATATTAGCAGCATTAATTATATTTTATAATTTTAGAGAAAAAATAAATATTGAATATTTATTCCTAATTGTTTTATTATTTTTTATAATAATTAACACATTCAATTTTCAAGATGGACAAGATTTAAATATTTTTGTTATTTTATTTCTAATATTTGTCTTATTTTATTATTATTCGAATCAAAAAATAATTGAAAACACTTCAATGTTAATACTTTTTTATTTAATAAGCTTTGGAATATTTAATAAAAAACCAAGCAAATTATATTTTGGAGACTCTGGGTGTTATGTGGCTACAATCATTATATTTACATTTTGTATAGTTGAATTAAAAAATGTTCATTTGATTAAATCAATTGTTGCAATCCTGATATTTCCCATCACAGATATAGTGCTTGTAATTATTTATAGAATTTTTAATAGAGAGAATCTTCTCTCAAGAAACCACTATCATATTTATCAAAAATTATACAAAAAAGATAAATACTACGTTTATTTATTACCTAATATTTTTTTTGCTGCAGTTAATTTTTCTTTTTTTCAATATTTTTACTTAGATATTAAAAAAATTTTTTTTGTTCTTATTTTAAATGCTTTGAGTTGTTTAATGATACATTTTTTTTTAAATAAATTTTTATATCATGACAATTAAAAAGATTTGCTTTATTGGATATGGAGACCATGTTAAAAATACCATAATACCATCTTTATCAATAAAAAAAAAAAATATAAAGATTGTTACAAAAAAATTGTTATCTGAAAACTTTCAAACTTTTAAAAATATTAAAAGTGCCATTGACAATCTAGATAAAAATTATGTTTTTTTTAATTCTACACCACCAAAAGAACATTTTTTAACATCAAAATTAATTCTAAATTCAGGTTTTAATCTAATTGTAGAAAAACCTATTTGTGTATCTAATTTACAGTATTCAATTTTAAAAAAAATTGCTGATAAAAAAGGCTTATTTTTGTTCGAAAATATGATGTATTTCTTTTCTAAACAGTTTTTAATACTTAATAAAGAAATTGAACGTTTAGACCAATTTAAAAAAATAGATATTGTGTTTTCTATCCCAAATTTTAATCATAACTCATTTAGGAAGAGTTATGAAATTGAAAATTCTTTACTTTATGATGTTGGCTGTTATCCAATTTCATTAATTTCAATTTTAGGAATAAAATCGACAAAATTAAAATTAAATTTTAAAAAAAAAAAAGGAATATTGAGTGACTTAAAAATATCTACATACTTCAAAAAAATTAAAATAAACATACAAATAAGTTTTTTTAAAAAATATAAAAATTTTATAAAATTAATAAATATAGACGATACATCTCTAACTTTAAATCATTTTTTTTATGGTAAAAAAATTAAAAAAGAAAATGTAATTCAAAAAAAAAATGGAATGACTAAAAAAATTTATATTTATGAAAAGAATATCTTTCAAAATATTTTTAAGTTTAGCAAAAAAAAATTGTTTCAGTTATCTAATTCAAATGAAAAAATTATAAA
>Ga0181552_10000119_pt1 | contig 52466 bp, 37 predicted proteins | sample 011ome_18_FD_130583 | JGI IMG/M metagenome (GOLD analysis project Ga0181552, IMG submission 130583) | Coastal salt marsh microbial communities from the Groves Creek Marsh, Skidaway Island, Georgia - 011501BT metaG (megahit assembly) | ecosystem: Environmental > Aquatic > Marine > Intertidal...
CTAAACTCTTGTCCCCAGATTCTAATTGATTCAACAATTAGATCTTCAACAATAGATTGTTCATTTCGTGTTCCGTGACTAAAGTAGACATTTGTAGTTGACATGTTACCCCATTATAAATTCTAGAGGAGCAGATTTATTTTGGATAATTTCATCCAATTCTCTAATTTCTGTATTGGCTTCATCATACATTGACTGACCATCCAACTGAACACCTCCAGGAAGAGCAATACCACCAAACTTTTTGAGGTTTGTACCCCACTGTCTTTTAATCAAAGCAGCAGCGTAATGTTTAAGCCAAGGATCGTCCCATACTTTAGACCATGTATTTGGATCCAATGCAGCATAGGTTTCCAATACGATATAATCACCAAGAATTACATCAACGTCCCAATTGATATCAAGAAAGATTCTTCCTTGACGTCTGTTAAATCTGAAATTATTGTGCCCATTTAATTCATGGTCTAGCAAGGCTAGATGATTCATTACTGTTTTATAGTAAATTAATGATGTGGCTGTTAGATCATATAAGTCATTCAACCTTAGTTGATACTGCAAGTCAAAGATATTTTTAGAACTAGATGCCTGACCAAATGAAATAACTTGGGTGACACCAAAGATGTGATCTGGTAATTCAATATAGCGTAGATCGTATTCACGCAATGTGATACCTTGTAGAGTTCCAGATGTGGAACTATCTGCACCAACAATTATTTCACCACTTGTGAAATTGCCAACAACCTTCTGAACATATAGATCATTATTGTTAGATGTTCGGTGATCTTTAGTAACTTTGGCTGTAGCACCAGAAGTTTGTCCAGTGATAATCTCACCAAGAGCAAAGTCCTGAGCATTGTTACTTGTCAAAAGTATTTCTGAAGCACGCATTTGATGCTTCAAATAAACCTTTTCGATACCATCGTAATGATAATTTTGGTAATGCTCAACTGCTTCATCAATGCGATCTTCTACTTGGTCGTCATCAACGTTGATCTCAACGACTGGTGCGCCTAGTAGTCTGAAGCAGTATTCTTTGAACCCTTGTCTTGATGAGACTGCCATATTATTTTCCTAACTCAGCAACTTTTGCTTTTAGTTCTTCGATCTGTTTCTGTTGCTCTTTAATCGCTTCAATTAAGAGAGCGTGAACCTGATCGTATTGAACAATCTTGTATTTCTCACCACTGTCATCAACAAGTGGGAGTTCTTTTTCCATCACTGCTGACGGTAATACAGCTTCCATTTCTGTAGCTAGTACACCAGCAGATTTCTTACCATCATGTTTATATTCAAATTCATATCCACTTAGAGATAAAACCTTATCAAGAGCATTTTCTACTTTCCTGATATTTGTTTTTAGTCTTGGGTCAGATAGAGTTGTTGAATAACCAATAACTTCAGTTCTAGCATGGATCGTACCACCGCTATCGACACGCATTTGTTCAGTGCCGTTAACAACAGATCTCTGCCATGCATTATTAGACCACTGAATGTAATCACCAGAATCATAACCGATATGCGTGATAGAATCACGAAGATCAGTTTCCAAATCAAGAGTGATTGTAGTGCTACCAGTTTGGTTAACAGTAAATGAACCACCAGAGTCAAGTCCACGTCCTGGATTGATAGTGATAGTACCATCACCGATAACAGCAGTGGCAGAAACCAGCCCAGTGATGTGACCAAATCCATCCAGAGTAATATCTTGAATGAAAGTATTACCAGAGTTATTAATAGAACCTTGTGAAGAGGTATCTGCGTGGGATAGTGTGATTGTCCCAGCCGAAGATTGGTTTGCTGAGAACGTGCCACTACCAGTCAATCCAGAACCAGTGTTAACAGTGAGTGTTCCATCACCAATTACGACAGTTCCTGATGTAGTTCCTGTTACGTGTCCATACGTGTCAAACGTTAGATCTTGTATAAAGGTATTACCAGAGTTATTAACGTTAGAAACGCTAGAAGTATCTGCGTGGTTAACAGTAACGGTATTGGTTTCACCACCGCTATTTGTTTCAGATAGAGTGATACCAGAACCCTGTACAATATCAGCGACATAAGCACCAGTAGTATTTGCACCCAATTCTACAGAGTTATTGATAACTGTAGCATTAAGTGTTACATTAGAAGAACCGTCAATGCTAACAGATCCACTCAAATCACCACCAAGAGTGATAGTTCTTGCAGTAGTCCAATTAGCAGCAGAACCAGTAATGCTAGTTACGTCTAGAGTACCTTTTGTTCCTGTTACTGTGCCATTAGTTAATGTAGCGTTTGGTACAAAAGTAAAGTAACCAGTGCTTCTATCGAAACCAAAGTAACCTTGTCTTGCTTGAGTATCATACCAGCGGAAAGCAATACCACGATCTAAACCATCATTAACAGTTGGAGGAGTATCACCACCTAACTGAATGATCAAGTTATCTAAGTTAACTTCTGTAGAATTAACAGTAGTAACTGTACCGTTTACTGTAAAGTTTCCAGTGACAGTCAAGCTGTTGTTAATTGTAGTAGAACCAGAGGTAGAAGCCAACTGCAAATCAGTAGCTGCTCCGAACGCATTTACTGTGGTAGCATTCGTGTCAAACACATTCATCGTTGTAGCTGTGGTAGTAATATCACCACCATTTACCGCAACATCACCACCAAACGTTCCATTGGTTCCAGAAATGTTAGAACTAGAAACAATATTTCCTTGAGCAGCAACATTACCAGAGAATGTTCCGTCTGTGGCAGTTAGAGCATCAATTCTCAACGAACCATAGCTGAAAGAAGCATGAGATGTATCAACGTTACCGTTAATTTCTGGCTCATATTGGTCAAACATAATAAACTGATTTGATGCGACATCAAACATTGCACCAACGTGAGTATAACCAATACCAGTGGCACCTGTGTTTCTATTAGATGCCCAGCCTGTGTCTATGTTAATTGGACCAGCTTGACCATCCCAAGCATCACCAGAGGTGTGTCCAGTAGTAGCGTTAAACTGAATGCTAATATTACCATCAAGAAGCTGATCTGCTCCAGTAATATCAACACCATTCGCAATAATAGTAGTGAAATTATCTTTCGACCATTCAAAAGTATCTACGCCACCAGTACCAGTTCCAACACCATCGATTCGAACATAATAGTGAATAACTGTTGTGCCTTCAAAATGACCAGTGAAATAAGCATCGTCAAGACCACTACCTGTAAATGTAGTATTAGCCTCGCCAATCGTATCACCTGAATTCATGTAGATGAATGAAGAATCCAAAGCAAGGTTTGCTTGATTTGTGATTGTTTGTGTACCTTGAACAGTAAAGTCACCAGTAACAGTAACATTACCTGAAAGGTGCGTATTACCAGTAACACGGAACTGTTCAAAAGTGTGCTCTTGAATTTTTACTGCAATATAACCGTCTGATGCGTCAGAAATTACGCAAGTTCCAATATCTGTTGGGAAATATGGATATGTAGGAGCATTTGTCTGCAAAGCACCACTTGGACCAACGTGAACACGCTGTCCTGCTGTCAAAGTAGAAGTGTCGATACCACTAACTAAACCAAACGCAGTAACGATGCCCTGAGAGTTGGCAGCAATATCATGAGTCGTTAAACCGATGACTTCTGCCTTCATAGCAGTTGATGCATCTCCAGGCTCAACAGTAGGTGTTTCACCTGTAGCACCTGTTACATAAACAGGTGTGCCGTTAGGAATTGTGGAAGCAGTGTTGTTGAAAACACGAATCCAGTTTTCCATACCGATTTGGTTTGAAATGCCAGCAATATCATTATAGTATGTTAATGCTTTATATTCTGAATTGTAAAATAGTGCACCCTCAGAGTGAGTAGGCGCAGAGGCTGACGTTGTGTCAAATTGTACATAAACGTCATTCTTTAGCGTAACAGCATTTACATCGATATCAACAGTATTTACATTGTTGTTAAAGAATTGGAATGTATCTTCATTATTTCCAGGAGCAGTCTCTGTTAAAAGGTATGTATCTTGGTTTACGTCTTTAACGCCACCAAGTGAACCCCAAGCATTTCCTGGACCATAACCTTCAAAAGAAGATAGTTGGTTGTTATAACGAATTTGTCCAGCGACTGGCGTTGCATCACGTTGTGCTGTATTACCAGAAGGGATCTGAATAGAGTCTGTTGAATTGAATACTGTTTGAGTATTATTGATTGTCAATGTACCTGTCGATGCACCGATATCAATAGTAGTCGCAGCACCGAAAGCGTTTACAGTAGTGGCAGTTGTGTCTAGCAAATCAAAGGATGTGCTAGTAGTTGACAATTCTGTGGTGACGACTGGGCTAGCAAGAGTCTTATTTGATATTGTTTGGGTAGCATCTACCATAACAAGATCGTCAGCTGTGGTCATATCCATGACCATTGTGTGTCCATCAGCACTAAAGTGTACTTCACCAAGACCACTATCATAAGATAGTTGCATACCACCTAGATCAAGAGTGTTGCCAGAAAGGTATAGATCTTTAAATCTTTTAGTGGCAGAACCCAAGTCATAGGTAACATCAGTATCTGGGATAATGCTTCCAGCTGCAGTTACTGCACCAATGGTTGCAGCACCAAGAGTTGTTGCTCCAGTTACGGACAGCGTACCATCAATGTCAGCGTTTCCACCAATATTGACATTCTCAGCAATACCTACACCGCCACCAATAGTTAGTGCGCCAGTAGTATTACTTGTTGAAGTAGTCGTTCCAGAAATAGCAATTGAAGTGACACCAGCAAAATCTGTTTCAGATCCACCAAGATCAACAGAGGTTGTACCGATAGTAACAGTAGCAGTAGCCCAATCTGGAGGGGTAGAAGCACCAGTTGATCGTAGGAAAGTACCTGTTGCTCCAGGAGCGATATAAGAAGTAGTGTCTGAAGCAGCTTGGTATGGCAAATAACCAGCAGATCCACCAGCGAGGTTATTCGCAAGAGTGGCGACAGTAGAAGTACCAACAGTCAAAGAGGAAGCATTTACCCAAGCAGGTGGGTTTGCACCACCTGAAGTTAATACTTGACCAGAAGAGCCAACAGCAGAAAGTCCTAGACCACTAGCTGTAGAATAAGCAAGAGCACCAGCAACGGCTGTGAGGGAAGAGCCTGTGCCGCCATATGCCATATCTACAATATTACCTTCCCAATTAGAACCTGTTGATAAGGTTTTATTGAGAAGAGTCTGCGTGGCTTGTGTTGTGACCATATAAGCACCACCACCTTGTGTGGTGCCATCATGTAGCCTGAGTGTTAATACGTCCGTATCAACTGTTAATTCACCGATAGCACCAGTGAACGCATTGTTTTGCGTTGTCGTGCCTCGTCTAAACTGTACTTGTGTTGCCATGGTTTCCCTCTACGATTTTCTCTTCTATTTATGCTTGCGCTTCAGACCAGAAAAGGTTTAAGTTAATTTCGGTTGAATTCGATGAATCCAAGTTATTTACAACGACTGCCAAAACGTCTGGTCCATCAGGGAAGTTATTGTATCCACCGATAGCAGAGTTTGTCAACTCTTTCAAGTTTGACAAATCAATTTCAGAGAAACCATTTGGCTGTCCAAGTGTTGAGAAAATTTGTTCCCCTGGAGTCGCTGTAGTAGTTGTACTTGTTGAAATCTGTGCAAACGATGGTTGTGAACCAAGTGATACAGTGTTAACACGATCCCATGTCAAGTTGCCAGCTTCAATATTTCCTGGGTTCAAAATACCATATACTTGAACCGCAGTTGATGCTTGAACCTGAAGTTTCTGTAGCAACAATGACGATCTATTTAACAAATCTCTATCGCCAAGTGCGCCAGCAATTGAGTTAGAAACTGATGGTGCTAGACGAATAAAGAAAGCTGTTTTACTTTGACCAGAAGGAATTGTTAGTTTTAGCTCAGAGTAGTTAAAGTAGTAACCACGATCTGTATCAAAACCACCATCCATAATATAAGAAGAACCCCAGTGGTTTAGAGTAGGAGATGCTGTACATGAGATAAGAGTCACAGCATTAAAACCGTTTCCAACCGCATGCGGTGCTGCAGCACCACCAGAGAATGTCTTATTAGATCCACCAATAAACATCTGGAAAGAAGCACCACGTGTACACCCAGTCAATGTATTACCAACTTTAGAGGTATATGTGATACATTCATTTTCAATCATAACAGTTCCATTTGCAGGGAACCGAGATGCGTCATGTAATGGGATAGTTGTTGCCGAAGCAGAAACTGTTGCGGAAAGTCTACCACTCGCAGATTCATTAATAGATTGATAACGAACAGCAGTGTTACCTGAACGCATATACGCTTCATCGTTAACGTTGTTCTGTTTCATTCTATGGACCAAGATCATATTACCATCTGGACCACGACACATAAAGTCAATGAAACCAGCACCATACCATGAGAATGAGATACCAAGCATCTGCATTTTATTCAGGTTCATATTGTATCCAGAGATACCAGTGCCGTCTAATTTGTCAATATTAAAGTGATCTTGAGTTACTCTGTCTTCAATAACAGCAGCAAGTTTAATACCAGTTGATACGTTAACACCACGATATTCTGGGTTAATAGTCAGATTATTATCATCAGTGATTGTTGAAACAATATAAGTCATACCACGAATAACAACTCTATCACCAACTTTTAATTGTTGTGTGAATCTACATGATGTTCCAGCAATTGCCTGAGATCCTGGGTTTGCAGTAATAAATCCTGATAATTGGAAAGTAGAAGCACGTTTAACTACTGCCAGCTGCTGTCCATCATACTCCCAGAACAAACCGTTTTGATCATCAAATGGACCAACACGAACTGAAGCACCATGCCATCTCTTAACAGTGACACGTGGAATGTTAGTAATTACTGCAGTACTATCACCAAGAATTTCAGAAGCAACAACTGTGAATGTGTTTTCATTCACAATAGAGTTAATGCCATATGTTCCATTATAACCTGCAGTAATAACACCATAAATTTCTACCTCACAACCAACTTGTAGACCGTGATCTAGTTCTGTTTCTACTGTGATAATAGAGCCAACTGTGGTTCCATTAGCATAGATCTGATCCAAGTTAATAACAGGGTTCAATGATACACCAGATGTCCACAAAACACCTTTACCTGATTGGTAACGCATGTATTTTTTAGTTTGGCGAGAAATTGAAGCACCATGAGATGGAACAAAGTTACCTAATTGAACACCACCATCGAATGGTCTGTGTAAAACGAACGCATCAGATCTAGTATACATACCAAGTTGGATGCCTGTATTATCTACTGCGCCACCAACTCGTGCTGTGAATGTGAAAGACGTTGGGGTTGGGACTGTTTCTGCAAAGAAATTACCAGTCATTAGATTGTGATTAGTTCCATTGGAGTGTGCGATGCCAACAAGTGGTGCTCCAGGAACTAGACCATGATTCGCAGAACAAGTGATTGTGATTTTAGATGGATTTGCTTCATCAGAAACAATAGTGTTAATAGGTAGATCTGCGCCAACATAAAAACCACCACGACGACCATAGGTAATACCAGTCGCAATTGATTGGTCATTAACTCCAACAATACCCTTAGCATAGTAAGTGAATGATCTTGCATCTGGTGTGCTATTAATAACGAAAGCACCTTCAGCCCTCGCATAATCAGTAGTATTACCTAGACCGTAAATAATAACTGGATTGTTTTCTTGTAAACCGTGATCAGCTGTAGTTGTCACAGTAATGAGAGATGGCGAAGCACCATTCGTTGTAACATCATCCAAGAACAAATCAAGTCCAGGTTTTTCATAAATTCCAGGAACACCACGAATATCAGAATAGTTCTGCCATTTAGTAGGCTGTAGACCATATTCAAAGTCAGCATCAATTAGTGATGTTGGATTTGATACACGCATACGCTCAATAGCGTCAACACCGAAAGCGTATGGACGAACAATGTTACCGATTTGTCTTGGTGCGTCAGTATAAATGGCAATCTTATGGTTTGCCTGCATCAATGACGTATCACGTGAGAATGTTACAGTAGTAACACCACTTTGTTCAGAGTCAAATAGACTATTATTGTCTGGATCATAAGATAATGAACCAGTGCGTGTTGGATCGCCAATAGCGTAAATGTTATCCTGAACAGTTTTGTTCGCAATAATCAATAGTTGCGTTTCATCACATTTTCCAGGAAATTTAACTGTTCCGAGACCAGCTACATTTGGTGAGAAAATATATTTTTCAATCAGTTGTCTTGCCATTGTTTCATCCTTTAGAATCCAAAAATAATTGCGTAGCCGATATAATCAGCCTTCACGGATTGGTCAATATTACTTAATGACACAATACCATCTAGTTTAAGTTGCCCCAGATCGTATATTTGCACTGTCGTCTCATATACAAAACCAAGATTTTCAATCGAAGAAAGGTTAGTTGCTTCTGTTACTAGCCCCAAATCAGATGTTGCCTGTGGTGCGAAAATCGCAGAGGCAACAACAGAATCGTTATCACCAACAACCCATGAGGATCCGTTGAAGATAAGGATTTGTTGGGATGTCGCTCCTGATGTTGAGACGTTTGTTAAGTCTCCGAGTTCAAGAGTTTCAAATTGGGTGTTACCAGATCCATCTGTCGATAGATATGATTTAGGCAAATTGCCAGCGGTGGTCGGTAAGAACCAATCGTTATTAACCTTTAGTTTACCATTTTCTAAGGTTAAAATATCTGAAGACCCTAATTTTTGAGTGCCGTTGACCAACACAAATTCTCCGCTTGCGCCGAGTGTGTCAACTGTAGGATCTGTTAGAGTTTTATTTGTGAGAGTCTGTGTACCATCTAATGTGGCAATAGAAACGATAGAGTCTATACCACCAGTACTTGTTTGATCTTTTTTGAAGAATAAGTCACCGTCATAGGTGTTAATTGCAAGTTCTCCGAGGTCTAGCGTTCCCGTAGAAGGAACACGACCTGAAACTGCAGATCTTCTTAATTTAATAGAGTTTGCCATTATAACCTATTCTATGTAGAACAATTTAACCAGTATATACTGGGTGGGTGAGGAAAACCTCACCCCCTCACTTTTATTTAGCCAACTTATTTAATATGTGCCACCGTCTATTTCAAAACCATCCAATAAAGACGCACCAGCACCAGCACCAGTTAAGTTAGCGTTAACAATAACATTACCATCAACACCTAGTGTACCAGCGATAGCAGTATTACCAGTCGTACCAGCAACGGTAAACTTATTAGTATTTACTGATAAGCTACCTGTAAAGGCTGCTGTGCTAGAAGTAGTTATAGTAGTAAACGAACCAGCTGCTGCAGTAGTTTGACCAATTGGAGTGGCATTGATAACACCACCAGTAATTGTCAAATCATCATTAATATTAGCATCGGCGATTGATGTGCCATTCCACACACCAGTAGTAATTGTGCCAAGTGTGGTAATAGAAGATTGACCAACATATGTTGATGCAATATCAATACTATTAGCCCCAGCTGTGATGCGATCAGCAGTACCGACAACATCTAGAACACCATCAGTATAAGTTAAACCGTCACCAGCCACAGAGGTTGCTAGAGATACCTCATCAGCAGTTACTGTGATACCATTACCAGCACCAACGTTAAAGATCGTACCTGATTGTGTTAGACCAGAACCAGCAGTATAAGCACCAGCACCAGAGAACTGAACCCAAGTCTGTCCTGTGAATGATGTTAAGTAATGGTTAGTTTGAACCCAACCAGTATTAGCGTATACAGTACCTTCTTGAACGAATACTGAAGAACCATCTAGTTCTTGGTAAGTATCAGCATCATCTGCACGAACAAGAGTATAAGATGTTCCATTGTCTGTATAGACATAGATACCGTTTTCAGAGGAGTCTGTCTGTCCAGTTAACAATAGACGATAAGTTCCATCGTCTGCCTGATCAAGCGCAGCGTGGCTATCAATTACTAGAGTAGAAGTAGAACCTGTTAGTGCTACATTACTATCTGCATGTAAGTTAACAGCATCTTTGTAGGACAAGCCAGTAACAGCATTATCAACATAGTATTTTGTCGCAGCATCAGCATCGTTAACTGGCTCTGCCAAGTTAGCGATAGTGTTGGAATTCATGTCAACAGTACCGTTGAACGAAGAAGTTCCAGTTACTGCAAGTGTTCCACCAACAGTAGCATTACCAGTAACACCTAGCGTGCCACCAAGAGTTGTAGCACCAGTGACACCCAATGTGCCAGCGATAGATGTGTTACCAGAAGCTGCTGTAACGTTAAACTTGTTAGTGTTAATAGCAAGATCGTTTGTTACTGCTAGTGTGCCACCAAGAGTTGTAGCACCAGTGACACCAAAGGAACCACCAACAGTAGTATTACCAGTGATACCCATTGTACCAGCAACTGTGGTATTACCAGAGGTAGCAGAGACGGTAAACTTATTTGTAGCAACTGCAAAGTTACCAGCAACGTCTAATGTAGAACTTAGAGTAGCTGCGCCAGTAACACCTAATGTTCCACCAAGTGTAGTAACACCGAGAACACCAAGGTTTGTCAACCCTGTCAATGAGGCAGTAGTTGAACCTAGTTCTAGAGTAGATCCACCTAGCGTAATTGCTTTAGCAGCAACAGCACCACCAGTAACAGTAAAGTTTGTAGCTGCAAAAGATGCCACACCCTTATTGGTTGTAGTCGCATCTTCACCAGAAACTGTTACAGTATTATCTGTTACAGCAATATCAATACCTTCACCACCAGTGAAAGTTAAAGTATCTGATAGAATTGATACGCCATCGGCACCTGTGTCGCCAGCGATGTTTAGAGTTGTTGCGACTGATACAGAACCAGCAGCTGTCAAACGACCTTGTTGGTCAACAGTGAATGTTGGGATGTTAGTCGCATCACCGTATGACCCAGGAGTTACCGTAGTATCATCTAGATCAATGGTTAAACTATTTGCACCAACTGATGTGGTGATACCAGTATCACCAGTGATTGATAGTGTTTCACCAAGCGCAACAGCATCAGGTGAACCAGAATCTCCTGAGATATTGATACTAGAATTTGTTAGCTTAGAATTGGCGATAGAACCAGCGATAAGAACTAGGCTAGTAGTACCAGCGTCATCATCGTAGGTTGAGTCAATTTCTGCAGAGTCAACAATACCACCACCAGCAACGTCTTGAATATACTCAGTAAGAGTTACAAGAGAGCCAGCTTGTTCGATATATGGATTGTATAGATTTACCGCACCAGTACCATTTGGTTGGAGAGTAATATTACCATTTGTATTAGTTGATGTGATGGAGTTACCATCAACAGTAATGTTATCTACTACAACAGAGGTAAATGCGCCAGTGCTTGGTGTTACATTACCAATTGGCGTGTTGTTTAAACTGGTGAAAGACGCTGCTTGACCAGAAAATGAACCACCAAGATATAGATCGCCAGCAATACCAACACCACCAGCAACAATCAATGCGCCAGTAGAAGTGCTTGTGGATGCTTTAGTGCCTGTTAATGATACCGTTCCTGTTCCATTTGGGGCAAGAATCAAGTCACCATTAGCATTTGTAGTGCTTAGTGTATTACCGTTTAGTGATAGATTATCAACAAGTAGTTGATCTAATTTTTTATCAGCATCGACAATGAGTGCAGAAGATGCTGTTAGCACCCCTGGAACATGGTCGAGTCTATCTGTAAATACTGTACCACCAATAACTAGGTGGTTAGCTGCATTTCCGTTTGTTTCTGTACCAATACCAATATAAAGGCGTTCGCCTCCATTGGAACCGTTATCGGCTAATGCTGAATATGCGAGTTCACCAGCTGCTAGCGTACTTGGATTTCCGCTAGTGCTGGAACGTTTAATTCGGATGATTGATGCCATCTTTTATGTCTCCAATTAGAATTCTCCACCTTCCATGTTCTGTGCATCGAGGGTGGTTGTGGCTGTCCACTTATTTGTTAACGTTTTATAAACCAGAACAGAGCCGTTTAGTTTGGTTGTGGTATCAACATCAGCGACGTTCGAGAGGGATTCTACGACGCTAGGATTCGTTGTGTTAGTTGATGCCAACGTAATTGAGTTTTCAGCAACTGCAACTTGCAGTGCCTCGTCCTCTGATATGACTGCGTATGTTTCTGCCACGTTAAACCTTAGTAATTTGCGGAGTTACAGTTACAATCCCTTCAACAACACGAGTACGTGTCCCAGAAGGTGACTCTATTTCTACATCATAAAGATATCTGCCTGCTGGGATTGCTTCCGACTGTTCATCAGTCAGTTGTAATCTCACTTTGCCTGCAGTGGCATTGTAAATGCTAGCCGTGAATGCATATGCTGTGCTGGATTGGTACGACTTCCTCATCTGGGAAGCGACAGAATACCCTGTCAAATCTAATGCTGATCCATTAGATGCGCTTACAGTAATAATATTACTATATGTGCTTCCAGCGTCCACGTATATATTGCTAATTGTTGCCATTTGAAAAAATCCCTCAGTTTACTTCTTTATTTATAAGCTGAGGGATTTGAGGTTCCTAAGAATTTAAATGTTGATTAAAAATTGAAACTTGTGTATCCACCCAAATATCCACCACTTCGTGCTGAGCTGAAAACAACGTCAAAGCCATAATACCAAGATTGGTTAGTTGTACCTACAATTCTATTATTATCAGCGATAAAGAAGAAACCATTAGACGTACCTTCTGTTTGAGGTTGTACCATAGTTACATTCTCTTGGAATCGTGGCATAACAGGCGTGTAGTCTGAGAAATAAACTTCGAACGGTAGAGTTTGGTTTTTGCGGAAAAAGTCATCAGGGTTTGAAGTCCAGTGACCAATACCACGACCAGCATAACCACCATCATAACCGTTAGTCCATGTTCTACCATCTCGGTTTAGATAAAGGAATGTTGCGCCATCATCACTACCACCACAAGCAACATAACAAATATCTGTCATTGGTCCAGTAACAACTGGGACAGGGAATGCAACACCACCAGGATTGGTACCAACTGGATTATCACCACTATGTTCATTCACCATTTTGTGTACGTCATATGCTGCTACGACACCATTATAACGACCAACCGAATACATCAATCCTGTATCTTTTTCCTTCATAACCAAGTGTCCCTGACCAGAAGTAATACGATAGTTAATCCAGAAATCTTCAACTTGACCAGCCATGTTGATCAATGAAGTTAGATGTTTATCTTTTCTTCCAATGCCAAGAGCATTAGCATTTGCTCTAAACGTATCAATTAATGGACGCATATGAGCGATCCATGTGGTTCTAGTAGCACCAGCACCTGTCCATGAATACGAACCATTAGACATATAACCAGTATTATGTAAATTACCGTCATGCGTTAGTACGTTGATGGAGTTGTGAGAACCATCACCGAAAGCAATAACCTTCTTGATACCACCAAACTTCTGCCAGTCATATTTAATTATTTCTGGACGATAGTTGTAGCCTGTGTTACCTGTGCCTCCACCATAGCCAGCATAACCACAGAAATACAAATCACCATCTTCAGTTTGGAATACAGTTGATTGATAGTCAACACCATACATCCAACCGTCAACAATTTTCTTATTATGGAACCAGTGCTGTGGAATTTGAGTTGGTACAGAATAGTTGCTTGTATTACCGTGACCTAGCTGACCATAACCATTATAACCCCATGTCCAAACTTTACCAGTATCAGAGATAACGAAACAGCTGTGTGTGTCAAGATCGGTACCATCACCACCTTTAGTTGATTGACCAACTTTGATAACATGGACGTCTCTTAAAACACCTGTACCACGCCCACCAGTGCGACCAACACGTCTAGCGTAATGGTATGTACTTGTAGTACCATCACCTGATTGACCATGCCCACCATATCCAATATGATAAACTTCGCCATTATCAAACAAAACTAAGTTATGATTTAAGTTTGAAGTGTATTGGATGACACGAGGAGGTTCTCCTGTGATTGAAGGACGATAGTTATCTTTATAATCCCAGAAGTCAAATGCAGCAGTCATACCATGAGTATACATAGAGCATGTGTAGTCAGGTGATCCACCAACGTTCCAGTTGCTAGTTTCGCCAATACCACCACCTTGGTGACCACCATGTTTCATTCCAAGGAATGTCATCTGATACTTACCGTTGATAGTAGCAATTCTGTTTGAACCAGCATTACCATACATTTCATTGGTTTCGCCACAGTTTCTAGTCCAACCCATTGGAGGGTAGTTACCGAACCAGATGTGGTTTTTATGTTTATTTTCTCTGGCAGATTTCGCAGTTAAAATCCATTTGTTCGTTAAAGCACCGTTTTCATAGATTGGATGACCATCATAATGATCAACGAGACATTGATACATGTCACCATTATATTTTACGATATCACCTTGTTGCCAATACTGATGGATCGCCCACTGCCCACGCATTTTAGAACCTTGAGAGATAGCCAACCAGTTAGTTGAATTAATATCAGGCTTGGTGCTTGGTCCGAATCTTAAATTTTCTTTTAAGTCATCATTGATACAAACGTACATTCGTCCATTAATGCTAACAGTATCGTTCCGACGGTAAATTGTACCAACATCCCACTCACCCTTCCAATTTTGTTTGAGTTGCGAAATATCAATATCACCGTGTAATGCGTTAATCATTATACACCTTCCTCTGTATTAAGTTCTTCTGAAATATCTGGGGTGCCAAGGATTGTGTTTTCTACATCTGCTGGCGTTTCTGAATAAAATAATCTTAATTCTGGAAGATCAGGAGATTCAATTACAATTTCTTCAGGAATCATTGTATCAAGATCTGCTATGTAATCAAACCCAACTGGAACAATTGATTTTTTATATAAGTCTTCATAAGAATCAAATAATTCGGGGTCGTATTCTGTAGCACCCAACCAACTTGCGTATGTTGAATCAGCATCCATCTTTGATTTAATTTCAGCATTCGTTTCATATGCTGTTTTAATAATATCATTATATTTAGATGCGTCTTCTACGATGTAATCTTGACTTTCTTCTGCTGCTAGCAGTTCCTCTGTAATATCTTGGTGGACAGAGTGATACCATCTACCACCAAAACAAACTAAAGGGACAGCTTCAACTTCAGGAACATAAGTAGGGTCAACCTGCCCTACTTTATATTCTCTATCTACACCATCTTCTTTAATAGTAATATCTTCTTCTAAAACTCGGCTCTTAGCAAAGATTTCAGGAAAGTATACGCTACTGTCATTGGATTGTGATATAATTCTTCTCATTTACGTTTCCTTTACGTTGCGTTATGTACTGGCTGTGGGGCATAAGCATGTCCTTGCCATGGGAAATTATAGTTATAATCTCTGCCTGCTACACAAACATCTCCATCAGCACTCATGAAGAATGCGTGCACGATATGACTTGATGTTCCATCATAATCACCACATCCCCAGATAAGTTTTGTATTTTTAATAAATTCTCTTGCCATCATAACTCGCTGGAAACCAGTAGCAGTAGAATTGGATCCAACTTGCTGTTGACGATAGTGTTGATTGCCAGCATAATCTGTAGTACCAAAACCAGCAGCACCATAACTATTCCATCCACCACCATAGGCAACACCTGATGCGTCTAGAATTGTATAATGGTTACCACCTGATCTACCACCCTGTGTTACTTGAACAACGTCAGTGATAACACCGTTTGGTCCATATACTAGTGTTGGAGAAGTTCTATTTGATGTGGTTGTTCCGAAGATATAATGACCGCCATGACCTGTACCCCACAATTGATTAGAGGAAGACAAGAAGAACGCATTGTTCTGACCACCGCCACCAACCCACAGATTTTCAACACCACCACCAATGCTCCATGAATATGTTGATGAAACTCTAATCATGGTAGAAGCATTAGTATCGCTAGTTTCGTTATTTCTGCCTAGTAGACCAGAACCATTATAACCACAGTTCCAAACATGTCCTTGCCCATCAAGAACCCAGAAGTTATCATAGTTCTCACTACTATTCACAATAAACTTCTGGACACCGCCATAGCTAGAAAAGTTAATAGGAACCATTTTTGGCTCATAGCTACGGTCGGATGATTCAAAACCAGAATTTGTTGGGTATCCCAATTGTCCGTAGTTATTACGACCCCATGCCCAGAGACGCCCATCTTCTGTCATCACATAAGAACTTTCATAACCAGCAGCGATGTCAATAATTCTAAGACCACCAAAATACAAGTCTCTGTTTAAATTGTATGGGCTAGTAATGTTAGCTGTGTTATTGACTCTGGCACCAGTATTGAGACTCTCATTACCGCCAGTACCGATCTTAATACCACCTTGTCCGTAGTTATTGTTACCCCAAATCCAAACCTCACCATATTCGTCCAACGCTATCGTATGGGTGTTATCAGCACGGCTACAATAAGTGCCAGTAACGAGTTTAACAATTCGACGACCACCAAAAGAATCTACACCAAGTGAAGTATATGGACTAGATACGCCAGTTTCCATACCCATACCAAGCTGGGCATTATTGTTCTGTCCTTGTGCATGGACTAGACCTTGAGAGTCAAGGATAAATCGTTGCGCCCATGATCTTTCAAATTGAACAATTTTAGTTTTTGCTCTATTTTTATACCAAACAATATCACCACGAGGATTATCGTATTCAGCATACATATCTCTATGCATGATAGGAGCCATTTCACCTGAATCTAAAACACTAGAACCAGAAGCACCTCTGGATGTGTAGTAATAAGAGTAAGCACTAGATTGTGGGTTACCATTATTATCTACCAAAGAAGTCCAATCACCACGGTATCCTTGGAAAGATGCCATTCCATGCGTACCGTTTCTCAGCTGACACCAGTCATCATAATGTGATGTTGGTAAGTTCCAAGGTACTCCAGTATAATATTTGCTGTTCCAAGATGGACTTACAATATATGGATGCGACCGATCAGTATATCTTCCTCTGCCCCAATACTGAGGGTTCATGTTTGGACCATTCTGGAATGTTTTATGTGGGAGCGAAACATCACCCTGCAACCAATTTTCCCACGCACCAGCATAATCACGCAATGGATGGACGTTTCGTGTTCCAGCTACAGCAACATAACTATTTTCACCAACAATTACAACGTCTCCTGGATAATATGTAACAGAGTTCTGCCAAGATTCTCTAAAAACTATGTCGTCTGTTAGATAATCCCAATCAACAGTATTGAGTGCAATATCATAGGCACCAGCAATACGTCTCGTTCCAAGAACTACTTGTTGATTAGCCAATGTTGAGCTATTCGTACTAGATTTTGAAACAGTTACTGTAGATTGTGTAGAGGAATTGTGTACAATAGAAACAATCTTAGCTCTAGGATCTAGCCAATTACTATAAAGATATAATGGACTTTTGTCTACAACTTGACCCTCAAACATAGGAATCATGTTAGTGGCTGTGCCTCCAGGCATAGCAAACGACCAATTGATAGTAAATGTTGTAGTTGATGGTGCTAGTGAGGGGATAGTACCATATCTTGGATAATCAATGTCATCGAGCCAGAGAGGGCAATATGCTTTGGGGGTGTCATTTTTATAAATGAATGCTCTGTGTTCATACTCTACCAAGTCGCCTTTGGAAAACACAGCTGGTGTATTCTTCAGGTTTTCCCAAGCACCTCTATTGGTTAGTTTAACTTTACCTAATGTAACTGTTGTCATTTGTTTTTTCCTATTTCTTTCAAATTAGTGAATTAGTGTCCAAGGCTTCTTGGTTTGTGCATGATTGGAGCACCAACACCATTCCAAGGATTGTTACAATAATATCCATTGTCAGTATTAGAGATGTACCATTCACCATTATTTAAATCCACCCACATAGCGTGTTTGTTAGAAGATTCGCCCATAACAATTGGGAACCAATTATCACTATAATGAGGATACAGGACGTTATTTTTGTTTCTGTAATTACTAGCAGTATATGTTGGATCCTGTTGCTGTCTAACGTTATAACTATCAAAGTGACCAATAGACATCCAGCCATTATTATATGCACCAACATACCATTCACCATCAGATCTCAAGATAGCGTGGCTAATGTATGAGGAACTGTGTCCGTTGTTTGATGTAATATCCATAACATTAGTCATATTAAAATCGTAATTATACTTAACGTTCTGCAAAGTATAGTAGTTGGTTGTATTGTTTCCTGTGACAGAAAGGTTATAGTAACCATTGTAACCACAACTATAACAAGTATTGCTGGTTCTTGAAGAACCTCTTGTGACATACATGTAGTTATGACCATTACCACCCATCATCCAAGCGTCTACAACATCTACTAGTGCTGTTCCAGAAGCAGTACCCCAGTTAGATGAAGATGTTACTGGGTTAGAAGCACCAGAATATCCACCTGTATAAACTCGAACAGGAATATCACAGTTGTAAGTATGGTTATGTCCTAGTTGACCATAACCATTATAACCCCATGTCCATAGTTGTCCAGATCTTGTTACAACAAGCATGCTTGTCCCAGACGATCCACCACAAGTATTAAACTTCTTAACAGATCCGCTACCAGTACCCCATACTTTTACTTGAGTTAGAGTATATGTGTTTGACTGGTTACCGATACCTAATTGTCCATTACCATTATAACCACAGGAGAACATTTTACCTTGTTCTGTCAACAAGAAGAAGGAACCATAGTCACCACCAGTCGCCCAGATCTCAAGAATTTTACCATGAGTAGTTTGGTCGAAAGGCATTGTTGTTGGAATACTTCTTGCTGTGGTATCACCTTGTCCTAGTTGACCATAGCCATTATAACCCCAAGCATAAAGAGTTCTGTTATCATTTCCATCACGAACTAGCGCATAGCTAGCAGTTGATACGTTATTATCACCACCAGCACAGCATGCGATACGAATAACTTGTTTATCCCTTAATACTGTAGTTGCGCCAGTACGGTTGACGTTTCCGTAACCAACTTGATTGAAATGACGATAGTTATCGCCTGTCTCACCCCATCCTCTATTTCCATTACCATTGTAACCTGAGTAGTGGACAGTACCATCATCAAACAAAACCAAATGGTTAGATCCAGGCTGTCCCTCTACTTGGATAATTTTTGGAGGCGCATTGTTAGGTGTTGTTCTACTTCCATCATACCAACTTAAATGCGTAAACTGCGATTGCACTGGCTGTGTAATACCAGAGTCGTTTGCTTGAGACACACCAGCACCGTAATTGTTACGACCAAGAACAGTCAAGCCATAGTTTCTGTTAATGAAAACATATGTACCATTACGAGCGTGGTGGGTTCCACGAGTTTTAAATGTTCCAAAAGAATCGCCCATACCAACAAGTGTACCACCAGTCGCTTTAGCGTAAGTGTCCCATGTTGATTTTAATTCAGGAATATACCCTTCATTAATATGACATAAGAACAAATCCTTTGGTTTACCCATACCACCAGAAATAACTCTCCATGAAGTTGTTTGTGTGTATGGGTTTAGGTTTGTTCCAGAAGCTGTGGCGAGGTAAGTTTTACGTTCTTTGTATGAATGAATTTGGTTGTAAGTTAAAGTTCGAGTATATGTTACAATATCACCAATTGAATATGCTGTTCCTGAATTCCACTCACCTCTAAAGTAAGTAGCACCACCAATTGACAACCATGCACTAGAAGTTCCTGGAGTATTAGTTGTACTATCTACAGTACAGATGTAGTGTTTATTTTTATACGTTACAACGTCATCTCTAGTGTAAGTACCAGCTGACCAGTATCCTGCAGAGTTGTATCTTAAATTACCTAGGTTATATGTAGTCATGACTCACCTTAATATGTAGCTGATAGGTTGCCCGAAGTATCGATGGACAAACTGACTGAATTAGAAAAGAACGCAGATAAAGCATTTTCTGCATCAATAGTAGCATTACCTGACCCAGAAACAACTTGCTCATGGATCAAATTACCATTAGCGTCTACAGATAAAGTATTGTAACTAGGCGCAACTAGAGGTGTCCACTGAGTACCATCGTAAATTTCTACTTGACCGATCGTCGTGTTTAGACGAATCATACCCTGCACTGCGGCAGGACGTTCTGCTGTGGTACCTACACCAATCGTTACGGATTGATAACCGAGGACTGTAGCTGGCATTATTTAACTCCTTTAAGTTCCCTTACTTCTCTATTTAGCTCTTTAATTGCTTCAATCAGAAGTGGGATAATTCTTTCGTATTGTACAGTCTTGTAATCTTGACCACTTTTTGATATTTCAGTTCCTTCGAACAACATAATATCAAAAGGTGCGCTAGAGACTGCCTCTGGTAAAACTTTTTCAACGTCTTGTGCTAGGACACCAACGTGTTTTTTTGGTAAAAACCCTAAAGATTCTGCGATAGCGTTTGGAACATAAGTAACACCGCTAAGTTGCATAACCTTATCAAGAGCATCTGGAATAACTTTAATATCGTCTTTTAGTCGTTGATCTGAATAAGAAGCAAAAATTTCACCAGTACAACGAATATCATTAGTAGTCGCAGATGGAGCCGTGCCGACACCAAGTGCTTGAATCTGTGGTCTTTGAGTTGCTCTTGTTTGAGTAGTGCCAGAACCTGAACGATAAACAACACCTGTTCCTGTATCAGTTCTAATAGATTCTAAACTAGCATCGTAACGCTGAACAGTGCTATCTAACGTCAAACCAAGATTGTCTCGTGCAGTTGCTGCAGTAGACGCACCTGTACCACCACTTGCGATAGAAAGAGGTGTAGTTAGACTAATTGAGTTAGCATCAAAAGAACCACCAGCATCACGTTTTACTACTGTGTTAGCAAGGGCAGTTACGCTCAAAAGGCTAGTTTCAACTTTGTCTGTATTTAAGTTGATGAAGTTACGATCAACTTCTGTGTTTGTGAGTGGAGCATTCTTTACGGTTGCTCCACCACCTGATTCTATTCTTGTTACGATAGTTGACATTTCAAATCCTAATAGAGGTCTTATACCTACGAGTTATTTATTCTATACCATTATTTATAAACTCTTTAAGGAAGTACTCCTTAACGTCTGGAACCATTCCACGCTCCTCAAAGTCCCACCCCCCAATCTTCTCCAAAATAGCAATGTAAGATCTAGGATCCCTGCTATATGGAACAAAATAAGGGTCATTATCATATAAAAGATCTTCTTGATCTAGATACTCAAGTGGTCTGCCACCGAATTCTTGTGATAACCACCTAGAATAACAAATTGCTACCATGTAAGATTTAGATGGATAAATCCACCCAACATCTTGCTCTGTGAAGTAACGAACTGCGTCTCTCACGATATTGTCTGTGAAAGATATCTCTTTTGTGTTTAGGTCATCATCATGATTCGGGTTGAGTCTATGATAGATTTCTTGCCTAATTTTCCACTCTTGCATCATACCACTCAATCAAATTTATAAAACCGTTACAGCTATCATCTAAAGATTTAACTTCTCTTAGATGTTCTGATAGACAATTTCCAAAATACTTACATTGTCCACAGTATTTATTCTGGGATACTAGGTGTTGTTCTTCAACGCTCCAGTCTAAGTATCGTTCAAAGGAATCAAGTTCCCAAAAGTATTCATTGTTATCAGAATCAAACTCCAATACACCAAAGTTACCACTTGGTGTTATATAAACATGATCGTTCGAAAACGAGTTTGCTTGTTTATTTATGGTGTTTCTAAGCCTTTTTTCATTAACAAATTCGAACTTCATTATATTTAGTCTCTCTATCCACGATGTTACAAACTTTTCAAAATCTTTGTTTCCAACTGGATGAGCATTCGCTTGGTTCGTAGAATATGGTTTTATTTCGACAGAAACGAGGTTCCCCAATAAGTTTAGCTGTTGTATCATAGAGTCAACGTCCATCTCAAGAACCTTTTGACTAGCTAGGATTAATATGGAAAACTCTTTATTGAGAAGTGCCATATTACGCCAAACAGTATCATGCTGCTCTCTGGCTTCAAAATCATAACTTACTGTCACATAAAAGTCAGGATCAAGTATAGTTTCATTGACCATAGAAAGATTAGTGATAATGTTGATATCATCAATACCAAACTCTTTGAACACCTCCTTCATGTCTTTTATGTATTGGCGTGGAAGTAACCCAACTTCACCACCATATAAATCTACCATCCCTATGTCAGCCACTTTTGATACCTCGGATAACCTATCCCGAAGTAATTCTAGTGGTAGGCGTGTTCTATCCGATAACTGATCTTCAGTAAGATAACAAAAATCGCATCTAAAGTTACAGTAGTATGTAGGATTAACTGATAGATTCATCAACATATTCTGTAACCTCTAAATTCAAATTATTCGATTTAATAATATCTGGTGCTAGTGATTTCATTTTTCTACAGTGTTTTTCAACTAAGCCATATCTTTTCATATCTGTCATGGTCTTTTTACATCCATTACATATCTCAAACATAGGACAAGTGAAGCAACTCTGTTTTAAACTTTGAAGTTCAAGTATCTGTAGAGGCTGTTCAAATCCACCAGCCATTTCTTTTTCGAAACTGATAGGATATTCACGATCGTCACCAAACGCTCCACACGAGTAATAGTCACCTGATGGTTGTAAAGTTCTTATTCCTGAATCGCATTGTCTATTTTGCGGACATGTTGTCGCATCACCCTTTAATCTTTTTACCATCTGGATGGTATTGTATTCATAATCAGTTAAACCAAGCTGCCAAATTTTAACATAGATTTCATAAATGTCTGCGAGTAGGTATGGTTTACCTTCTTGCCCCATAATGATACCCTTAAATTTTACTGGTGGACCAGAGGACATAGCGTAGTTTAACTTACATACTACACCCATCTTTTTTGCTAGTTCAACATTTTTAATCGCATCGTGTTCATTCTCTTCAGTGATCACCGAGATGAAGTCTGGTCTGTATCCACAATACTTTAGCATAGCATCGCTACATTCCCAAAAGTCGCTTTCTGTAAATTCTGACAAATCGCCTTTTAATCTACCACCACCATATTGAAACGATGTAGTGACACCAACTCTAGGGTGATTGAATATACCTCTCCATTTGTTTGGATTTTTTAAGAAGGGGTATAGATTAGTTGTTAGACTGATCGTTGCTCGAGAACCAATCTTTTCTAAATGATAGATTATTTTCCAGTAGTATTCTGGATCCATCATTAAGGGATCACCACCATTCACAATGATAGTTTTAGTTTCTGGATATCGCTCTAAGAATTTGAAAATGTAATCATGATCTAATTCATCAGACTTGTTATCAGTTATCTTGGTACTCGAGCAGAACGTGCATTTGAAATTACATCGTTCTGTTGGTTTAATTATTAGATCCATTTGGTTTGTCTAGCCCATACTTTATTTTACACTCAGAGAAGTGTGGAGTGTCACCAATACTATCGACACCATAAATCTCACAAATTTGCCTATTGATATTTCTGATCTTTTCCTTAACAGTAAACCCATAAGGTTCCATGTTGTTTATAAGTTTCACATACATCTCATACATCTCAGGATCTTCCTGATAGTCATGAAGTTTAGTGATCCACAGATTATACAATTCAGCACAAAGATCTCGTTCTGTTATAAGAGAATCTTTTTCTTCTAATAGTAGATTTAGCTTTTCCATTATAGACCCCTATACATTTCAGATACAATAAGGTTTTTGTTTTCGTTAATAAAGTTATCAATAACAATATTACGAACTTCACCCTTTAACCTTTTGATGTTTTTCGGTGGCGTATCGGGATTCAAAATATCTTCTATCTCCTGCCAAAGTTCGGCAAACCCATCAAGGTTTTTCAAAATGGCAAAACACCGTTTACCAAAATCTGATGGAGAAATTTCAGTTTCAAACAATGGGTATATGTACTGGAGTAGATTATTCTGAGCCAAATTCATAAACCACATCTCACACATCTCTTCAAAGGTATAAGAATAACAAGATGATATTGTCTTGAAATAATGCCTTTTAGTTTTATACAAACTGTGTTGATTGTCTACCCCAGCTTCGTCTACTAAGTCTGTATATACTTCAACCAGTTTAATTTTATACTTTTCAATGTAGTCAGCTTCAGTCAAAGCAGAGTCTGGTAAGAACATATAATCATGACGAAAACTTGTCCATGCCTTAAAGTTCCACATAATCTCATACTCAGTGTAGAAATCATTAAGGGTTGATCCAACCATACCCATGATTAACTCAACTGCTGGTACGGGAAACCCTTCTTCATGGCATTTCTTGTTAATGTGTTCGCTAAGTTTAATTTTATTTTCCAATGAAAGATCTGCACGCTTTGCTACACGCATTGCTTCGTCAGAAACGCTTTGAATACTTACTGTAGGAACAACACTGATGTATTGTGGTTCATCGTTTAAATCCGCAACCTGTTCTGTGCCAATTGCTAATGGATATCCTGCCTCTTTTTTAGTATTAACTAAACTATGTTTTTCTAAGCCAGAACCGACAACATCAAACCAAGCATCAACAAGTTCTATGCGCCTTTCCAGAGATTTACTTTTCATGGTGCTAATGTCAGTTAGATTCATTCCATTATCCCAAGCAAACTTAAAGATAGCAACATCACGATCTTTAAATGCACCAAAGTTTGCGTCTGTCAAATAAACATCTCTGTACCCTGCTTTTTGTAGGGCAAGTATATCTCTCTTAACAACCTCTATATCTTTTTTATAGATTTTAGTTTCAATGCCACCACCCCACTCGCAGTAAACGCACTTATAAGGACACCCACGAGTAGTCTCAATAATACTGAATGGTTCAAGGGAGTTTTCTCTAGCGTAGTTACGTGTTTCTGTGAGGTAGTCTAAGTGATCCTCATAAACACTATAATCAGGCATGAAATTATTACAACTTTTACTACTTCTAAGTTCCCATGAAATATCAGAGTAATTTGCCTTGCCGTTATTGTCAATGTAAGAGTCAATTAACTCTTGGACAAAAACTTCTCCAGGTTTTGTTGCCTTAGATATAAAATCATAATACCATCTCTTAAGCAAGAAGGTTTGATCGTTGGTACCAATATGTGGTCCACCAAGAACGCAAACTGCACTCTTATTAGTTTTCTTTATTAACTTAGCTAAGTCATCGCAAATATCATAGTTCCAAATATAACTAGAAAAGAGATAAATGTCTGCTTCGCCAAGGTCATCATAGATTTCTTGTACGTTGGCGTATTTGTCAAATTTATATGGCGCAGGTATCCATTCAACTTTATCTACATGATTACCGAATCGCTGATAGTGCGATTGAAACATAAGATATGAAGCATTATTAGCCAAACACCAATCTGCATGTGGTGGATTTACGAAAGCAATTTTCATGTTATAAAATCAAAACTCGCTACTCTTCTTTGTATTGATGTGCTTTCAGCACGGTGCCAAAAACCTCTAGCATTTGAGACGCAAAACAGTGATCCTGCTTTTGGTTGAAATGACTTCTCGACAAAAACATCATTCTCTTTGTATTTGAATTGTATAGCACCACCTGTTTCCTTTGATGTATCATCATTATAGAAAAGAAAGAAGATATCGTATTCTTCAAACATATCAGTGTGCCATCCTTGGTTATCACGATCAACCCCATCCCAAATAGTATACTTTAAAAACTGGGAATCTTTCCAGTAAGGATCTACATAGGTATTTTTAATATATTGTGACGCCACATTAGCTGCAAAGTTTAGATCTTCAGATAAGTCTAACTTACCGTTATCTCTGTTTCGCTCTTCTGTGTTTAGTAGTTTATACTTGTCTAATTGTAATAACTCTATCATATCAGGTTCGTACAGTTCGCAGAACCCATACTTTTCTACTTGTTCTTTAATGTTTAGATTCGACATAGTCAAACACCTGTTTATACGGACATCCTTGCGGATCCTTTACTAATTTAGCATAATCGTTATGGATGAAACATGTTAAGTGGCATCTTTGAAAATACTCACAAGACAAACACATATTTTCATCTAAGAAATTACTTACAACTTTTGACGACCAGTTATCTTTCGTATTGACGCTCTTCATAACAACTGAACCACTACATCCAAACGGTACGCTATTGTCAGCAAATAGAGTAAAGCTGTTACCCCTCGTGCACCCCATCTTTAATGGTTTTTGTTTCTCGAAGAACTGTGCCATATTTTGACACTTTGGATAGTTATCAACTAGATGAATATAAAAGTTTTTGGTTTCTTCTTCAGTCGGCATCATCATATGTAGCTTGTCATCACCAACTAGCATATGATCCCAATGAATATCAAAGTTATCGTAGAGATAGTCAAAGTAAGAATCACCTTTGATAATTGCTGACATATTCTGATTAGTCATAACACAACTAACCATTCTAATACGTCCTTTGAAGTATTCAACGTTTTTCTTAAAAATCTCAAATTGTTTTGCAGAAAACCTTGCTCTTGGATCGTAGCTTATAGCGATGTCCAAACTATGTTTGTCAAGAAATTCCATAACCTTCTCTTTTTCTTCAAAGACAAGGTTTGTTATAAAATTGTATTGGAGAGTTGCGTCAGATCTACAAGAATTATTAAGCTGTTCGATAAACTCGCTGTAGTATTCAAGAAAGTTTTTATTGATTAGATCATCTTGAAATAACTCACCACCCATAAGGTGTAGTAAAAATTCTGATGATTTATTGCGTTCTACATAGCGTGATATGTGAGGAACTTTTGATAGTATTTCATCACGACTTGCACCGACTTTAGAATCATGATCTTGGGTACAGAAACTACAACGCATGTTGCAGTAGTCAAAGAAATTGACCACGATCTCAGCATGGTCAATTATCTTTGTCTTTATTATGTCATATGCTGTGACATCTTCTTTATAAAAAGTTATCGGTTTTGTTTGCATCAGTCATAATCAGTTCAAGATAATAGCAAAGGGTTTCATAGCATCTTTATCATCTTTATTCTGCAGAACCCAATCAACAAAGTATGTGTTGACTGATCTCAAGTCGATAGAATAGAAAGATCCAGATGCGTGTTCTTGACCATCAATCTCATAGTTAATAATAGTTTGAATTTCTTCAATAGAAAGTGTAGACTTAGTTCTAAACATCTTAACAAAATCAAGCATATTGATTTCAGAACGCTCAATTGTATACCACTCTTGCTCTTTCCAAATTTCACTAGAGATTGAAGCAAACTCTTTGATTAGAGCGAGTTGTTCATCTGTGATAGTACCAACGTTAATTGTTGATTTAGATGAAGGTGCTAAGATTCCAGTATTTCCCCAAATGTTCTCATCGAACATAACCTGAATAATTGGAGATGGATCTTTGTGCATATCATAAAAGTTATCAATGTCATATGGTCCATTCACAACACCAAGTTTTTCTTGTAGGACTGGACGTAGGAAATGTATGAGCAAAACTTCTTTGAGTTCATATAGAAGTTTTTCTAAATCCTTTTTAACTAATGGTGTCATACTGGAAGCAAGTTCGTCAGCATAACGACCATCATAGAAATAACTTGCTAGCAGAAACTCTACACGCAAAGATGATGACACGCTTTGCATGAAAGAAACCCAATCACGATCTGTTTCTGTGATAGAATCCCATTTGGTTTCAAATAGTGCCTGATCTACCCAGTCAGTATCAGTAGCCATTCTTGCAGAAGAAAGTCTTGAGTTGACAAACATCTGCTCTTTGAATAGGTGTGACTTAACAAACTTCCATGCGGTTGTTGCTGTTGCATATGGTAATGCAACTTTCATCCAGTGTGCCACGAGGTGGTAATATGATTCTTTATCGCAGTAAATATAGACAGGAGTATTGTGTAGTTCAACCTTGTCTCTGGCAGCAATTAGAACATCTTGAAACTCTGAGTATTTTCCACCAACGCCATATAGTTCTTCAGGAGTTTTCACATTGGCAAGAACTTCTCCGTAGAAAACTTTAGACAAGTCCAATGCAGGATCTAATCCACCATAAGTGCTTGAGCAGACAATTCTGTCATAACTCATATTAATTTTGTCATCGAAATCGACGTAGACTTTACTAAACAAATGAAACATTTGATAACTCCTGGATCGTTTTTTGCTTTGCTGCTAGGTACTCTTTTGTGTCAACGCCTTCAGAGATACCAAACGTTAATAGAAACATTGGGTTGATTGGATTTGCCCAATATGAAAATAAACTCTTACCTTTGAACATATTGTCATTAAAGTATTTTGTGTAGTTTTTCATTTTGCTTCTATCAGCATTTGTGAATAAACTATACGCATGTTGATGTCTCAACAAACTAATAAAGTTAACTCCAGTTAGATCGTCTGTGTCATCCTTTTCAAATGTTTCAACAAATGCTTGAAACGAATCATCATTTACTGTTTTCATATTGTAGACAGCAAGGCTTTGGAATTTACATAACCAAGAATCTAAAATAGTTTTATGTTCTTCAATAAATTTCTTATGATTTTCTGTTTTATAAAAACCCATCATCTCTAATAGTACATCAATAGTTAATAGTTCTAAAGGTGTAGACTTTATTAGCATACCGAATGATAGGTACTCGGATAAAATTTCATATTGATTCTCTTTGGTGAGAACAAGATCAATTGGAAGATCTAGGTTTGATACATAAGTTAAAAGTTTTTGTCCCTTCAACTGACTGTTGTCGATGTCAACCCTATAAACAATACTCTTATCTAAAAAATACTGTTTTAATTCTTCAATACCAATTGGTGCTGTCGTATCAATATATTTCACATCAATCATCTTCTTCCTCTCGAACTATGACAACTACTATGACAACTAGAGTGGCATACGGTAATATAAACATCAAGCGCACCATCAACTGCTACACTCTGCCATCTCTTTCTAAAATTCCTAAACTGAGATTCAAGCGTAGCCTCGACAATTATGTCTGGACTTTCGATCAAACGATCACCACCATCTTCTTCTGTTGGGTCTGGGATTACATTTTCAACAGTAGGTACTTTATAGTTTACATCTAAATGTGCAGCACGTAGTTCGCTGAAAATAACACCAGGAACTGAACGAGTGCCTGTGTTGCCACCAGTACCTTCGACAAACAATGTAGCCATAACATAACGTAGATTAGTGTAGTTTGCAGTTTCGTCAACAAATACGTTAAAAATATCATCAGCCGTAACTATGTTTGACTCAGCATCAAACGATGCAGAAGTTAATGTGGAAAGAGGAATCCCTGTAGATTCTCCACCCCACTCAGTGCCTTCTGGTAATACAAACTCAGGAAATGGGATGTTGTCTTCTCCCCAGACTACTTGTGTGTTAACGTAATCTGTTACAAGTGTTTGATACTTACTCAGAACATCTGATTTAGTAATAATCGCCATCTAAATTTCCTTCAGTATAATAGTTTTCTTCCCCATTTTATTGTCCATCAAATAAGTCATAAGACTTTTTGGAGCACCGCAAACGTCATCTTGCCATGCTAGCTGATGGCAGTCACCACCACAATACATGAAAACTGGACACGAATAGCAATTAGGGTTTCTTGATCTTTCGCATGTAATGTTATTTATGCGTTTTGGATTCGTCAATAATTCGTCAATATGGTCGTCTATGTGTCCAAAATAGTCTTCAGGGGCAGAGTTTGGACAGCCAGCGATACTTCCATCGGCATTAATAGTGAATAACTTTTCCTCACAATCACGACAAAAAGTTCCAGAACTTCTGAAGTTGTTTTCAAACTTTGAGTAAATGGATTCCATAAACTCATTCTCAAACCAGCCCCTCGCATCATATTCTTTGATTTGATGGTGCATCTTAAGGAACCACTGGTCTTGTTCTATATTAGAGGGGAATATTTCTGGATGCTCGTTAGCATTCCCATTGTGAGTTAGTCGTTCTAAACTCATCTCTTTGACTCCCAAATCACGAACCCATTCTAACAACTCGATAGGTTCTATCGCAATTGTTGATTTGGTAACACTAACAAATAACTTTACAATAACTCCCAAATCTACCAGAGTCTGAACATTTTTTCTCCAGAGATCGTATTGTTTGGGTGATGTGAAACGAATATCTGGATCCCAAGATGTTCCAATTCGACCATTTAATTGATTGATTATAAAATCAATATGCTCAGGATACATCTTGAATGTGAGATTAGAAGTTATGCCCCATGATGCCATAGGAACATTACTGTTATCAATAACTTCAATCATCTGACTGACAGGAACTAAAAACGGTTCGCCACCATGAAACTCACAGTGTAACGTATCACCTTCTTTTATATTTGGGCTAAATCTGTTGATCCAGTCAACAACCTTTTCAGTGTTCCAATATATTTTAGCACCTTTAGTGCCACTAGTGAAACAATGCTTACAATTGAGGTTGCAAGTTTCAGTAGTTTTTAGATAGAACATCCAGTTCATTATTCACCTTCATCTGTATATAATTTTCCATAGCGAATGACAACATAAGACATTCATTAGTATTTATGGCTTTGTGGACAGTATTGGCTGGGATGAAAAGTTTGTCGCCAGCGGTGATAGTGATAACCTTCCCATACATCTCTATGTCTTTCTGTCCTTCTAAAACATAAAGATAAACATCATCTGGATCAGTGTGTTCTGTGAAAGATGGTGATCCTGCGTAAGATCGAAATGCGTGACATGTAACTGGACCATCATGCTCAACATCTTTAGCGAGCATTTGTCCGAAATGGAAGATACTTTGATTGTATCTTTCCATCTGTTCTACTTTTATTGTTGGGGTAGTTTCACAAAGAAGATCACTTTGTGATTCGACAAGAACTTGTCGTGACTGATTATCAATGACATATACGATCCTTTGTTGGATCGCATAGTCAGATAATACTAATTCATAAAATTCATTATAGGATAACACATTCAACCAGTTTTTCACCAGCATCGCCATTTGTTTCCAGAGCAATACCGAAATAATCTGTAGTGTGCCCAACGCTAACTGATCCAACGCCACCAGCAGAAGCATTGATTAGATCACCTTTGCGAACTACACCAATAATACGAACTGGAACACGACCCTTAAGAGCGATAAACGTACCACCTTCTAAACCCTCATTCATTCGGAATGCTGGATTTTCAGAAACTACACCGATTGCTCTACAGCCCCATTTAGAAGCAGTAACCTCTTGGGTGCCTCCGACCATCATAACTGTACCAACTGGATAATCTTCATCAGAAAGATATTTCTCAGCCAAGTCAGCATATTGTGCCGATGTGGCAACACCGTAGATTGTACCAAACTTATTACCTGAAGAACCAATATCACCAACACCATTAGTTCCAGATTTAACAATGGAATTTACTGTAGGTGTGGTTGATAGACCAACTGTAATGTCACCACTAACGCCATTGGCATTTGTTAGTGTGATAGAGTTACCAGCAGTAACAGTTCTGGTGGCAGAAGTACCAGAGCCAGTTCTTACAAGAATACCTGTTGTGGTTAAATTTGCTAGAGAAGAAAGATCATTATCGAAAGGCTGTACGTCAGCACCTAAAACTAGACCCAAGTTTGTTCTCGCTTGAGTCGCATTAATAGCACCTGTACCACCTGCTGCTAGAGTAACAGGACTAGTCAATCCACTAATTGTACCACCTGTGATACTAACGTTATTTGAATTTTGAGTAGACATGCTACCCAATCCAAGACTGGTTCTTGCTGTGGCTGCTGTTGTCGCACCAGTGCCACCATTTGCTAGAGCAACAATGCCACTAACGTTAGTTGCGTTACCACTGACATTACCTGTGACGTCACCAACAACATTACCAGTCAAATCGCCAACAAAAGCAGTTTCTGCGGTAATAGTACCAGCAGCAAAGTCGCCGTTCTCGTCTCGAGCAACAATTCTTGATGCTTCATTAGTCGTTTCAGCGTGGTTGCCATCTAGGGTATCTGCGTCCAATCCAGACCCAGTACCATCAACTGTGAGAAGTTTAGCGAGCACATCAGCAGCGGTGTACTCAGTTGCGTCAAGTTTACCACCAACTTCAGTGTTTAGATTAGTAAAGTTTGCGTCTGCTTCTTCGATGCTAAGTGGAACGCCTTTAACAGATCTTAATACGAGTTCAGCCATGTTTATTTACCTTTTGTCATAATAGAAATAAGCAATGATTTAATTTCAGACATGTCTGACTTCATACAGTTTATTTCTGATTGAAGACTTTGAACCATGTCTAAGTTTGCTTTGGATTCTTGTTGTTTCAAGAGAATTTGTTCTTTAACTCTCTTATGTTGCTCATAAGCAGACAGATCAATATTTACGACACCACCATTGGTGGTGTCTTTCACCAAATCCCGATAACCTTTTACTTTTTCTAACTTTGACATTTTAAGAGTGCGCAATCATACGGAAGTTTTTCAGTCTAGGAACTTTAGTACCATCTGTAGACTTCAATACAATTTTAACTTGAACGGTAGTAAATGGAGGGATGTCTTCAATATCAATAGATCTTTCTCTAAAGGTATCAGAAGCATCAACAACTTGTACTGACCATCCACTGTCTTCAAACGGTAGAATATTTAGGTTTGTCTGTCCATCCCATGTTCTGTAGTAAACTTTAACGTCTGTACCAGAAACAATGTTTCCATCAAACAGAACCTTAATAGATTCAGCTGCAGTAGCTAGGTTCAATGGACGAGTGATGTAGTTAGCGTAGTTTGTAGAACCTATTGGTGCCCAATCTTCTGTATAACGATCTAGTTGTTCAATCTTGAAATCATTATCTGTGATCATTGAGATTGTCGAAGTAGAAGAGAATCCAGAATTTAGTACTACTGTAACTTTAGACTGGTTAACGTTACCAGCGTATACACTATTGTCGTTTAGGATCTGAACATCTTTCACAGCGTAAGTGCCATTAATTCCAGACGCAACACCAGAGATAGTGATGTATCTACCGATTATTGCGTTGTCAAGAAGGTTATCACCTGCGTCTAGATTTGCGCTAATTGTACCAAAACCATCTGAGTTATTAGCAAAGATCAAATCAGCATCAGCACCAACAATCTCGAAAGAAATTCCAGTAGAGATCGTTGTGGCAGTACCTGTTAGGGTGATGCTTGTATCGCTGTTTACAGTTTGGACAGTACCGATAACAGTATTGTCTAGTTTACGAATAACATCACCAGCAAACACTTGTGACACAAAAGAAGTAGCTGAACCAGTAACAGTACTACCTGATACAGTGATCGTTCCGCTACCAGCAGTAACTCTATCTTCTTCAGTAACATCACCTGCTTGTAGTAGAACACGGCTATCGATAGCAACCACGTTAACACCAGCTTGGTTCAAACTGCCGATATTGTTAGTTACACAGAAAGAAGAAATCTTCTGCATATCAATAACAGGAGAAACGTTACTATTATCAGATGAAAGTTGTGCTCTAAATCTTAGTGAAGATACTGGCGCACCACCTGAAAGGTTTTGGTTCTCATATGTTTTAATATGCATACGAGTATTGAAAGTATAGTTAGAATTCGCAACAAGTGGTAGGTAGTCAGTAAATGTACCAGCTACGTTTTGTGCGTTCACATAATACTTCAAGTTTGTATCTTGGAAGTTTAGATCTGAAGTTTTTAGGTAAACAACATCAAGATTCAAGGATCTTGTCATAATAACACCAGTGTTACCGTAGCGTCCTTTAGTAAAGTTCGCATTTGTGATACCACCAACTAACATGCTGTTACTATCACCATCCACAGTTACCAAGTCGATAACAAAAGAATCTTTTTCTAAACCTGAAGTGCTAACGATATGCCCTGTGTTAAACACATAAGCAGGAATACCAGTAGTAGCCAAGGTAGTTCCGTAGTTACCATCAGCAACACCACTAATAACAACCTTCTCACCAGCCAAGAAACCATGGTTCGGTGCGTAAACACGAACTAAGTTTGTATTTGGAGTGATTTCGAATGGGTTGCGTGGTAGTGCGTAAGGAGCAGGTGGGTTAGCACGGAAATCTGCAGTAACGGTAGCAGAAGTGTCAAAACTTGCCTTACGTAGAACAAACTTCATATCAAGGAGTGGGTTGATCTCAAACTCACGAGAGTTTTGCGAGAGATACAAAGAACCAGTCAATGGTTGTGAAGTGATCGTGTTACCAGTGATCAAATCTACTTGTGCCAATTCAGAAACAAACAACTGACATCCAGGCTCATCGGTCTTAACGATAATAGCGTAAGTTTCGTTATCCTGTAGGTAGATTGGTGCTTGGAACGTAAACGTTGTAGCAGCTGAACCAGTTGAAGAAGTATTAATCTCTTGTGGAGATTTTGTAACTTCAGACATTGGAACAATCTTAGTAGAAGGCACGTCATTATTGGTTGATCTCAATTCCACAGTAACAGGACGATTGCCTGCTTCACTGAAGAACAAGTCAATAGATGTTACAAAACAACCACCAGTTGAACGAACGGTGAATGTTTGTGCTACTGGGTCGTGACCAGTATAGTATGAATACAACACACGAGTAGAGGTTGATGTTCTACGTACTGGAATCTCTTCGTATAAACGATCCTGAGTGAAGGTCGCAGTTCTAGTATTGACAATGGTACGCTCTTTAGAGAGAGTCATACCCATAGCAAAGTATGTCTGTTGTCCTTTTGAGTCAAAATCAGCATCACTGTTAGAGATGTTGTCTGTTAGTTTGAATTGACGCTCACCAGTTCTGAAAGCAATATTTTCATTCTGTGGAAGGAAGAATGTTCCAACAACAGTACCATCAACGTCTGTTTTGAGAACTGTATCAGTAGCATTAACAGCAACGTTTGTCAATTGGCTATCATTACCATTGATGGCATTGATAGTTACTTGGTTGTAGTTGCTTGTTGATCCAATTAAAGTAGATCCAGAAATTGTCTCATTGACAGCAAATCCATTACGGATATTTGTCACATGGATATCTTGTGTTACGTTTCCAGCAGTGTCTGAATCGTGTACATAACCGTCAAAGGATACAACACCAGTAGCAGTTAGTCGTTTGAGCAGACCACGATCTGTACCAGCATAACCAGAAGCTGGAACATAAGCATCATGCACTGGAATGTCAGCACCGTTAATGTCTATAAGAGTCAACACATTGCTGCTAATTGACTTAACAATAAAGATTTTCTTATTAAGTTGCTTGGCAGTATAAGCATTGTCTAGAACAGTTGACTGAGCATAAGACTGAGTCGCTGTCAAACTTCTTGTTACAATGGTTTCTGGATAGAAATCCATGTTATAGAGTTCAACATGATGTCCTGGACTAATGTTGTTAACACTACCAACACTAACCGTAAATTCTTTAACACCAGAAGTGGTTACTGCTCCAACAGCAGTAATAGTTGTTGGGGTATGATCCAAGTTAGAGATAACATCACCAATTTGGAAAGCTGGTTCAATATTACCACTATAAGCACGTGCTGGATCATCAGCAAGAATGTTTGGTGCCAAAGTATTGAGACCAAAATTCATTACTGGAGCACCAGAGTTTCTTGTTACCTTAAACACATCAGCTGGTTTAACGTAGTTTGTGACACTCACAGAATCAAAGAATGGATATACTTTTGTATTACCCTTCAAGTTCTTGGCGATGAACACAAGCGGACGTGGGCGCATGTATGATGCGTAACTAATATCAACAACTCTATCACCATAATCTTGAGTGTTTACAGTGCTTGTTAGGTTTGTCTGGATACCTTCACGAGATTGAATTCCAGTTTCAGTTGTTACTGTTTCTTCGTAACCAGTAACTGTCTGACGACGCTGGTTTGGATTACCAGTCACGTAGTTCGACACTTCTGTTGAAGAACCAGTCCAGTTAGTCTGCCATTCATCCCACACAGAACCAGTAACACCTAATTCATCAGCCATAAACTTAATGGCGTCATAATTATTGTCGTCTGTGACTTGGAGGTCTGGTCTACGATCAGTATCTTTCCAGTTATCACCTTCTGGAACTAGAAGAATCTCACCTTTGAACGCACCAATCTTATATGGGTTAACGTCAATAGAACGAGAAGCATTTCTGTTTGTTACAAATTCTTCTTCTACGAAAGGTAGAGTGATAAGATCACCACTACGCTTATATGGTTGTGAGGAACGCTCAGCACCAGAAGCAAGATCTTCAACAACTTCTAGTGCTGAAGTAAAGTGCATGGCACGTAGTTGTTTAGACTTAGAATCAACAGCAACACGATAATCTGGGTGCTTAACGTCACCAATACCGTGACCAGTAAATTGGTCTACAATAAAACCATTCTTGAATTTGTCAAGACCAGTGTTCACATCTCTAATTGATAGCGTTTGTGTGTCTTTTTCTAGTAGGTTTAGAACAACGTAGTATTCAAGGTTAGTTACACGACGATCAATCTTACCGATGTCACGCATTGTGTAACGTCTGTTATCACGCTGGCGCATCTTAATATCACCAACTTTTGATGTGTATGGTGGTACAAAGATTGTAGCGATTACCATACCTTCAACTGGATCAGCTGGCTCTTGTGGCAATAGAGCAGGAACACCCTGCAATACATTGAATCGACCAATAGAGTCAAGGATCAATTTGTCTTGACGACCGATGTAGTAAGCAATACTTGTGTTAATATCGCTACCGATTTTTGGTAGGTTTGGATACCATTTATTGTTTCCATCAACAATTGGACGGAAGTCAATAGCACCTGACAAAGAAAACTCTTTCTTAACACCAGTTACTGGGTCAATTGTAAAGTAGTTTGGAATGTCATCGTAAGGAATTGTAGAGTATGAATCTACTGAGAAATAATCGCCATTAGTTCCATGTGTGAAGTAGTCATATGTGACACGCAACGCACCAGTTGGAATAGCAGCACCTGCTCTTAGAACAAGTTTAGAATTTGTATAGTGTGTATCTCTTTGACCATCATCCAATGTATAACGATCAGTGATGTCAATAAAGTTATTTGTATCAAACGAAGTGAAATCGCCAGCAGTCATATGAACGCTCTTGATTCGAAGCACATCAGCCATAGCTAGTTCAACAACTGAACCAGTGACAGATTTCTTACCAGTAATAAGGTTCTCGTAATCTTCTTGAAGTGTTTTCGATGCTGCTGCAGCTGCAGTGTTTGTCTGATTTACAGATAAGATTAGCGTGTGGGACTTAGTCGCCGCAAGCCCAGAGATAACAATTCGAGTTGATGAGTTTGTGATTTGAATATCACTATTATCGATATTAACTACAGAACCAGTTTCGTTATTGATAACAGTAAAGTTTTCTAAGTCATCGTTCGATGGGAAAGTTCTTGTACCACTCAATGTCAATTCAACAACACCAGCAGAACTAGAAACTACTGAAGAGATCTGACGAACAGTCGCTGTTGTTGAGTTTAGAGTATCCGCAGTACCGTCAAATCCGAGCATAGATTTAACATAGTCAAATCCACTATTGAACAATAGAGAACCAGCGTTTGGCTCTTTCAATGAAGATCTGAATACTTTAACCTGACCATTAGTAACAGATGCTAAAGAGTTAGCGTCTAGGGTTAATGCAAGGTTGTTTGTGATGGTACTAACACGACCAATAAGTTGATCGTTAACGTAAAGGTAGTCACCAGAAACTAAAGATTCTGTGAAGTTTGTTCCAGAACCTGTTACGGCTGTAGAACTTGTTGACGCAGTAGCAGAACCAACCAATGTCTTTGACACTGATACTAAGTTACATGTGAAGTTTTGGTCTGCGTTACGACCATGAACAGCTTTGACGTTCTTTTCGAAAGATTTTCCTGGATATAGTTGAATATCCATCAAACCAAGTTTGAATTTCGTTAGAGCACCGTCTGTGTAGTCACCATCATGTAGCTGGAATGATTTGATTCGAGCAGTACCAACAATGTCTGCAGCTAAAGGCGCAGCACCATTGGTGGCTACACGTTTGTTGACCAAAAATACTTTTTCAAATTGCTCAAAGTTTGGAAACTTGTGGACAGTGTCAACAAGAACATAACTACCTTGATCAATACCAAGGTTAACGTCATCTAACCGAACAATATGACCGTTTTCAGTAGTAACACCGTTAACAGTTTGTGGTCTAGCCTTATCAAATGTTACAAATTGAGCAGCAACTGATTCAACTTCATAACCTTGAATGTATGCTTTTCCTGGATCAATAACCATAACAAATTTATTTGGGTCACCGTATGTTACACCATCTTCAGGTGAAGCAGGTTCTTCAACATATACACCGTTATTACCACCAGTTGATAGGTGCTCACGGAGCGACAATTTAAATTTGTTTACTTCGTAGTTACCAGATTCATCAAAGGTTCTACGAGCAAGTGTTCTCTCTAGTTCAGCATAAGTGGCTTTTTCAACTTTATGCTGAATGACACCATCTTTAAGTCTCAATAGTTCGATGAATCTATCTTCATCTACTGAGTTTAGAGTTTTGTCAACTAGGGTTAGATTAATACGATAGCGATGTGCTCCAGGCGCAGCAAAGTTTGGAACGCCAGTAGCGTTATCGAGCAATGATGTGTCTTTTTCTGGAACTGTGATAATTTCGTTGACTTTGAAACCTACACGAGCAGTTGGGGTAGTAGTAAAACGACCAACATACAAGTGAAGTTCTGGGTTACGAACAAAGAACCCATCAATGTAGTAAATACCTTCTTTAACATCTACGCCATATGCGTTACCGATAACGTTAGAAGATTCATAAGAACCAGTGACGTTATACGCAGTTGCAGTCTCACCAGCATCACCCAAGTTACGGATCTGCGCAGTAATATCGCCGTTTTGGTTTTCTGTTAGAAGAAAGTTAGTTGAGGTTTGGTTATCAGCCTCATAAGCTACAATCTCTTCACCAATTACCATACGCTTGGTAGTGCCATCATCAGCAGTACCTTCAATTTTACAGTAAAGAGTAGCAATGTTTGTTTGTACCGTTACACAATCACACTCAGACGTATCAATAACACGCATCTTAACGCCAGAAGTAACACCTGTAATGATTTTATTACGGAAGGTGTTAATGTACGCAAAGATGTTTTCGTTATTGTGTGTGTTTTCCAGTTTTAGGAAGTGAAACTTATTATCAACGTTAACAGAACCAGGAATTACCTGTGAACCATTCTTGAAAATATGGTCACCAAATTTTGTAATCTGATTTTGAAGAATCGTCTGTAGTTGAGTTAATTCTCTAGCTTGAACCGCATATCCAGGACGAAACAGAACACGATAAAATTCTTTTGTCGCATCGTAATCGTCATTATATGGTTCTGTATTAAAATTGATTGTCATTTCTTACACTATCCTAAAGGTTGGTACGGTTATATTTAGGCATTAGAATCTGAGTACTGTTCTCAATGTAACAGTTTCATCAGCAGATGGTGTGAACCCAGCTTTATTATCAATAAACATCATCTGTCCAGAATATTTATCTACTTGTGGTAAACCCACAGAAGTTGCTGTAAATGTTGCACCATTAATCTCTGCGTCTGCTTCATCATTTTGCCATGTATCATTAACAGAAGGTATATCATTATTTAGTGATTGAATTAGAATAGAATTCGCAGTAGTTGAGATAACACGATATTTCTTATTTGACACTTCACCGTTTTCTAACCTATTCAGTGAGATTGCACTGTCACGTGGGAATTTCGCTTGGTCAAAAGTGCCAGAAGGTTCAATAACATAACATGTTGAACCAAGAGCATCATTGAATCTAATATCGTCATTATAAACACGTGGGTTTTTGATAATTCCAATTTGACGGTAATCGTTGTTGACAGCAATACCTTGGTTCAAGTCAGTTGATACGTTGGCGTAGAACATAAGTGTTCTTGCGAAAAATTCATCAGGAGAGTTTTTACCATGACCACCATATGGAGAAATAATAGCACGTGCAGTTCCTGCATGACCATTACCTGTGATATGGATCACAGCGTAGGTATAATTTTGACCAATATTTGTTACTCTAATTCTAGTGATACGACCAGAAGTTGTATCAATATCAGCTTCAGCGGTAGCACCATTGCCATCGCCTTCGATTCGAATATTAGCAACACCGTATCCATAACCACCTGAGATAACTTGAATAGAGTTAATAGTACCCTTTGTGGTCAAGATCTCATTATTAGCTTGTAGCGACTGAATTGTTCCAACGTTTAAGTCAGCTTGTAGTTCTGCGCCACCACCATCACCTGTGACAGTTAATGTAGCTGTGCTATAACCGACTCCAGAATCTTGGAAAATAATGCCAGCGATCTGACCATTATCTAAGATCGGAACCATTCTTGCTTCAGATTTAGATGTCTGGAAGTATGCTTCTGCGCCTGAACCATTCGATCCTGCAGAATCTGTGATCGTAACAATTGGGGCAGTTTTGTAACCAGCACCAAATCTACGTTTAGCAGTGGCAGTAGCATTAACACCTGCATATTCTAAAGTTGCAGTACCATTGGTCGCAGTTCCAGAAAGGTGTGTTGGGTAATTTCCACTATCAGCATCAAAAGTGCCATCTACAGTAACTGTGTATAGTCTACCAGAATAGAAGTATTGTTCACCAATAAGAACAGATAAACCAGCTTGCCATTCTTCACCAACTGTGATAGTAGGGATAGAAGTATAACCATCACCAGAGTTAGTGACATCAATATATCTAACAACACCGTCAATAACTTTAGCTACGCATGTAGCATTGCTACCACCACCGCCTGTGACGTAAATAGTTGGAGCAGAAATATATCCTGAACCACCAATAACCATATCAACAGATCGAACAGCACCATTTAAAGTGATGGCAGTTACTGCTCCACCAACAACAGTAGGTGTTCCAGAAGCACGTGTACCAACAAACTTTAATGCTGCTGTACCATTGCTAACTGTCCCAATTTTATGGGAAGGTGCAATGGCAGACATGGTTCCTGGAGAAGTCACTTCATAGAAATGCCCAGCAGAGGTATAGATTCTTTGACCAAGTTGTACTGCTGCAGTAGCAATAAACAAAGTAGCGTCTGACACAGGATCAGAGATTGTTACAGTAGGTGATGTATAACCAGAACCTTGTTCTGACATTAAAATGTCTTCAATGAAGGTTGGGTCTGATTCCAAATAACCATCACCAACAACAACGATTCGTGCTTCTTGATAACCCTCACCCTTATTATTAATAAGAATGTTTTCTAAAGAACCATTCGAATAGAATTGGTTTGTTAGCGCAGAAACAACAGGAATATAATCTTCCGACATAAACTTGTTGCGCAATGCGATCGGGACGTTATACATAAATTTCCATGTATAACCATCTGATGTATAAATCGGTGATACCTGAGTACCTGTTGGTTTAATAGTAGAAAGAGCACCGTTATTATTGTCAAGACATTTGTAGACGTTATAGTCTTCAGTCATGACATAGTAATTAGTATCTTCTAACTTTTGAATAGCATTTGGAGTTGTTCGTAAAACAGCTTTAATGATAGCACCAGAACCACCACCACCTGTTACAGTGACAGTAGGTTCTGTTACATAACCTTGTCCCTTGTTCCAAATATCGATATCAATAATCGCACCATCAAGAACAACAGGGCTAAAATTTGCGCCAGTGCCACCACCACCTGTTATAGTGATAGTAGGTAATGACGTGTAACCACCGCCACCGTTTTGAACATCTAACCCTACAATTTCTGTTGAGTATGCGTCATCATACTGATCGTAAGCAAAATCAGGTTGCCAATCTTTTCTAGGGATAACGAATGCGATGTCTGTAGGTGTGATCAACTTCATAGTGATGATCTCATTACGGACACCTAATTCATAGTGGTAACTGTCGAGAGGATAAGGTGGATTCAGATCATCTGTCCATCCTAAAGTCTGCCCAAGAAAGTAATAGTAGTTTGATGCACGTGTAACTACATCTCTATACACACCCTCAGCAAGCGACTTGTGAAGAATAGTTTTTAATAGTGCAGATGAATTTGAAATCGCCATTTCTTCTTCCCAGTTCCCTAAAATTAGCTAACAGTCACAACCCACGTTACAGCAATGGTATCGCCAGACTGTTTAGTCACAGTTGGGAAAGTTGTGCGGCAAAGCATTGTGCCACCAGAAGCAGCATTAAAAATACCAGCTTCAGTAACAGCACCATCACCAGTACCAGCTGGGAAAGTAGCAGTATATGTGATACTGTTATTAGTTACTTGTGATCCACTTAGTGAAACACGACCAGTTTGCGTACCTAGAGCAGTGTTAGCTGCAGCAGGAGTGGCAGTACCAGTACCAATAGCCATGTGAGTCATTGACACAGGGCTGTTTGTTGTCGCTGTCATTTTTGAAGCGATGTAGTTTTTACCAGTCGTAACGACTAGGTTTGGAACTGTCTGCTCTGATTTTAGGTTACCATCAGCACCGAAGTGCTTAATATTAACCATTCCAGTGGCTTTCAGATCCTCGTTTAGTTTATGATCCATAGTTCTCTCCTGATCTTAAAATGTTGAGTCTCTACCATTAACGTAGATTTCTGCAAAGTATCCACCCTCTTCATAAGGGTTAAATACAAGATAACCACTTTCGGTAAAATTACCAATTGTGTTAGTCTCTAAATATTTATCTACCCCATATACAAGTAAATCTACAGGGGTTGATAATGTTGTAGTTAAAGACTTATCAATATCAAAATGGTCGATAACGCTAGACTGTGCAGGTAGCGTAGTATTTAGGCTCTTACTCATATACCAGTTAGTTATCGGATCTGTCATAGAGACAGAATCAGTATAACCATTGGCTGGATTTAGAACCTTAGTGAAGTCAATTGTTGTCGTCTCTGATTGATCTGGCAACAATGTTTCAAAAGTTTTAGCCGTATCCTTAATAAAAATAGTATCATCAAGTTGCTGCTGTGTAGAACTTAACTGTTTTGTTACAGTCAAGTAATGCGCAAGCATATCAGATTTACCAAATAGTGCTTGTGACAAATCTTCAGGTAGTCTTTGAGCATCTACTGTAATTTCATCTTCAACACCAATACCAAGAGATTTTACGATAGCTTCTAGAGCAATACCTAGATCCAAAGTATTTGTGATGTCAAATTCGCCGAACAGAGCCATACCTGCTGGGTGAATCATAGTTTTAACAGCAGACTTATATGCAGAAAGCCTTTCATCAATTCTCAAAACATATGAGAAAATCTGGTAATATCTAGAGTCTTGAATGTAAATATTGTCAGATAAGAAACCTCTGTTAGTTTCATAGTATCCTGGATATTTATTCAATGCTCCTAGATTGACCTGAATAATAGAAGGATCTTCAGCATTAGTCTGTGCGTTATATGCATTCAATGAGAATTCACGAACAATCGTACCAGCATAAGCACCGTCAACGTATTGCTCAGTTACATAGTTTACTGCCTGAATGTAACCCTGTTCGAATAGACCACCAGTTGAATCTGTGATTGATAAATCGTTACCGATTCTTTGTGAAGAACCAGTGTCAATTTTTTGTTCTTTTGTTACTGTGTTTGTGGCGAGAATAGAAACAGCAAAGTCTGCGGCATAACCAATACCAAATTTAATAAACTCGCCGTGAATAATACCACCATTCGATGTTGTCTGAGTAACTTTAAACAAAGCACCTGTACCAACACCAGACTTAATTTCAAAAACTTGTCCAATACGAAACCCAACTCCAGGTTGAATAACTTCCAAGAAAGTTGTGGCTGGAAGAATCGTTGCTTGAAATTGATCTTCGTATTTAATTCTATCGTCTTTTTTAATTTCACCAAAGAATTTTTTATCTAAGTAAAATTCATAGATGTCACCACCAATAGCAACAATACGATCTACTTCACCAACCAAGTCTTGTTTTCTATCCATCAAAACACGAAGGATTCTGGCACCTGATTGGATATCGACCAATTTACCAACAATCTCTTCAGGATCGCCATAATCAACTCTAGCAAAAACTGAAATCTCTTGGTTCCACTGTCCGTCAGAACAGCGAAGCATCCTATCTCCAGGATATGTCAGCTGAACATTTTTACCAAACAATAGTTTGAATAAAAGTTTATAAGAACCTTCAGAACCTTTTGCGAGATACTGATCCTTGATATGTTGTAGCAACAAGCGTTCATCTTCTACAATATTTGGTAGATTGTACGCAAGTTCTTTCTTAAAGTAGGTAATGTACTCATCTAACGTTCGATCAATATCACGAACATTAGAAAAATCAACACCACTTTGTTGAAGGAAATCATAGTATGCTTCGACAAACGCTACGAACGTTGGGTAATCCTCCCTGATGTGCTCAGGGAGTTGTCTTGCTACTATGTTTTTTAGCTTTTTACGTTCAAGTTGATGCATAACTTACGATCTTATTGATTCGAATTTATAGTTGTAACCAGCTTCTAGGTCGCCATTAATTGTCTTGTCAGCAATTGCCTTAACTGTTGTCAAGTCTCTAGAAACCTGTACTAACTGATTCAACGCAGAAACTACGTCATACGATTCTGGTTTAACTTGCATTTCAAAAATTGGACCTTCAAGTGAAGCGATAGTTAAGTTTCTTACAGTAACGACACCAGCTTCGTAATCAATAGTTCCAATTGTTGGGTTAGTGACAACACGCTCAAAGTTTGAGCCAATGTAATACAATCTCACATTACCTTTTGCGTCATCATCCAAATAATAAACACGACTATCTCCAGGAAGATAGAATCCAGTAGTTCCAAACACATCACCCTGTTTACCACCGTCTTGTGAAATTGGGTTAATTAAGTTAAGAACATACTCAGCACTGATGTTATAGCTAGGAGCAAATTGCTTTCTAACCATAATACGTGTAATATTGTTAACAATAGATTGGTCAGCATCATCAATGACACCAACAAGTTTAGAGTATCTTAAGATACCATCAAATTTTTGTAACTCTGTATCATCATAATCAAAGATAGCTTGTTTAACTAGCGTTTCAATTTCGGACGCAGTTTTAGTAGTTTCACGTTCATTGTAGTAAACAAAAGTTGTTACCTTGATGTTGAAGTATTCTGGATCTACGATCTCAGGTGTGATTGAAACGATATTTCTTTGTTGTAGAATATTATTTTTAACGAAGTCTTTTTGTAAGTTTGTTAATTTATTCGCAGACTTTGGTTTAATTGAAATATAAGTCTTTCCATAAACTGGAGGATTATTATTTTCACCACCCCAAACTGCGACTGATCCAGCTTCTGGGAATTTGTTTAGAATGATCGCCTTATAATCATCTGGTGTTACTGCTCTGTTTTGAGCAGCATATAATCTTGGTGCGTTGAATTTAATTGATTCAATTTCTTCAGAAGATGAACCACCAGCAGCAACTGAAGTAGTTGTCACTGCAAGATTACTACCAAGAACAGAGTTTCCACCATAACTAAATGCTCTTGCATTATTTGGCTCATCTAAACTTGATACGTGATAATTTAATGTGATAATGTTACCATTGGAAAGTTGTCTTCCGATGATACCGTCACCAAAACTAATTTCATACAACCCACCATCAATCTCTTTAATAAAGTAGACTCGTGAGATGCTAGTAATATCAACTAGATTATCAACACGTGTGAACACACGATAAAGATCTGAACCTTGAGTTTCTTGAACACGAACAGTTAGTGTATCTAAATCGACATTGTTGTTTGGAATAATGTAACGCTGATTTGACTCAACAGTATATTTGAATTCTAGTGGCTTACCTTCAATAATCTCAATGTCTTCAAATACAAATTTGCCAGCACTATTTTTAGAAACTGTCTTAGAGTCTTTATTGTAGAAAGTAAATTCTTTACCGTCAACAGTAGTTGTGAATGGTTGACCAGTAGATAATGTGGCAACTTCAGATTGAACAGTAGGATTCGACACCGTAAGATTAACAGAAGCACGTGCACATCTTGCTGACGCTGGAGTGTATCCTAGCATCTTCGCTAATGACACTACGTTTGCACGTTTACTGGCTGAATCAAGGAACATCTCATTAACTGAGAGGTTAGTATAAAGATTATTATAATGGGTATTGTACGCAAGAACGTCAAGAAGGGTAGACAGAGCAGAACCTTCAAAGTCATAGTCTGTAAATTCTTCTTGCCCTCTTAAAAAGTTTTTAAGATTGGTTTTGATTGTATCAAAATCCAGTTCAGCGACTTTAATTCTTTTATTTGTTGTAGCCATTTACCGTGTTCTCTCTAAAGTCAAATCAAGAAACATATTGTCTGATGTGTTGACAATTTGATACTCAATTCTGACATCAATTGCATTGTTGTCAAGATTATCCCTAACCGTAATATCACGAACTGTAACTCTTGGTTCAAAAGTCCTGATAACGTCAGTTATCGCTCTTTTCAAAACAACAGCTGTCATTGGACCAGCAGGTTCAAACATCAATCGTCTGATTGGTGACCCAATTTCACTATGAAACGGACGTTCAAAGTTTCTAGTGAGAAGCAAGTTTTTTATTGACTGCTTGATAGCATTATCATTATACTTGCGTGAAAGATCTTTCTTCGCTGGGTGTGCAGCAAAGGTAAAATCAAAATCTGAATATGTTTTAGTAGATCTAGCCATCGTTTCTTATTTAGTTACTCTATGAAAGTGTTTGGTGATCCTGCCCCACAAATATCTCCATCTGCGATAGGATCGTCTGTTCTAGCAGCTTTTGTACCTTCCCAGTATGTTTTTGAAGCAGCACCACTAATTGCTCTTTGTGCTCCAGAATGCACCACTGGTCCAGGAATAACGTGACTAGCATGTTGATCACCTAATACCGCAGCCAACTGCCCATTAATATAACTCTTAGATGTTGATGCGCTCACAGCAGTTGCCGCACCTCCATCTGCTCCAGTTGACTTGTCCCCATCCCTGTACGCTGCTGGCATATTAACTTCTCTTAACTGGGACGTTAGTGACTAAGTGAAAACCTTGTCCGTATGTTCTATCGTTAACCATAGTAAATGCCTGTTGTCTATTACCTTCAGGTTTTAGCGATACATGGATCCAGACGGATACACGCCCACCACTGTTTCTATACTCAAGAATGATTTGGTTGTATGGTATCGCTCTTTCGAGTTGAGAAGCCAATTCATAAGTAGCGTTAATTCTTTCTACAGTGCCACCATCGACAAGAACACCAATATCAATAGCACAACCTTTATTGTGATCAGATGACGGTGATCCAATTCCACGAGATGTAGCACGGAATCCAGAGTTGATTCTCCATCTTCTGTTATACCCACCAATACCTTCTGGTAATACAGCAAGCGCAGGTTCTAGTAGATTCTGTGCGAGGTTTGCCATGTTACAGACAATCTGCTGTTTGGTCATAAAGATATCTGGACCACTTCTCGTTTCCTTAACCATCTGTGAAGCAAGAAGGTTTGGACCATTCACCCCACCATCAATCATCATACCAAGTCTAAAGTTTGGTGATACGACAAAGTCATTGCCGAAGTTTTCAACACCTTGGATAACATCGCAGGAAGCAGGAGTTTCAACTTGAATGCCACCAGTAGGAGCAGGGGCAGCTTCTTCAGCGACTGGTGGAAGCGCAGTTGGTGAACCTGATTCACCCAATTCAAACGAACTTCTACGTCCTTCTGGAGTATCGAATTCATCAGGGGTTTCTGCTTTAGCAACTTCTTCAAATTCACGCTCTGGTGGTTGTAAGTAGTCAAATCGTTTTTCCAAAGGACTATCTGCAGGTGTTCTAGTATATTCAAGGCTAGGAACGCCAGTAGCACCTGAGGCACCATTACCAAATTCACCACGAGAGTAATCAACATTCAACTGTCCTGTTGACAACACGTCCATGGTAGAAGTTGAATTCAAATACATTCCATTTGATAGAACGCTAAACTGGTTTGTGGCTTCGTTATACCAAGCACCTTCAACTTTGTGGTTCGCATTACCTTTAACAGTAGTAGTCCAATCACCATCAACTTGAAGATTAAAGTTACCACCAACCTTCATTGTTGTATTGTTATGGACTCCGATATCAAGATTGTTTCCAACTTGAACCGTAGCATTATTAGCTACCTGTACATTAGCATCAGAGCGAGCATAGATGTTAGTGTCACCATCAACTGTAATGTTGCACTCACCATTAACGTGAATACATCCATTACGTTCCATAATCCAAAACGCATCACCAACGATATAATTTACTTGGGTTCCATTAGGATCAATTTCAGTAAATGTTCCTGTTCTGTGGTAAGTATGAATACGCTCTTGTCTTGGAGTATCATCAAATTCAATAATGTGACCAGACTCAGTTTCTGTCACATGGTTATATGGATATTTGGCTCCATAAGGAATTTCTGGTTGATCCCATGCACCACCAACAACACCCTTCGGAATGCCTCTTTCACGAACGCCATCTTTCTTAATAATTACAGTTCCATCAATTATACCACGTGCTAAACGATTAGTGTCTGGTTCATTGATGTATTGTTCAAGAGGATATTTGTTGTTTGGATCACGGAAACCTGTCTCAGCAGAACCAGTTTCAATCGCTCTTGCGCTTGGTCCAGCTTGGAATGTTCCTGGAGTTGATTGTTCACCAACGGCAACAGGTTCTGTTACAGGAGGAGTTCCTGCAGTTCTAGTTGGTGCATCTGGTGCAGCCAAGCCATAGAAATACTCATAGTATTCTCTTTTTATGGCAGCAATGTCAGCTGTGTTATTACCAACTGCACGTTTGGCAGCATAGAAATATCCAGGGTGGTCTTGTGGACCAACACTTGATGGAACACGATCTTTGAAATATAGAGCAGCAATTAAAGCAGAAACATTAATGTCAGTGTTTAATGTTTCAGGATCGTTCACAATATCAATGTTAAGACCAAGTTCTGTACCCAGTCTTTGATAACGCTCATAATTAGAACGACCAGTTAGCTGAATAAAACCACGCCCATAAAAACGTCCACCATCTGCATCGTTTCTGTTTCCAAGGAAGTTTGCGCCACGTTGAGTTGGACCATATGCCCATGAGAAGAATTCTTCACGAGTAATGTTTTTCCTTGGCGCACGTGAATAATGTTCTGCGTCAGCATCTGATGCAAATCTATAAACTTGTTTAATTCTACTAAGTGAGTAGTTATACGATTCTTGTTGGGGAACCCATTTAGACTCACCACCACAAATACCGAGAACTGCTGCTTTTTGTTCTTTGGTAGTCAATCCAACTTGATCGCAGGCAGCGATTATAGCACGAATACCTTCGATCGCTTTATTTCTATCAGCACCAGAATTTTCTGGTGGAACTTGCGGAATGTCGTTGTTTACTGGTGTAGAAGATGGTGGAGTCGCAATATCAGATTCAGAAGGTAATGTCCTGACTGTCTGCCCACTAGCCTGTGCTGCAACTGCAGTTTCAGATCCAGCAACAGCTGTCGGCTGACGTCTGACTATTGATGATAATATTAGATCTGATAAATTACTTGGTACAGGACTAAACGTGATGATGTTTTCACGATATTCAGTAACTGGATTGTTGATAGTTATTGTGGTTGGACCATCGATAGAAACAATAAATGTATCTTCTGGTAATGCGTAACCATCCAGACGCATATTTGGTGATAGTGGTCCAGTTAAGTTAGACGCTATACCGTTTGGATCAAAGAATGTTAACTGATTGCCAGTGACTGGTCCAGGAATTGTTCTTAGAACAATATCTTCGATTGGTGTTGTTGGATCAAGTGAATCTGGATCTAGACCAATAGGTAGAGGATTCGTTGATAGACCACCAAGTGTTCCTAGAATAATAGGGTTTTGTTTGTCACCGTCGGCAAACACCACCATCACTGTCGTTCCTTCAACTGGTCCAACTGGTGATGTTCCGATACCATTCATTGAAGCAGATTGAATAGGTGAAACTGCATATGCCCATGGAAGATCAGCAGTAGGCAACGCTGATTTATCATGAGTATGAACACCAACAATCCTAACTTGGCATCTACCAAGTTGAAGTGGATCTAATCTATTTTCTACAACGCCATAATACATCATTAGTTAAATTTCCCATTTGGATTAGCGACAGTAGAATCTTTGATCAATTCTATGTAGCAAGTGTGTCGCTCTTTTGTGACAAAGTGATTGATAGCAGCAACAAGATATTTACCACCAAGTACACGATCTTCAGAATCATCTTCTCCTACAGAATAAGGTTCTGATCTACTTAAATTTAGTTTAACTGTTTGTCCAACTGTATAATCAGTTCTTCCTGGAACTTCAATTTCAATCTTTCTATCTTCTGCTAAAAACAGAGTAGAAACTCTTTCTTGAAAATGGTTAAATTCTTCATTACCACCATCAAACCCAGTGAAGCTATTAGAAAAGTCAGTAGTAGTAAAGATTTTTGATGCGTTTTTAATAACAGCATTTTTACTAAATGGTTTATTCTCGTTCGTATGTCCCTGAGAATTCCACACATCATTGATATTAAAATACTTTACTTTATATCTTTTATTCGTCACATCATAAGTGTATTGCCGTGATGCCATGGCACCTGCACGTGTTCTTTCTAAAGTATCTAAACCTTTAGGTACGCTGATGTTTTCAATCTGTTTATAATCTGCATTGATGTCACGAACTGACATCCCATTATCGTCAACTTCTCGTGTATAGTTCTGTTTGGTAAATTCTTGATAGATTGGATTGTTGTATAAAGATGATAAACTAACAAAATAGAATCCATCTCTATTTTCGAAAAACACAAAATCTGGTCTACCTGCCGCACTAACAGCTTGGTTAGTCAAGTATCTAATATTTTGTAATGGACTCCAAAAGTTGGAAATGTATTTAATGTGTTGTGTTGTCGGATCAATGATAAGACGTTTTCTAGATTCTAACCCAACTGCGTCATCTTGAATAAATGTTGGTACAATTTCTTCAACTCTTCCAGCAAATGTTTTACTGGTCTTTTTATTAATATCAACCAATGCTTCACGGGAGATGAAATGTAATTTGTATGTTTGAGTACGATCGCCCATAAGTTCACGCTCAGAAAGTTTATAGACATAATACTTTCCGATAATACTAGCATTTTCCATTGAGGGAGTTTGAATTTCTAACTCAAGGTTTTCTTCACCGATAATAGGAAACAAGTTAATCAAGTCCAAGCCATCTTTCATAATAAGATTGCCTGTGATAAATGGTGAAAAAATATCTTCAAATATAGATACAGCTTGGATCTGTTCAGTAATGTTTTGTGAAAAGCCAGTTGATGACGTCATCAATGCCTTAACAATCTTCACATCACCAGCAAATTTTAACTCTTGAGCAGATGTCGTCATTATAGTAGATCTTTATAATTTTTCAATATTGTTGCAATCATATTAGGAGCAAGAACCTTAATCCTACGTTTCTCTTCATTTAATGCTCTTTCATATTGGTCATTATATACAGCTGTGGCTTCTGGGTTTGATTTATCTACAATAAACCCTTCATGATCAACATAATGATGCACGGCATAATAAGCACTTGGTAAGAACATAGCAGATGGGAAAGTGCCTGGAGTTGCGTTTTGAATAGCAACAATCTGATCAATAATTTCTTGCGGTGTAATGTCTATACCACCAATTGGAGTAGTTAATCTAACATCACCTTCTTGGGCACGTGATACAAGTAGCCAAGAACGAGCATCAGAAGCATTAACTCTACCGCTGGAATCAATGTCAGCATAAGAGCCACCATAATATGTAGTAGTATCAGTTCCATTAGCCATAAAGTTTTTCAATGCTAATTCTTCTTCTGAATATGATGAATCAGGATATCTCACACCCATTTTTAAAACAACATTAGACAGAGTGTTAGTTACATCATTAGTGTTGAACACAACATCAGGGTAAGAACTCTCAATGTGTTTAACCAAAGCAGTTTCATCTAAAGGGAAATCGCTAATGTAATCGTAACGCTCATTCAATAGCATTAAAATCCAGTGATACTGAGAGTTACCATAAAGTTTCTCAGCAATAATTTCTGGAGTTTCACCATCTTGAACATCATACTCATCAAATTGCGTAACGTTTTTCATTAGTTCTTTTCGGAACCTAACGTTTCGAGTTATATCAGTAACGATCTCTGTTCTAATATCTTTATCTGCATATTTGAAATCATATACAAATCGAGGAAAATCTTTGAAGTACATTATAGACCTTCCTTAACAGTTTCTTTGGACAAGAGAGCAAGTTCTCTAAATGTCAATGTCATGTTAATCTGAGTTGGCATACCATTATCAAATGTAGTGAAGTTTCCATTAGGTGTATAGTTCAAGTTCATTTCGGTTAGAACACATGATGTGTGCTTATGGATATTGAGGTTTTCTTGTGCACCTTGATAATAGAAAATATCAAACTCAGAAGGATAGATGTATAAGAATTGGTTAGCGTCCTTAAACTCTGGATGCATGTGGTATTTAAACTCACGAATAATGTTCATAATATTTTCAG
>Ga0181552_10000124_pt1 | contig 51684 bp, 50 predicted proteins | sample 011ome_18_FD_130583 | JGI IMG/M metagenome (GOLD analysis project Ga0181552, IMG submission 130583) | Coastal salt marsh microbial communities from the Groves Creek Marsh, Skidaway Island, Georgia - 011501BT metaG (megahit assembly) | ecosystem: Environmental > Aquatic > Marine > Intertidal...
TTCCTATAGAGCCGTGGTAGACCACCACGTTGATAGGCTGGATGTGGAAGCGCAGTAATGCGTGCAGCTGACCAGTACTAATAGCTCAATTGGCTTGATTTATGCACTGAAAAAAATTTTTTAGAATTAAGAAATTGATTATATTATTTAAACCGTAGTTATTAAAATTTTCATATCAAAAATTAACCTCCCATTTAAATCTAACTTGAGAAATGCCCAATTTTTTGATTTAAAGTACAGAAAAATACCACGATCATTAAGATATATAGATAGATGTTCAATGGCAAATAGTATTGAGGCTCGTGTTCCACTATTAGATTATAAAATTGTTGAACAATTTTTTTCATTACCAACTCATCTAAAAATTAAAGACGGTAATTTCAGGTATATTTTTCATAAAATAATTAAAAACAAAACTTATAACTTTAAAAAGACTTTAGCGGATCCTCAAACTATTCTTTATAAGAAAAATTTAAATAATTTGGTTATGGATATATTAAACTCAAAATCATTTTCAGATGAGATTTTTGATAAAAAAAAATGTTTAAAAATGTATCGACATATTTTAGAGTCTAAAAATCACGTAAGTACATATTTATTTGGTAAAGTTATATCCACTGAAATTTGGAGAAATCAATTTAAAGTTTAATACTAAATTATGAAGAAAAAATTTTATACTTTAAGACAACTACATTCTTTCGTAAAAAATAAATTTAATAAAAAAACTTTTGACTGGGCCGAAACAGGATCTGAAGATAATTTTACCAGAAATAAAAATATTACCGAATTAAAAAAGATAATGATTTTACCAAAATTATTAGCAAAAGTGAAAAAGATTAATATTGAAAAAATATTTATGGGAATGAAATTACAAAGTCCAATTATTATCGCACCCATGGGTCATCAAACTCAATTTCATAAAGATGGAGAAATTGAAACTTGCAAAGCTTCAAAAAACAAAAGAATATTAAATTTTTTTACTACACAAGGACGTATGTCATTGAGTGATATAAGAAAAAATAATCCTAAAAGTATATTAGGTTGGGCTATCTTTCCATTTGGAAATAAGGAATGGATCAGAAAACAAATTGAAATAGCAAAAAAAAATAAATGTAAAGCGATCTGTTTATGCCTAGACGCTAATGCAAGATCACATAGATATGATGATTTAGAAAACCAATATGATGCAAGAAAAATTGGAAAAAGGTCTAATCCTTTGTCTCCAGATATTAATTGTGCATTAAATTATGATTGGTCATTAATAAAATGGTTAAAAAAAAATTCAGAATTACCTATTATATGCAAAGGAGTTCTTACTTACTCTGACTATAGACTTGCTGTTAAAAATGGTGCAGATGCAGTTTGGATTTCTAATCATGGAGGCAGAATGTTGAATTCTGGAATCTCAACAACTGAAACGTTATTAGAAATAAAAAAAAATAAAGGAAAAAAAATTAAGATAATTGTTGATGGTGGTATAAGAAAAGGATCTGATATTATAAAGTATTTATGTCTTGGGGCTGATATGGTGGCTATTGGTAGACCAGTTATTTATGGCTTAATGCATGATGGAAGTAGAGGTGTAGAAAAAGTAATCAATATTTTAGAGTCAGAATTAAAAACCTCTATGGCGAATGGAGGTTTTAAAGATTTAGAGTCTTTTAAATTTAATCGAATAAGAATTGATAAAAACTAATATGAAAACTATTTGTATTATTCCTGCTAGAGGTGGATCTAAAGGTATTAGACTTAAAAATCTTCAAAAAATTGGTGGCAAACCTCTAATATATTACCCAATTTCTGCAGCGAAAAAAAGTGAGCAATGTGATTTAATTTTTGTATCTACAGACTCAAATCAAATTGCAAAAACTGCAAAAAAGTTTGGTGCTGAAGTTCCTTTTTTAAGAAAAAAAAAATTTTCAAAAGATTTTACTACAACGGAGGATACGTTAAGGCACGCTTTATTTGAAGCTGAAAGTTATTATAAAACTAATTTTGATATTTGTGTTTTTTTAACTTGCACAAACCCTTTTAGAAAAGTTGAATGGATTAAAAAATCAGTTCAAGAGTTAAAAAAGAACAATAAAATTGATAGTGTTTTTTCTGTTCATAAGATTTACAAACATTTTTGGCATATACATAAAAATAAGCCAAAAAAAGTACTCAGTTGGATGAATGACTATACTTCAAGACAAATTTCACCCAAACTTTATAGGGAAGACACAGGCCTTGCCTGTGCTACAAGAGCAAAATTTTGGAGAAAGGGTAAAAGAATTGGAAAAAATGTAAAATTTATAATCAATAATGATAGTATTACAGGCATAGATATTCATAGTAAAATTGATCTAAAAATTGCTGACTTCGTAATAAAATATCTTAAAAAGAAAAAGATTTCTTATTTTTAATGAGATTTATTAATAAATCATTAAACACAATATAAATATGAGTATTATAATTATAGGTTTAGGTGCAGCTGGTAGACATTACTTAAAATTATTAAAACATGTTGAGAAAAATGTTTTTGTGTTAGATAAAAAAAAAATTCATAGTAACAGATCATACAAATTAATATCATTTAATGAAATAATTAAAGAAAATATAAAATTTGACTATGCAATTATAGCAAGTCCTTCTGGTTTACATTATGAACATGCTTCTTTTTTTTTAAAAAGAGGCTCTAATGTTCTTATAGAAAAACCATTCGTATTAAAATTAAGTCATGCAAAATCATTAATTTCTCTTTCAAAAAAACACAAGGTCAAATGTTGGACCTCATTACAAAATAGGTATAATTTAGCAACTTCGCACTTAAATAAAGAAATAAAAGAAAAAACAATTGGAGAGATTGTTATGGTGGATTGCACAATGATTTGGAGTAGAAGCAAAAAATATTATAGTACAGCTTGGAGAGGAAACTATAAAACTGATGGTGGTGTTTTAACAAACCAGGCTATTCATTTACTTGATACTCTATTGTATAATTTTGGAGAAATTTCAAGTTTCAATGCAATTGCTAGTTTTAATAAAAAAAAATTAGATGCAGAAGATTTAATTGCCATTAATTTTAAACATAAGAATGGAACCTTATCAAATTTTAAAGCCACAACGAGAGCTGATAATGATTATAGATCTGCAATTGATGTTATTGGTACAAATGGGAGAATTATAGTTAAAGGAATAAGTTTAAATACTTTTAATAAATTTAAAAAAAAAAAATTGATTAATTTTAAAAGATATTCTGAGCAATTTAAATTAGGAATAGGACCTATAAGTGGCATGGGTTTTGGACATAAAAAATTATTGTATGAATTTTTAAATAAAAATAAGTCTTCTAAAGATCTAGAAATTGAAAAAAATTATTATTTATTGAAAGTAATTCATTCAGTATATAATAGTTTATTCAAAACCAAGAAAATAGACTTTATTAAAGATACAAACAGTTTATTGGGGAAATAATGAAAAACACAAAATTATTTGTAAAAAATTTATCAAATCAGCAACCTACAAAAGATATCACTGAAGATGATATTAGATATAAATTAAAAAAATCTATTACTAAGAAAGAGATAAAAATTAAAATATCTGATGATGTAGTGTTTTCAAAAAATTCAATACCAGTAATAGCTGGTCCAAATGGTGTTGAGAACAGAAAATTAATATTTAAGGTTGCTAGTTTTTTAAAAAAATGTGGAGTTAAGATAATTCGTGGTCATGCGTATAAACCTTTAACATTCCCATACAGATCAAAAAAATACTTAGAAACTATGGAGGAGGGTATGAACTGGATGGATGAAGTAAAAAAATACCATGGTCTTAAGGTTGTTACTGAGGTTACGGAAATAAGACATTTAGATAGAATTAATCAAACAGCAGACATTTTACAAATCGGCTCAAGAAATATGCAAAACCTTGAATTATTGAGAGAAATCGCATTAACAAAAAAACCTATAATTTTAAAAAGACACTTTGGTTCTAGTTTAAGAGATATGTTGGGGGCCGCAGAACACATATTAGTTGAGGGAAATTATAATTTAATATTCTGTGAGAGGGGAGTTTCAGCTCCGCACACACATAAAGCAACTTCGAGATTTATGTTGGATATTCAGGGCATTGTTGCATTGAGGGAACTTACAAATTTTCCAGTAGTTTCAGACCCTTCTCATGCCTCTTTTTGGGCCCCTTGGGTTCAGCCTTTAGCTAAAGCTTCTGTAGCCGCTGGTTGTAATGGCTTAATTATTGAAACTCATCCAGATCCAAAAAACTCAGCAGTTGATCCATTACAACCATTAAATTTTAGACAATTTAAAACTTTGTATAATGATCTAAAAAAAATGGCAAAGATAATGGGTAAAAAAATATTATAAAATGAAATGTTTTATAATTGGATATCCACTTAATAAACCTAGGTCAGTTTCTTTGTGGAGAAGTTTTTTCAAAAAAAAAAAACTTTATAATTTTACGATGCACCCAAAACAAGTGAAAAAGCAAAATGCTGAAAAAATTATGAATAGTTTTTTATTAGATAAAGAATTTTTAGCATCAGCAGTTACCATGCCTTTAAAAAAAGAGTCGGCAAAATTTGTTAAATTTGGAAATAATCTAACGAAAATTGCTGGATCTATAAATTTAATTTTAAAAGCAAAAAAAAATTTGATTGGTTATAATACAGATATTTCTGCTGCTTTAAAAACTATTCAAAAAATTAAAAATAAGAAAAAAATTCTAATCATAGGCTTAGGTGGTACGGGTAAACCATTAGCAAAAGTCTTGTCAAAGAAATATAAAAAAAGTAAAATTGTAGGTGTTTCTTCCAAAAAACATCAAGATCTATTATCATTTAAAAATATAGATATAAAAAGAAATATTTTAAAAGTTGATTTAAGTTCTTTTAATTTATTAATTAATTGTACCCCTATTGGGAGTAATCTTAGAAAATCTTATGAAAAAAAATCTCCAATTTCACAAGAAAATTTAAATTTATTAGATAAAAAAGCAAATGTATTCGATATTGTTTATAAACCAAGAAAAACATTGCTTGGTAAGTTTTGTGAAAAACGAAAAATTAAATATCATAATGGAATTAATATGAATACTTTGCAGGCTGTTGAAGCATTAAACATAATTTATAAAAATTATAAAGGCATATAAATTATTGTGTGTGGCTTTATTGGTACCTATGGATTTATTCCGAATGAAAAACTAAAAAGATTAAGTTTACAGTCATTAAAATTCAGGGGGCCTGATAAAGAAAACTCTTATATTAACGATAATTTATGGATAGGTTTTAAGAGATTAGCAATTAACGATTTATCTGATAAAGGATTGCAACCATTTGTAAGTGAAGATGATAATACTATAATTGTTTTTAATGGAGAAATTTATAATTATATAAGTTTAAAAAACGAATTAATACAAGATGGTATAAAATTAAAATCTTCATGTGATGGAGAAATTTTAATATCTCTATTTAACAAATATCAAAAAAAATTTTTTGAAAAAATATACGGAATGTATTCAATTGTAGTATATGATAAAAAAAATCAAGAAGTTATCCTTGCAAGAGATCATGTTGGAATGAAGCCTCTTTACTTTTATCATCAAAATAAAAAATTAATCTTTTCGTCAAATTTAGAAGCTATAAAAATTGTACTAAAAGAATTTAATTATCATTTAGAAATAGACGAAAATTCCCTAGCTTGCAGTCTATCTTTAGGCTATGTGCCAGCACCACAAACAATATATAAGAGTATTTCCTCTGTTGAACCCTCAAAATTTGTTGTTATCAAACAAAATATTTTAAGTTCTTTTAAACATTGGAACCCGAGCCTAAATGATGAGATAGAATTCAATTATGAAGAATTTGAATATCTATTAACTAAAATAGTTAAAGAACATACTCTTTCAGATGTGCCCGTATCATTATTGCTATCTTCTGGAGCTGATTCAACATCATTAGGATACTTTTTGAATAAATTAAATACTCATACAACAGCTATAAATTTAGATTTTGAAAATAAAATTGGATTTTCTGAAAAAGAACAAGCAGAGAAAATCTCCAACTTTTTTGGTTTTGATTTCAATTATTTAACAATAAAACAAGATGATGTTTTTAAAAATTGTGAGGACGCTCATTCTAAAAGTTATAATCCAAATTTATATTCAGCACTCGTTACTTATTTCAAACTTTCAGAGTCTGTATCAAAAAACTACAAAGTTTGTTTGGGTGGAGATGGTGGCGATGAATTATTTGGTGGCTATAATTGGTATGAAAGTTCACCAAATTTTAAACAAAAACTTAAAGAGCTATTACTTAACAAAAAGTATGGTGAATATAAACGTTTTAGCAAAAAATCTTTTTTCCATAATCATGCTGCAAAAGTTTTTCCTAGGTTTTTACCTTACGAAATAAATAAATTACTAAACATAGATATTAATTTTGATGATGAAGCCATGATTTCTAGACTTCAAAATAATTTTATAAATGGGGTAGACGAGACAAAAGCAACTAGATACATGGACTTGATTACGTTCACATCTAACTCTATTTGTCAAAAAATTGACAATATGTCTATGAATTTTTCTCTTGAAGTAAGATGCCCATTTTTAGATAGGAGATTAATTGAATATGTCTTTAAATTAAAAAATTTTAATTATAATTGTTCAGAAAAATTTATTTTAAAAAAAATTTTAAAAAATAATTTAAGTGATGAATTAAGATCAAATAAAAAGTTTGGTTTTTCAATGAAAGGTTTGGACAAAGTTGAAAACTCTAAAATTATAGACAAAATTAAGTCATTATATTTCTATAATGATTATATTGATCACAACTATTTTAATAAGTTAATTTCCCAAAAGAAAGGTTTCTTTAAAGAAAAATTATGGGCAATATTATTTTTAAGTTATTGGTATGAAGAGAATAAGTAAAATATATATAATTGGAAATTTTTTTATAAAAGATTCAAGTGCAAATGCTTTAAATGTAATTAAACTAGCTGATGGTTTTTCAAAACTAAAATTTGATACAACGCTTATATGTAAAGGAACAATTTTTAACTCAAAAAAAGATATCGAATTAAAAAAAAAGAATTTGGGTATTGATAAAAATCTAAGAATTCAATTAGTCAAATGCTCTATTTTTTCAATTAATTATTTAAGCAATATCTTATTTTTAATTGAATTGAAAAAAATTCTCCAAAAAAAGATTCCTGATTTTGTTTACACAAGACATTATGCTTCTTGTGAAATACTTAATAAATTAAATATACATTTTGTAGTAGAAACTCATACTTATCTTAAGAATAAAACAGTTCTAAATTTTTTAAAGAGCTTACATAAGAATAAAAGTTTTAAAGGGCTAGTTACAATTTCTAAAATTTTGAAAAATTTTTACGTAAAATTTAAAATTAATCCAAATAAAATATTTGTTATGAACGATTCAGTTGATGAAAAAATTTTTTTTAGACAAAAAGACCAAAAAAAAAATACTAGAAAAAAAATTATTTATTCTGGGGGTCTTCAAACTCACAAAGGAATAAATTTGATAATTGAGCTTGCTAAAATGAAACCAGAATTTGATTTTGAGATATATGGTGGAAAAAAACTAGAAGTATTAATTTTTAAAATTAAAATATTTTTAAAAAACATCTCTAACTTAAAGTTTTATGGAAGGGCTGATCACATATCTCTAAATAAAAAACTTGCTAAAGCTGATATACTTTTAATTCCTAATTTAAAAAATCATCCAGAGGCAAAAATTACATCTCCAATAAAAGCATTTGAATACATGATGATAGGTAAACCAATTCTAAGTTCAAATATACTTGCGCTAAAAAAAATTGGTAAAACAAGATTTTTTTTTGCTCAAGCAGACAATGTGAGTTCTTTTTCAAAAAAAATTGACCTAGTCTTAAAACTTAGCACTAAATATATCGAAAAAAAAATTAGAAGTAGTATTAATTTTGCAAAGCAAAATACTTATGAAAAAAAATGTTTAAGAATTTTGAAAATTATGAAATGAAAAAAAGCAGTAATCATATTTTATTAATTTTTATCAAATTTCTATAATTTTTTAAACTCGCATGGCTATGAATATAAAATGTAACATTTGAGAATTTATTTAAAATTTGAAAAAAAAATTTTTTTTGATGCTCTCCTTTGATTCTTAAAATTGTTTTTAATTGACCAGAATTTCTTCCAATATAAGTTTTTCCAAAAATGTCATTTGAATAGAAGTCTAACCCACAAATGTATAATTTTTTTAATCTATATTTTTGAATAAAAAAGATTATTACTTTTAATAAGCTAGTTGATTTAATATTATGTAAGTTTTTATAATTATTTGGAAGCTTAGTTATTGGTAAACCATATATATTTGAAAAAAAAGTATTCCTATTTTCTATACGTTCAAGTATATCAATTATTACTTTAACTATATTGAGTTTTAATATTATTTTTGGATTTAATATTGGCTCATACTTATTTGTTAATATTATAATATTTTTATCTGTTATATTTTTAGCAAACTTATTTCCATCCTTTTTGCCAAAATTAACAAGACAAATTGTATCTATTCTTTTTAAAAATAATTTATCATTTAAAATCTTTCTGTAAGATCTCCCCCGTCCTACAATTAATATATCTTTAATTGGTTTTTTGTCTTTCTTATTTTTAAAAAGTAGCAAAAACTTTCCTAATAATGTAAAGAAAAAAAAATATATATATTTTTTAAAATTTAAAAAAAAAATATTATTTTTATTTAAAATCATGTTTGCAAAATAATGTATAAAGTAATTTATAATTTTTATAATTGTCTTCCAAAAAAGTATAAATATGAACTCATTATAATTCAAATTTTATTTATTATAAGTGCATTTACAGAAGCGTTGAGTATTCTTTCAATAGCACCTTTTGCATCTTCTCTTTTTGAGGGAGGAGAATTTGAACTTGGTTATTTTAAAAACATATTTACATCTTTTGATTTAACCAATAAAAATATGCCAATTATTTTTGGCTCAATAACTATAATATTATTTTCAATTACATTAATAATAAATCTTATCGCGCTCTGGGTTACATATACTTACAATCAAAAAATTGGTGCAATAACCAAATATCAGATTTTTAAATACTATTTAAACTTAAATTATATAGATCATTTGCAGAAAAATAAGCTGAATATGACAAAAACATTAAGTCAAGAGGTATCTAGATTTGTAGAAAATTGTCTTCAAAATTTTCTACATTTTAATTCTAGACTTTTTTTAACTTTTTTTCTTATTGTTTCTTTGCTTCTTATAAGCATAAAATTTACAGTATATTGTTTTGCATTCATTGCATCTTTCTATTTAATTATTCTTTTTTTTTCAAAACTTAAAATTAAAATTTATGGAAAGTCAGTGTCTAAAGCAACGAAAGTGATTTATCAAAATCTCAATTATTCTATAGGAGGCTTTAGAGAGATGAAATTGAATAACCTTCAGTCTAAGTTTTTTAGTATATTTGATAAGAACGTAAACATATTGGCTAATAGTCGAGGTAGAGGACAATTCCTCTATAATTCTCCAAAAGTTATAATTGAAATTTCTGTAATTGCTATTTTGGTATTATTATTAATTTTTTTAAATCAAATTCTAGGGGTATCTGTTCAATCAATAATACCAAGTGCATCGGCATTTCTTTTAATTGGCTATAGATTGTTGCCATCTGTACAAATAATTTATGGAGCTTATTCAAATTTTAAATTACATGAAGACTCATTTAAAGAATTTAGGGAAGATTTATCTTTATCAAGTGTTAACAATAAAGTTATAAAGGAAAATAAACAAGAAATAAAATCACTTGAATCTCTAGAATTTAAAGATGTGAGTTTTTCTTTCTTAATTAATAATAAAGAAAAAAATATTTTAAATAATATAAATTTCAAATTACAAAAAAAACAGTCTCTAATTATTATTGGAAAGTCAGGAAGTGGAAAATCAACTTTGCTTGATTTAATGACAGGAATGCTTGAGCCAACTAGTGGTTCAATAAAATTTAATAATTTCAATTTAAATAAAGTAAATTTAGATAATTGGTACAATTCTATTTCATATGTTTCTCAAAATAATTTTTTTTACAATAATACTTTGTTAAGGAATATAACTTTAGATTTTAATGATAAAAAAAAAATAGATAGTGTTTTTCTTGATAAAATAATAAAATATTCTGAGTTAGAGGAATTAATTAAACAAAAAGAGGATGGAATAAACCAGCAAATAGTTGAATCAGCTTCAAATTTATCAGGGGGACAAAAACAAAGAATAGCTTTAGCAAGAGCTCTGTATAAAAAGCCCTCCATGTTATTTTTAGATGAGGCGATGAATTCTATGGATATAATTCTTGAAAGTAAAATCATGGAAAATATTAATAAACTTGATTTTATAGATAATTTTATAATGGTGACACATAATTTAGACTATATAAGTCATTTTGATAAAGTATGTATTATAGAGAATGGTGTAATAAAATATTTTGGAAGTAATCAACATTTGAATAATGAAACAGAAATAATTAGAAAGTATAATAAAAGATGAATATATTAGTTACAGGATGTGCAGGTTTTATCGGATTTCATACTTGTAAGAAATTGATCGAAATGAATCATAAAGTTGTTGGTATTGATAATTTGAATAACTATTATTCTGTTAAATTAAAAAAAGATAGAATTAAATTTCTAAAAAAAAATAAAAAATCAAATAATTTTAAATTCTATAAATTTGACTTGATTAATAAAAAAAAAATTTTTGATACACTAAAAAAAAACAAGATTGAATATATAGTTCACTTAGCAGCGCAAGCTGGAGTGCGTTATTCTTTAACCAATCCTCATTCTTATACAAAAAATAACATAGAAGTTTTTCTAAATATTTTAGAAGTATCAAGAAAGCTAAAAATTAAACATTTGACTTATGCAAGCACTAGTAGTGTTTACGGAATGAATGAAATGTCACCCTTAAAAGAGACCCAAGATTCTGAGCATCCAATCCAAATTTATGCAGCAACTAAAAGAGCCAATGAACTTATGGCACATAGTTACAGCCATTTATTTAACATTCCCACAACTGGCTTTAGATTTTTTACAGTTTATGGGCCATGGGGAAGACCCGATATGTCGATATTCTTATTTGTTAAAGCGATACTTGCTGGCAAAGCAATAAATATTTTCAATTATGGAAAACATTATAGAAGCTTCACTTATGTTGAGGATATTGTAAATGGCATAATTAAAGTTTTGAAAAAAAAACCATTAAAGAGAAAAAATGTTAAAATAAATAGATCAAATAGTAAGGCACCTTTTAGAATTATAAATCTTGGAACGACTAACACTGTATATTTAATGGACTTGGTTAAGATAATTGAAAAAAAACTTGGCAAGAAATCGATTAAAAAATTTCATCCATTACAACCAGGAGATATAAGCAAAACCCAAGCAGATATAAAAAAGATAAGAAGATTTATACCAAAATATCCTCAATTTAGTATTGAATTTGGCGTTTCTGAATTTATTGATTGGTATAAATCATACCATAAAACTAAAAATTGAAAAAAAATTCTCTCTCAATTGTAATTACAACATTTAATAGGTGTGAAAAATTAAAAAAATTAATTAAATCAATCATTATTCCAAGATCACTAAACTATGAAATAATTATAATTAATGATGGCTCGGAAGATGGTACGAGAAAGTTTCTAGACAAATATAAAAGAAAAAAAAATTTTATACTTATCAATCAAGAAAATTTAGGTAGATCAGCTTCCTTAATGAAAGGTATTAAAGTCGCTAGTAAAGAATACACTATGATAATGGATGATGATGATTATTTTTTGAAAGGTTCCTTAAATTATATTGATGAAATTTTAGGAAAAAAAAAATCAAATTTTTATATATTTAACACTAAAATTAGTAGAAATGAGGATAATTTTCATTATTTAAATAAAAAAAAAACAAATTTTTTAAAATTAAGAGCAGATTTAAAGATTAAGAAAGATTTTAAAGAAATTGTTAATACAAAATTGATTAAAAATGCATTTATTAAATATTCAAAAATAATTTCCAATAATAGAAGAATACCAACAGGACTAATTTGGAGTGAAATTTCAAAAAAAAATAATTGTTTATTTTTTAGTAAAAAAATAATTAAAAAAAATTATTTAATTGATGGATTAACTGAAAAATCAAGTTTACTTAAATTTTTTTATCCAATTCCAATGGCTACTATGTATTTAAATTACATAGAAAACATAAATTATAATTCATATCTACAAAGAATTAAATATAAAATTTTATACATCAGGTATAATTTCCACAGTCAAAGAACTGTTAAAATTTTTTCGTATAAAATATTTTTGACATTTATTGCATTTTTAATTTATTTGATTGATAAGGTTATTTTAGAGTTAAAAAAGAAATGAATAGAAAAATACAAGTAGCTCATTTTATACCCAGCTTTGAAACAGGAGGTGCAGAAACTTTTTTAACTAGGTTGTTAACAGAGTCAAAGGAAAGCAAATACACTCATCATATAGTAATAGTATTTAAAAAAATTAATAGCAAGATAGAAAAAAAATTAGAGAAAAATAATATCAAACTTATTAGTTTAGGATTATCCAAAGATATTTATATATTGAGCAAAATCAGTTTAATTAAAAAAATTATAAAAGAAAATGAAATAGATCTAGTTAATACATGGCTCTATAAGACTGACTTTTATGTGGGTATAATTTGTTTTTTAATTGGTTTTAAAAATATTATTTGGAATGTCAGATGTACTGATACGTCAAATCATACAAATTTGATTCAAAAAATTTTAGTGATAACTTTGGGTCATTTATCAAAGATAATTCCCAAAAAAATAATTTTTAACTCATATCAATCTATAAAAGATCACACCAAAAAAGGTTATGATATAAATAAATTTTGCCTAATACACAATGGATTTGAAATTGAAAATAATAAAGTATTTAACAAATTACATTTTAAAAAAAAATATAAAATTCCTTCAGGTTATAGAATTGTTGGAAATATAAGTCGTTTTCATCCAATGAAAGATCATTTAACTTTTTTAAACACTGCTTATGAAATTTTAAAAAAAGATAAAAAATATATTTTTTTTCTAGTGGGAGATGATTTAGATTCAAAAAATGAATATTTATTAAATATAATTAATAAACTTAATATTAAAAAAAATATTAGATTGATTGGATTTAAAAAAAATGTTGGCGAATACTATTATAATTTTGATTTATTTTGTTTAACATCATCAGATTCCGAGGGTTTTCCCAATGTTTTAGGAGAATGTATGTTAAAAAAAACTCCCTGTGTGTCAACAAATGTTGGTGATGTTAAATATATTTTACCTAAAAACCATATTTCTAAACCTAAAAATTACAAAGATTTATCAAATAAAATTTTAGAGATTTTTAAAAATATTAATTATTATAATAAAATAGCAAGGTTAGGAAAAGAAAAAATAATTAAAGAATTCAATATAAAAAAAATATTTAATTTATTTGAGGATGAGTACTTTTATAGTGTTTTAAAAAAATCAAAAAAAGAATTTAATAAATTGGCATTTAATCCAATGTCAAAAAATTTACAGGCACCAGGTGATAGAAGAAGATTTTCAAATTATTTCAATAAGAGTAAAAATAATAAAATTGTGATAAATAATTTTGAGGAATATCGTAATGTTTTTTTATGTCAATCAGCAGATATTACTATGTGGAAAAATTCAAAATTTTCAAATATTTGTTATGATTTAACTGATTCATATTTGCATATTCCAAAAACTGAAATTAAAGGCTGGTTAAGAGGCTTAGCAAAGTTTGTTACAAGGCAGCACAAAAAATTGGAGTTAAATTATTGGAGATCAGTTCAAAGTATGTGCAAAAGATCAAATTTAGTTATTTGCTCTACTGATGATCAAAGAAGAAAAATTTTAAGATATAATAAAAATGTGCAGGTTATATTGGACAAAAAAGATGATCATATTACTTCTTTAAAAAAAAATTATGATTTAAATTCAAAATATTTTGAAATAGTATGGGAGGGCCTCCCACAGAATGCAAAATTAATCAAATATGTAAAAAAAGCTCTTATTAATTTGAAAAAAAATCACAATATAAGATTAAATATAATTACAGATAAAAAATATTATCTAATATTAAATAAATTTTTTTTAAGAGATACAAAAAAAGAGATATTAGATATTTTTAAAGATACCAATGTAAAAATTAGATTTTTAGAATGGAAATATAAAGATTATTATAAAAAAATAATTAATTGTGATTTAGCTTTAATCCCTGTAAATTTAAGAGACAGATTTTTATCTGGAAAGCCACAAAATAAACTTTTACTTTTTTGGCGATTGGGCATTCCAACAATAACCTCTGGTACAGTGGAATATAAAAAAATTATGAAAAATGTAGGATTAGAGGATTATGCTGTAACTAATGATGAGTGGTTTAAAAAATTGGATAATTTAATTCGTCATAAAAATTATAGAGAACGAAATGCAAAAGAAGGCTTAAAATATGTAAATAAAAAAATTAATAATCATGTATTAAATAATAAATGGAATTTAATCATGTCAAAATTTATTAAAAATTAACCGAACCATTTATTCTTCCATTTTAAATAAATCAAAGTAGACCATATAAAGTTTGTATTTTGTGGGTTATTATTACTTTGAAATTTTTGCCATTCGTTTAAAATAAATTTTTGTGAAATTAATTCATCTTTTTTAATTATATCTGACGCAAACAAATCATTAATTTCCGTTTTCAGTGTGCTTTTCATCCATTTCTCGATAGGAATAGCAAAACCTTTCTTATTTTTATTTATTAGTTCTTCTGGCAAATATTTTTTTAATTCTCTTCTTAGTAATAACTTAGTTTCGCTTTTAATTTTTAGATTATCATCTAGGCCAATGTATCCTCTTAAATTAATATCTAAAAATGGACATCTGACCTCCAAACTATTAGCCATACTTGCTCTATCTACTTTAGTGAGGATATCATCATTTAAATAATTAAAAAAATCTAGCAATTGTAATTTTTGTAAATCAGTACTGTTATCTATTTCTTTTATTCCTTTGTCGTAAAAAATATTAAATCTTATATCTTTATTAAATAATCCTTTGATATCAAAAGTATTTTGTTTTATTAGGCGAAAATAAAAGTCTTTAAATGATTTAATATTACTTAAAGAGGAAAATTTGTTCAAATTATAGTTTTGAAAAATATTCTTAAAAACAAAATTTTTTTTAATCAATTCAACAATTCTATCAGTTTTAAAATTTTTATTTGCCATTATTAATATTTTAGTCAAAATTTTAAATTTAGTTAAAAAAGTATAACGATTATAACCTCCAAAAATTTCATCACCTCCATCTCCAGACAAAATTACTTTGACATGATTTGAAGCAAATTTTGAAATTATGTAAGTTGGTATTTGCGAAGAATCTGAAAAGGGTTCATCATAAATATTTTCAAGTACACTAATATTTTTTTGTAAATCATTTTCATTTAAAATTATTTCATGATGATTTGTGTTTAAGTATTTTGCAATTTTTTTAGCATCTTTACTTTCATCAAGGAAGCTATCACCTTCAATGCCAATTGAGAAAGTCTGAACTTTATTATTTGTACCACAATTTTTACTTAGTATGCTGGTTACGAGTGCACTATCAATTCCTGATGAAAGAAAAGTTCCGTAAGGAACATCAGATATTGTTCTTTTTTTTACTGCCTCTATTAAATCTATAGATAGGTTGGAAACATTTTTTTTCTCTTGAAGTGTACTAATTTTCTTTTTGTAAAAATTTTCTATATTATTTTTTTGATTTTGTGTTTTAACGTCAATTTCGATTAATTCGCCTGGATTTATTTTTGATATATTTTGAAATATTGATAATGGAGAAGGAACATAACCGACTTCGAAGTAATTAAACACGGCATCTCTGTTTATATTTAGATGGCTCTTTAACATATTGTGTTGGAAAGGAAACAGAGTTGAAGACCAGATTGTAAAATGATTATTTTTGAAAAGGTATAAAGGTTTTTTTCCTGCAAAATCTCTTGCTAAAAAAATTTTTTTATTTTTTTTTGAATATATTGAAAAAGCATACATTCCTGAAATTTTATTGATTAATTTTTCAATACCAAATTTTGTGAAATACTCCAGTATTGCTCTTGTGTCAGACTTTACATTGTAAAAAGTGCTACCTAATTCTGTTAGTAATTCTCTAAAATTATATATTTCTCCGTTAAACACCAAAATATTATCTTTATTTTCTGACATCATTGGTTGATTTCCAGATTTACTTAAGTCAAGTATGTTAAGTCTATTATGAGCAAGTCCTATCTTATTATCCTCTGATAGGTACATTCCCTGGTTGTCAGGTCCTCTTTTATTGTGCGCTGCTAATCCAAAATTTAAAAAATTTTTTAATTGATCATTTTTAAAAAAATTATTGTTATTAATTATTCCTAGTAAGCCACACATATTATTTTTAAATAAAATATTTTTTTATAGATATACTTTAAAAACTTATATAGATATAAAAAAATTATGATTTCTGTAATATTGAATTCATTTAATCAAAAAAAATATATACGTAAATCTATTGAAAGTGTACTTAGCCAAAGTTTTGATAATTTTGAATTGATAATTAATGACAATGCCTCAACGGATGGAACAGTAGAAATTCTAAAAGAATTTGAGAGTATAAATAAGATTAAAATAATTTATAATGAAAAAAATGAAAACATCGGAAAACGATTGAATGAGTCAATTAAAATTTCCAATGGTGAATTTATTTCTTTTTTATATTCAGATGATTTTTATCAAAAAGATAAATTATCTTTCCAATTTGAATTAATAAAAAAACTTTCTAAAAATTATGGTCTAGTTTACGGACCAGGATATTTTTTTAACGATCAGGGTTTAAAGAAAATAAAAAAAGTTCCTAAAATAAAGAAAAATAGTCTCATAGAAATGTTAAGTCAAACAGAAACAAGTATAGATATGATTTCTCCTTTATTTAGAAAAAGTTGTTTTCAAAATATTAAATTTTTAGAGAATATTTTTGCTGAAGGAGAGGCGATAATTTTTAGAATTGCGTGCGATTATGAGGTCTTTTATCATGATAAGATATTAGTTAATCATAGAGTCACAAATGAAAATAGAGGTAAAGCCATTATAAAAAATTACCACATGTCAAAAGTAAGTTTATTTATGATAAAGGAGCATTTTCTATACAAGCAAAAAGTAATTAAAAAAAAAATTAATAATTATTTTGCGCAAAATGCTTTACGGACATCATGGGGCAATCTAAGAGCAAATGGTTCTAAATTACAAAGTCTAAAATTATACCGAGAAGCATTAGAATTTTCATTTAAAACTATATTAAATTTTAGATCTTTTCTGATTATAATTTCAATTTTAATTCCAAAATTTGTATTAAGACATTTAAATAATTTTTTTAATAGAAAAGGTTTAGCAAAAAATGTTATTCTGAAAAATTATGGCGGAAGTGATATTAAAAACTAAGATCGTCTATAAGATTTTTGTATTTAATGAACTCTTTTTTAAAGTTAAAAAATTTTAATGCTGTTTTTCTTGAGTTCTGATGGAATTTTTTATTTTTTAAATCCAAAATTTTTTTTATTTGAAAATTTTTAATTGATTTTTTATCGATTATTAGTCCACATTTATTTTTCATGATTATATTGTTGATATCACCAATCTTAGGGTTGGTGATCACAGGTGTACCGCTTGCTAGAAATTCACCTAATTTAGTAGGACAAGATGCCGTTTTAGAGAATGTAGGATGTATAAAGTAAAGACCAACATCAAAATGTTTTAAAATAATTGATATTTTATTTTTATTTAAAAAATTAGTATAAATTATTTTTGATTTTAGATCTGGATAATTTGAAATTAGATTTGTGAAATAATCTTCTTCACCAATATTGAAAACAGTCATATTCCATTTTTTTGTTAACTCGTTTAGTCTTTTTAAAAATTTAGTTGTAGTTAAAAAATCATACGAATTTGTTAAACTACCTATATAAGCTAATCTTAGCACATTAGATTTTGTTTTTTTTATATATTTGATTTTTTTTATATCAGCAAAAGTAGTTACACTTTTAATATTTTTAATATCAATACCAAATTTTCTTGAAATATATATTTTAGAGAGATTACTTAAAGTTATAACTCTATCAGCCTTTCTATATAAAAATTTTTCGATCATTTTTAATAATTTATAAACTAAAAAATTTATTGATCTAAAATCCTTTTTTTCATCAAACCAATAGCCTCTTATGTCAAAAATTATTTTTATATTAGTAAAATATTTTACAAATAAACTAATTATTTGAGGGACATAGCTTCTAGTAATAAATATTTTAATTTTTTTTTTTTTACAAAGTCTAATCAAGAAAAAAATACTATATAAAAAAATAAAAATTTTGCTTAAAGTTGAATTATTATATTTTAAAATATAATGTTTTTTGTTTATTCTTTTAATATCTGTATTTTCAAATGACAATAAGTATGTTTTTTGATTTTTTTGAAGTTCTTTTAAGATTGGTAAAACTTGTGATTTAACAATAGGACTTTTTATAGTGTCGTAAGAAAAATATAAAATACTCAACTAAAATTTACCAATTTTAAGTTTTGGGATAAACAATATATACTTACAGTCCCATAATCTAGTAAATTTCAATTGTTTTTTTATTTCTTTTGCAATATTCCAGGGGCCAATGATGATATAATTTGGTTTAAGATCTTTAATAAATTTTGGATCTTTAATTTCAATCTTAGAACCTGGAAGGAATTTATTAATCTTAAATTGATTTTTGTCATATGCATATTTTATAATATTATTTCTTAATCCAAAAAAATTTAGCATTGTATTACTTTTTGCAGCGGCACCATAAATATGAATAGTTTTTTTGTTTTTTAAAATCTGCTCGATTTTTTTTAATGTATCAAATTTAAGTTGGTCAATTTTTTTTTGAAATAATTTAAGTTTCTTATAATCATTTAACATATTTCTTTTTTCTAGTTTTAGTATTTTTATAATCTTATTATTAATTTTAACTTTTGAATTTATTTTACAAGCATAGATTCTTACTGATCCTCCATGAATATTTATGAAATCTAAATTAAAAATTTTTAAATTATATTTAGATAATAAATTATTCATACTGGTTAAAGAGTAGTAATAATGATGCTCATGATAAACAGTATCGAATTGTTTTTTATCTATTAAATTTTTTAAATATGGAAATTCAATAGTAATAATAGTGTTTAAATGAGATATTTCGCTTAAACCTTTAACAAAATCATTTATATTTTTGACATGAGCAATCACATTATTTGCTATAATTAGTTTTGGTTTTTTATTTTTCAGTTTTGCGGCTAGTTTAGAGGTAAAGAAATCATTTACTGTTTTAATTTTATTAATATTTTTAGATATTTTTGTTGCTTGTTTGCTGGGTTCAATTCCTAAAGTTTTAAAATTTTTTTCTTTAAAAAATTTTAATAATGTCCCATCATTTGATGCTATTTCAAGAATTAGGTCATTTTCATATTTAAGTTTATAATTCTTAATAATATTTTTTGTGTAATCTTTACAATGTTTTAACCATGTAGATGAAACACCTGACAAATAATCATAATCTAAGAAAAAATCTTTAGGGTAAAGTGAATGAGGAGACTGTACTAGTTTGCATTTATCACATATTTCAAGTATTAAAGGATGTTTTCTATTCTTTTTTTTATCTTCTAGATTTTCTTTTTCCAAATAAGAATTTGCCAAAGGCATTGAACCTAGACTCAAAAATTTTTTAAGTTTTTTATTTCCACAAAATGAACATTGGTGATACATAAGATCTTTAATAAATTATAGAATGACAAATTACAATACATTATTAAAAAAAATAAAAAACAAAACTGCTAAAGTTTCTATAATTGGATTGGGATATGTTGGTTTGCCACTTGCAATGTTAATCGCAAATAAAAATTATACTGTATATGGAATAGATACTGATATAAAAAAAATAAATTTATTAAAAAATAAGAAAAATTATATAAAACATATAAACTCTATTGAATTAAAAAATTTAATTAATAAAAAAAAATTAATTCCTTCAAATAATTCAAATTTACTTAGCGAGTCTGATGTTGTTGTGGTATGTGTTCCAACACCTTTAAAAATTAATTCAAAAATACCAGATCTTTCACATTTAAAAAATGCATGTAATTTAATTTTGAAAAATGCGAGAAAAAATTCTTTAATTATAATTGAGTCAACAACTTATCCAGGTACTACTGACGAGATATTTATTCCTAAATTAGCCAAAAAATTCCAAGATAGATATTTTATATCCTACTCACCAGAAAGAGAAGATCCTGGAAATAAAAAATTTACAACAAAAAACATTCCAAAAGTAATTGGTGCAAATGATAAATATTCAAAAAAATTAATAAATGAGTTTTATGGAAGAGTTTTCAAAAAAGTAGTTCAAGTAAAAAATATTAAAGTTGCAGAAGCTACTAAGATTTATGAAAATATTTTTAGAAGTATCAATATAGCCCTTGTAAATGAGATGAAGTATGCTTTTAATAAATTTGATATTAACATCTACGATGTGATTAAAGCTTCTTCCACTAAACCATTTGGTTTTATGCCTTTTTATCCTGGCCCTGGACTTGGAGGACATTGCATACCTATTGATCCAATTTATTTTTCTTGGAAGTCTAAAAAGTTAGGCTTTAATTGTAATTTTATTGAATTATCTGAAAAAATTAATTCAGGAGTTCCTAAAAAAATTACAAGCTATGTGAAAAAAAATTTTAATGAAAATTCAAAAATTCTTATCATTGGGTTGGCATATAAAAAAAATATTGATGATTACAGAGAAAGTCCTGCTCTCAAAATTTTTGATAGTTTAGTGAGATCAAATTATAATGTTTTATATCATGACAAGTTTATACTTAAAATTCCTAAAAACAGACATTATAAATCATTGGTTGGACACAAAAGTATTAGTTTATCAAAAGAAAAATTGAAAAAATTTGATTTAACAATATTGCTAACTGATCATGATTATTTAAATAAAAATATGATAATTAAAAATTCTAAATTTATTATAGATACTAGAAATTTTTTAAATGATAACAAAAACTTAGTACGTCTATAAATAGTTCTTTTTTATGTTAATTTTTAATTTTTTTTCTACGTTATAGTTTTTAAGTAAACCCATTGTTTTAGTAATAGAATTATCACCTATTATTTTTGATATATTCTTGTTTTTTGGAAGTTTTTTAAAGTAAGCAAATTTTTTTAAAGGCTTACCAATAATTTTTGAGAAAATTTTAACAATCTTTTTATTACTAATCCCTTTACCCGAACATATTTCAAATGTGCCATCCTTTTTTTTTTCAAAGATTATTTTATAAATTATATTTGCTACATCATCAATTGCCATGTAATCTTTTAGATGATGGGGATGATTAATTTTTAATATCTTATTAAATTTTAAATTTTTAGAAATTTCTGTAAATATTCTTCCTTGTCTATCGCCTTCTCCGAATAACCAATACAATCTAAACCAATTGTATTTAAGTCCACTATTTTTGACAAGATTATGGAGTTCATTTTTTGTTTTACCATAAGTGCTTTTAGTTGGATATTTAATCAAGTTATGATCTGTAAAATAATGTTCTGCACACGTACCTATACCAACAAACTTTTTTCCACCACAATCTTTAAATAATTTTAACAACTTAAAACTATTTTTTAAATTAGAAAAATTTATTTTAGAGTTATAAAAATTTTTAGGATCTGTATGCCATGCACAGTGGATCAAAGTTTTTATTTTGTTTTTTTTTATAATAATTTTTATCTTATCAATTTCTTTAAGATCTACTTTAATAAATTTATAACTAAGTAAATTTTTTTTTTTCCTAGAAATTCCAATAAATTTTTTTTTTTTACTAATTAATATTTTTATTAATTGTGTCCCTAGAAAACCCTCAGATCCAGTAATTAGAATAGACATTAAATTTAATAGTTCTTATAATTTAAATCTTTATGTGAAATTATTTTTATATTTTTTGGCCATTTAATATTAAATTTTTTATCATTGTATCTTATGCCTCTTGCATCTTTATTTTTATAAAAATTGTCCATTTTGTAATCAAGTAGAACATCGTTTGTTAATGTTAAGTATCCATGAGCAAAACCTTTTGGTATAAATAAGGAGCCACATTTATTATCTAAAATTGATTTATAATGTTTTAAATAAGTCTTAGAATTTTTCCTTAAATCTATTACAACGTCAAAAATTTTACCATTAATTACAGTTAATATTTTTGACTCTTTACTGTTATTTACTTGATAATGCATACCTCTTAGTGTCAATTTTTTTTTATTAAATACAAATGATTGTTGTTTAAGATTAAATTCCATTATCTGTTTTTTACAATATGTTCTTTTTAACCAACCTCTTGAGTCATTCTTGATTTTAAATTTAAAAAAAAATAAACCTGTAAAAGGAGTCTTTTTTATGATCATAAATATAATTTGCTTGTATTTTTCTTCTGGGTATAATTTAAATTAACTACTTATGAAAACTATTATACTAGCTGGTGGATTTGGTTCAAGAATATCTATTTCAGATAATGACAGACCAAAACCATTAGTCAGAATTGGAAATAAACCAATTATATGGCATATAATGAAATCTTATATGAGTTATGGTTTTAATGATTTTTTAATAGCAGGAGGTTATAAAGTAATTGATATAAAGAAATATTTTTGGAATTTAGAATTAGAAAATTCAGACATAGATATAAACTTTATAAGTAAGAAAAAAAAATTTATCTTAAGTGATAAATTTGACTGTAAAATGAAGGTGATTGACACAGGTGTTAAAAGTCAGACTGGATATAGACTTAAATCATTACAAAATTTTTTAAAAAATAATGAAGATTTCATGCTTACATATGGAGATGGACTTTCGAATGTAAATATAAAAAAACTTATAGAATATCATAAATCTCATAAAAAAATTGCCACTATGACGGTTGTTAATCCTCCTGCTAGATTTGGATATTTGAAAATTGATAAAAAAAATTCTTCTATAAATGAGTTTCAAGAAAAAAAATCAATTGATGAAAGTTGGATAAATGGAGGTTTTTTTGTGTTTAATAAGAGAATATTTAACTATTTGAAAAATGATATTAACTGTGTATTAGAAAAAGAACCTTTAGAAAATTTAGCAAAAGATAATCAAATCATGGCTTTTAAACATAAAGGGTTTTGGCAATGTATGGATACTAAAAGAGATTATGATTATTTAAATGAAATATATAAAAAAGATAAAAAGGAGCCCTGGTTAAATGATTGATGGTGTAATTATAAAAAATTTAAAAAAAATATGTGACGATAGAGGAAGAATTATGCATATGCTAAAAAAATCAGATGAGCATTATGATAAATTTGGAGAAATTTATTTTTCTACTGCCTACCCTGGAGTAATTAAGGGTTGGCATGAACATACCAAAATGACACTAAATTATTGTGTAATAAAAGGTATGATCAAATTAGTCTTGATTGATAACAGACCAAAATCAAGTACTTATAAAAAAATTCAAGAAATTTATCTTGGTGAACACAATTATGTTTTCGTACAGGTTCCTGCAAAAATAATTAATGGTTTTAAAAATATTTCAAATGAAGAAGCGATAATAGCTAATGCTGCCGATATTGAACATGCCGAAAATGAGATAAAAAGATACGATCCGCACGATAAAAAATTTAATTATAATTGGAAATTAATTGATAGGTGAAAAAAAAAATTCTCTTTTTAGGAGGCACTGGTTATTTAGGTTCTCATATTCTTCATGAATTAAAAGATAAAAAATACGATATTGTATATACAGGTAATAAAAATAAATTAGAATTTCAAAATAATTTTACTTATAAAAAAATTGACTTGTCGTCAAAAAGTTTAAAAAATTTATTAAAGAAATTTAATCCAGATGTGATTATACACGCTGCCTCATTAAACTTAGGCTCAAGTGAAAAAAAAAAATTGAAAAGTTTAAAAGTATGTATAAATCCATTAATTGATATAGAAAGTTATCTAAAAGTTATAAATAAAAAAATAAAAATTATATATTTTTCAACTTTTCAAGTTTACCAATATCAAAAATTAATCAATGAAAATAGTATGATTAATTTGTCCAAAAGATATGCATACAATCATTTTGAAACTGAAAAAAGATTTCTAAAGTTAAAGGAAAAATTTAAATTAGATTTAACAATTTTAAGAATTTCAAATTGTTATGGGATTTTTTTAAAACCAAAAAAACAATTTTTTGAGCCATTAATCAATAAGCTTGTTTTGGACACATTAAAAACTAGAAAAGTAGTCATTCACTCAGATGGAAAAGTTGAGAAAGATTATATTTATATTAGTGATCTAATAAAATTTGTTAAAGTAAATTTGTTACAAAAAAATAAGAAATATCCAACTATTATTAATCTTGGAACTAATATCTCTACAAGTTTACTTAATATATCTAGAATAATTTATAAAATTATTAATAAAAAATTAAAATTAAAAGTTAAAATCTTAGTTATGAATTTAGAAAAAAGATATAGTAAAGTCTCTTATAAAGAAAATATAAGATTTAATTCAAAATATTTAAAAGAAAAAAAAAATATAAAAGTAGAAAAGGGTATTGAAAAATTAATTACTTTTTTAGGGCGAAATAATTACTACTAATCAAATTAGAAAATTTACCTAAATGATTGTGTTTTTTTTTATAGAAAATTTCATACCAGGCAAGTGTTTCTTTTAAATCAGTTTCCAAGTTTCTTTTATTTAAAAATCCAAATTCTTTATAAAATTTTTTAGATGAGAGATTTAAATATTTTTTTTCAGACAAATTCTGTTTTATACCCATAATTTTAATTTTTTTGTTAGTTAAAATCTTGAATATTGAAATTATCTTTTTTACACTTACATCTTGAATTCGAGGTCCAAAATTCCAACTTTGAAAATGATTAATGTTATTTTTTTTTGAAATTAAAAATAAGATTGCATTTACAACATCCATTACATATTGCCATGGTCTTGTTGAGTTTAGATTTCTTATTTTTATTGTTTTATTTTTAAAAACAGAATGAGCTAAGTCTGGTATAAGTCTAAATTTACCAAAGTCACCACCTCCAAAAATATTACCTGCTCTAATCGTATTAAAATTATAAGCTTTGTTTTTGAAAAATGAATAGTAGAATGATTTGATTAATATTTCTTGTGCGGATTTTGAGCTACTATAAATATCATCACCGGCTAGTTTATCACTTTCTATATAGTATCTTTTATTATCTAAATTTTGATAAACTTTATCTGACGTACTAAATAATACGTTTTTAATATTTTTAGATTTTATAAATTTAAGAATTTTCATAGTCGCTATAACATTAACCATATAAGTTTCTTCAGGTTTTTTATAAGAGTCTAAAACTATTGGTTGTGCAGCTAAATGAATCAGAATATCAGGTTTGATGCTTATTTTTTTTTCTAATTTGTTTTCTAATGACAAATCTAGATAGTAGACTTTTTCAAATAGTGAGTCTAAATTTAGTATCGAATTTAAGCTCTGGTTTGGGACATTTTTTTTTGAAATACCGTATAATTTTGCACCTAAACTTTTTAACGAAATAGATAACCAAGATCCGAGAAAACCCGTATGACCAGTTATTAAAATTTTTTTATTTTTATAAAATTTTTTATTTAGTTGTTTCATTCTATTAAAGTAGACTGATTTATTATCATTTTAAAAAAAAAAATAAATGAAAAAAAAAATTTTAATTTTTACAAGGTGTAGCTGGACTTATGTTAATTTTAGAAAAGATTTAATAGAAAAAATTGACACTCAAAAATTTATTACACATGTTGTATTTGATAAAACAAATTATAGATTTAAAAAAAAAAAAAATATTAAATATCATCACATACCTTTTTTAAATCCAGGAAATTCTCTCTTTAGCAATTTATTAATTATGTATAAAATTTTCATTTTAATACTAGAAACTAAACCAGATATAATTCATAATTTTACGGCAAGACCAGTTTATATGGTTACATTGATTAATTTATTTTTTAGAATTAAAATAATCAATACTATTTCAGGTTTTGGTCATTTATTATTATCAAAGTCAATAATCAAAAAGTTATTTTGGCATCTAGTACTCAAAAATATTATTTTACAGTCTGATAAAATAATTGTTCAAAATAATGATGATTTCAAATTTTTTAAGAAAATAGGATTTAAAAATGTAAAAATAATTTTTCCAAAAATTAAAAATATTTTTATGAAAAAAAAATATCAAAGTAAATTTTTATCAAAAAAAAAAATTATTTTTTTAATGTATTCTAGGTTGATTAAAGAAAAAGGAGTTTATGATTATATTGAAGCAGCTAAAAAATTATTTGTAAAATCATTTGTTGAATTTATCCTAGTAGGAAATATTGATTTAAATAACCCTTCAAGTTTAACTAAAAAAGAAATTAAGAAAATAAAAAGTTATAATTTTTTAAATTATTATCCACATACTGATAAAATTTTCAACTTTATAGACAAATCTCATGTAGTTGTGTTGCCTTCTTACAGGGAAGGCCTGCCTGGAAGTTTATTAGAGGCTTTGTATTTTAAAAAAGCTGTTATCACAACAAATGTACCAGGTTGTAGAGAATGTGTTATAAACGGATACAACGGTTTTTTAACTCCTATTAAAAATTCTAATTATTTAATAAAAAAAATGTCTAATTATATTAATGATAAAAAACTGATCGATATACATTCTCATAATAGTAAACACTTATATTTAAAAAAGTTTAATAAAAACTCAAATTTAGAATATTATAAAATTTATTCGGAATTATTAAGATAATGAAAAAAATAATATTTATACAATTAAACGAAGTCAACTTTGATTTAGTAAAGCTATATGTGAAAGATGGGAAATTAAAAAATTTTTCTAAATTGTTAGATCAAAATTACTCGTATATTACTTCATCTGAAGACAAATATGAACATCTAGAGCCATGGATACAATGGTACTCTTTTTATACGGGTAAAAAGTTTGAAGAACATAATGTTTTTTATTTAAATGAAGGAAACATGAAGGATGAGAGTTTTTTTGAAATATTGAATAAAAAATTTAAAAAAAAAATTGCATTTTTTTTTCCTATGAATTTAAAAAATAAATTTAGTGATGATTGTCTTTTTTTACCTGATCCTTGGACACAAACTAAAGTAAGTGCAAATAAATTACTTAAAAATTTTTACATAAGCACTACTAGTATTGTTAAAAATAGAAAAAATTTATTCAATTTTAAGAATTTTTTCTACTTATTTGTATCATTTATTTTTTTAACAAAAATCAGTTCAAAATTTAAACTAATAAAGTTATTTTTAAACTCTTTAGCAAAGAAGCATTTTAGAGCAATATTTCTAGACTATTTTATATTTTTGGTCTTTAAAGATATGAAGATTAATCAAAAATTTGATATCTCTTGTATTTTTTTTAATGCTTGTGCCCATCTCCAACACCATTATTTTTTTGCATCAAAAAAAAATTCTAATAAATTTCAACTACCAAATTGGTATTTAAATAAAAATGATGACCCAATTTTTGACTGTTTAAAAATTTACGATGAGATGATAGGTTATTTACATAATCTTGATAAAGAAACTAGTTTTGTAATTGCTACAGGTTTAAGTCAAAAATCTATAGAAAAACCCATATATTATTGGTCATTAAAAAATCCTAACTCTTTTTTTAAAGAAATAAATATATATCCAACAAAAATTATTAAAAGAATGTCAAGAGATTACACCTTAGAATTTGTAAATTCAGAAGATGCAATTTACAATAAGAAAATACTAATGAAATTTTCAGAATTAAATAATAATTTTTTTAAAATTGATTTACAAGATAATAAAGTTTTTTTAGAAATTAATTATACAAAAAATATTAACAACAAAACCTTTATAACTGATGGAAATAAAAATTTTTTTCTAAAAAATATTTTATCATTTGTTGCGATAAAAAATTCTATTCATTCTGAAAAAGGATATATTTTTTCAAATTTTGAGATAACAAAACATAAAGAATTAAACATAGCAAATTTTTTTAAATTATTTATGGATAAATTTAATGTTAATTAAAAGTTTTTTCGTATTAATTTTTCACAGAATTGTATTTTATTTAAAACTTGAGGAAATAATTTATTTTGTATCTAAAAGATTTGGTTTACCTTCATGGAAACTTTTGCCTCAAAATAACTTATATAAAAAAAATAATACAATTAATTGTAACAGAGAAAATCTACTTTTTAATATTGAAAGACATGATTTTACGCACTGGCAGATATATGCTGGATATCCTGAGTGCCATTTTATGGCATTTCAAATGTGTAAAATTAATAGTGGCATTGTTTTAGATATTGGATCTCATATAGGTGTTTTCTCATTAAAAGTAGCTCAATTCAAAAGAATAAATAATCTAAAAAAATTAAATATACATGCTTTCGAACCTTGTAATAAAACTTTTGAAAATCTAAGTAAAAATATTTCCATCAATCAACTAGAAAGTTTTATTTCTACAAAAAAATATGCCCTAAGTAATTTAAATAAGGAAAGTTGGATTGAAAAAAATTCATCTAATTCAGGTGGAAATAGAATTAATTTAACAGGTAACAAAAATTCTGAAAAATTTGAAAAAATAATAACTAAAAAATTGGATGATCATAATTTTGATGATGAGAGTATAAAATTTCTAAAAATTGATACTGAGGGTCATGAAATAGATGTAATAGAAGGTGGAAAAAAAATGATTAAAAAATTTAAACCCTCTATATTTATAGAGGTCTCAGAAGATCTTTATTTAAAAAAAGGGAAAACCTTTTTAGATACTTTTGACCAATTAAGAGAATATTATGCAAAATTTTATATTGAAAAAATAGATTACTCAGTCAGTTTTCAGATCGCCTCAGCTTCAGAAGTGATTACTAAAATTAAAATGAAAAAAACATTTAATATGCTAATTACTAATTAATGAAAAAAAAAATAAATATAAAAAAAGTTTTAACAATAACTATTCCTCTAATTATAACTTTTCTATTATATATTTTGTATAGTGGTCAACTATTTAAATCTTCTTTTACATATAATCATTCAAATTTGCAGAGCAAATTTTTTAAAATGTTATCAAATAATAATTTGTCCTCTGAAAAAATTAAGAAAAAAAATTATGAATTAAACGAAGGTATTAAAAAATTAATTCTGTGTATTCAATATCCTAATAGAAAATTCACTTTAAAAAGAGATGTATTACAAAGTTTAAGTTTAGAGGGTGGGTATTTTCTTCCAAAAAACAGTATTGAGAAGGTAATAATTAATTATAATTTTAACAATTTCAAAAACGCACCCAGAAAAATTATTTTAGATAAGATAGAAAAATGCATAGATAGTAATATTGAATTTAAAATTATTACTTACGATTTAGACTATGATAATTTAAAGAATTTATTAATTGAAGAATTTATTCCTCAAAAATTTAGTTTTAATTTTTTTGATATACTTTCTGGTATTTTTTCTTCAATTATTCTTGGTTATTTTATTTATCGTATTGTGTAACTTAATTAAAAAAATTTCAATTTTAGGATTAAAATAAAAAAAACTCATTATCAGAAATATTTTATACTGAAGTGCATATCTTAAAGCTGACCCAGGATTTAAAAAATTATTAATAGAATATAAAAATCCTAAAATAATTATATAATTAATTAGTAAACAATTTTTTTTATAATTGTAAATTAATGTCTGATAAGAAGTTAATAATAATAATAAAATTAATAAATTTTCAAAAACAAATAATGTATATTTCCAATTTAAAATTTCATTTAAAAAAGGATTAAAATAACTTTTAAATATTAAATACGGATATCTAAAAATTAATTCTCCAAAATTATTTATGCCATTTAGAGCTTCTGTAGATAAATTTTCTGCTGAATTTCCACTTTTCAATATTTGTTGTCTAAAAATATTAGTTAAAATTTCTCTAAATATCTGATCATAAAAAATTAAAAAAATAAAATACCCAGCACATATTACAAACATTGATTTTATCAAATTTTTACTGATAAAATTAAGTAAAATTTTAAAAAAATTTGTACTTATTATATAAGATAAGACTATTGCTATAATTAAAACCCAAAATACCCAATATCTAAGAAAGAAAATAGTAATAAAAGCAAGAACTAAAATAAGAATTTTAGAAAAAGTTAATTTTTTTATGGATAGATTTGATATGATTATTTCCTTAAATATATGAGATAATAAAAATATTATAAATATATCTTTCAAAATTAATTGAGAGTAGAGTAAAAAGCTTGGTGTAAAAGCAACAATAAATATCGAAAATGTTGGATATTTTTTTGTATAAAAAAAATGTATTTGGCAAAAATCAACTAATATCTTTAAGTAAATTATTCCTAAAAATAATTTTAGAGCAAACCATGAATTAAATGTAAAAAAATTTATAATTTTTATTATGATAATTAGAAATGTATTAGAAAATTCATTGGGAAAATGATAAGCATTAAATCTATATTTTTCACTATAAAAATCCGTAAATACAGCAGCTCTAAAATATTGATCAGAGTCAGTTGAAAAATTTATCTCGTATAAAGGAATTATTAAAATTATGAACAATAACTTTATCAACCAAATAAATTTTAAGTTATTTATAATTTTTTTTGAAATTTTGATTTTTTCTATAAATTTGAAAATTGTATAACTAATAATTATTAAAAAAGAAAAATCTAAATATTTAAAATAATTAGCCTTAAATAGTAAATTTTCTTTATAGTCCATGTTAACTATATCATTCTTTACATATGGAAGATTGTCTGTGTATATGTCAAAAAAGATTAAAAATAAAAAAAATAAAATAGATATTAAAAATTGTTTATAAATTAAATGACTCATTTTTTTCAAGATAATTATATTACTCTTATATTAATTTTAGTTTTAAATATATTTATTATTAAAAATAATAAATATATTAATATTTTCAAAATTTACGATATTCCTGATCAAAATAGAAAATTCCATAAACACAAAACGCCGATTATTGGGGGGAATATTTTATTTTTGAATATAATTTTTTATTTTTTATTTGATAATTTTTTTTTAAATATAAATGATAATTTTAATTTATATTTTGTTCACTCTTTAAAAACTTTTTATTCTTTTTATCTTTGTCTTACTGCAATATTTTTCATTGGACTGTATGATGATAAATTTAATCTTAAGGCAAATACTAAAATCATGATTTCTTGTATTTTGATCTTGAGTGCTATTTTAATTGATAGTCATTTAGTTTTGACAGAAATAAAATTTTCGTTTTTAGAAAAAACATACAATTTAGGTTTATTTGGATATTTTTTTTCTATTGTTTGTATTCTTACATTAATAAATACACTTAATATGATTGATGGTATTGATTTACAGGCAGGTCTGTATTTATTTTATCTATTGATGATTTTATTTTTTCTCAGCCAAAGTCTGATTATAATATTTTTATTATTAGCAATTGTGAGTTTTTTATATTTAAATTTTTTAAACAAATCTTTTTTAGGAGATTCTGGAATTTACTTTATTGCCTACATAATTTCATATTTATTAATAAAAAATTATAATATTAATAAGAATATTTTTGTTGACCATATAGTTATAATTTTCATTATTCCTTTTTTGGATCTCATAAGAACTTCAATTCATAGATTATCTCTTGGCAAAAATCCGTTCTTAGCAGATAACAATCACATTCATCATTTATTAATGACAAGATTTAAAAATTATACTTTCTTAGCTGACTTAATTATATTTTTATTACCTGGTTTATTATTTTTTTTCCTATCAGCAATTAATAAATACAACATTTTTACTTTTTCATTGTTAATTTTATTTTCAACATGCTTTTATCTATTCATGATTTTTAGATTTGGTAAAAAGTTGATTTTCAGCGAAAAAAAGTGACAAAACAAAAAAATTAAAATAACTGAGCCAATTATTAAAAAAATTTCCAGACGTAGTTAAAGGCCATAAAATAGTTATTAGAGAAATAATCAAAATCACGTAACTTTTATCTTTTCTTAAAATACTAAAACTTTGAAACCTTATTTTAATTAATTTCCAAATGAGATAGAAAAAAAATAATATTATAAATAAATAACCAGCAATTCCAACTTCTGCAATTAACTGTAAATGGTAATTGTGTGGATGACTTGTACAAAAATTCTTTAACTGTATATTTTTTTTGTACCAAAAATTGTTACATTCTAAGTAATAATTTCTAGGCCCAGCTCCAAAAAAGATATTTTTCTTTATAATTTCAAAGGAGGTTTTTAAATTAAATGTTATTTCATCATAATAATTTTGATCCTTTATGTAGGTAAATGTATTTTTTGTAAGATCAACATAACGATGCTTAAGACCTTCATCTTTTGATAGTCCAAATAAAGTTAAAGTAATAAATAAACAATAAATAATTAAATTTTTAAAATTAAAGAAAAATAATAATAATAGGATTATATCAAAATTAAGTAAGAAAAAACTTGATCTTTCAGCTGTCATAAAAACTAAAAAATAAGATAAAATTAAAATAGTATAAGTTATTAATGATAAATTTTTTTTTTGAAAATTAAGTTTATAAAATAGATAAAAATATATTAAAAAAAACTTAGAAACATAGCTCCCAAGAATATACTCATCACCAAAAAAACTACTTATTCTTCCGCTTTCTTTGATTGAATTTGATAAAACTCCAGTTGAATAAAAATATTCAGAATATCCATCTATTATTAAGATAATAAAAATTAATGTTAAGCTATAAAATAAAAATTTATATAAATGAGAAAAAAAATTTATTATGTAAATAAACATTAAAAGAAAGATAAAATGTCTAAAATAAAAAAAACTTGATTTTAATGATTTGAAATTTATTTCATTTATAAGTGATGAAAAAATTAAGATTAAAAAAAAAACAAAAAAAATTAAAAAAATTTTTTTATTTATTTCAAGGTTAATTTTTTTTAAAAATAATAGGTATAAAAAAAAAAGACTTAAAATTGATGAAAATAGATCTGGTAAGAATGGTCCAGTAATCATTAAAAAAGGAAATAAAATAAAAAAGAATAGTAAAATATAATTAAAATTTAAATATTGATTAATATTTAACATTTAATATTTGATTATTTTCCTTATTTTAAAAACTGTGATATTAAAAATAATATAATCTTTAAACATGTCAAATTCAAAAAATATATTTATTTAATTATACCAAATAAAATAGATATCACCACATATTGATTGAATGAAAAAAATATTTATAATTTTACCTGACCTAGGCGATGGAGGAGCTGAAAAATTAAGTGTAAATTTATTTCAAGAGTGGTCTAAATTAAATTTTGATGTATATTTTGTATTAATTAAAAAAGCTGGAATTTTTGCGAAAAAAATTCCTAAAAAAAAAATATTTATTTTAAAAGAAAAAAATTTTATCAACTCAATCTTTAAATTAAAAAAAATTTTTTCTGAAAAAAAACCAGATTTTATTTTGTCTTCTATGTGGCCCTTAACTTCAATAACAGTTTTAAGTTGGCTTTTATCTGGAAGGAGAGGTAAATTATTCTTATCTGATCATACTATTATTTCTCAGTCTGCAAAATATGAAATCAAATATCCATTAATTCTTATTAAATATGTAATGAGATTAACTTATAAATATGCTAATGGAATTATTGCTGTTTCTAAAGCAGTCAAGACAGACTTAAAAAAGTTATTAAATTTCAAAAATGAAGAACATATAAAGGTCATTTATAATCCTATTACTAAAAATTCTAAATTAAATTTAAAATTGAATGAAGAAGAGAAAAGATTAAGTAAAAAAATATGGGGAAATTATAAATTTAAAATTTTAAATGTTGGTAAACTAAAAACTCAAAAAAATCATAAATTATTAATAGAAGCTATTTTAAATTGTAAAAATATTAAAAATATAAGACTAGTCATAGTTGGAACAGGCGAATTAATGAACCAACTTAAAAAGAAAATATTATCTCATAATTTGGATAAAAATATTTTACTCTTAGGTCATAGACAGGATTTGAAAATATATTACAAAACTGCTGATTTATTTGTCCTTACATCTGATTGGGAGGGTTTTTCAAATGTCACAGCAGAAGCCTTGGAGTATGGTTTGCCTGTTATTACTACAGATTACAGATATGGACCTGTTGAAATATTAGATAAAGGTAAATATGGAACAATAATTAACTCAAAAAAAAGTCAAAATTTGACAATAGCGATAGATCAAAACTTAAAAAAAAAACATGATAGAAAAAAGTTGTTTAATCGTTCTAAGATTTTTAATATAAAAAAAATATCTAATAGCTATCTTAATTTTTTTAAAAATGATTTTTGAAAAACTATATTTAAGAACAGTAACAAAAATAATTTTCTTTATAGAAAATATTTTAATGAAATATGAATTACCAAATAATCCTCTTAAAAAATTTTTTTCAGATAATGATATTGAAAAATATCTAAAATTAAAAAAAGAATATATTTCCTCTGATGTAGTGAATGAGTTATTTAAAAATACTAACGAATCAACAATAAATTTTTTTCATGAACTTGCTTTTGAAACACAAATAGTAATAAAAAAAAATAAAATAGATTATGATCATGGATTAATTTTGTATCATTATCTAAAAAAATATATTTTGGAAAATAAAAAAAAAAATATTAATGCTTTTGATTTTGGTACAGCTGTGGGTTTTAGTTCAATGTGTATGTCAAAAGCTTTACATGATACATCTGTGAATGGAAGAGTTTATACATTGGATATTCTACCTAATAGAAAAAAATTTTTTTGGAATACATATTTTGACAAGAATGGTAAAAGATCAAGATATGAATTATTATCAAAGTGGCCAGAATTAATTGAGGATATTTTTTTTTTACAAGGATCTAGTAATGTTAATTTAAATAAAATAGATGTTTCAAGAGTTAATTTCGCATTTATAGATTCTGAACATTCTGAAAAAATTGCCAGAAGTGAATTTGACTTTTGTAATTTGAGACAAATGAGTGGAGATATTATCATTTTTGATGATATTTCTGAAAATTATATGACTTTAAAAAAATTTATCTATAGTCAGCATGTGACAAGCAAATATTTACTAAGTGAAATCAATTTAAGAAGAAAAAAAATAATTTTAGCAACTAAAATTTAACAATGCAATACATCAAAGAAATCATTTTTGTAGCAGAATACTATTGGTCTTAATCTAAAACTGGTTGAATTGATTTTAATTAAATCAATTTTATCAAATTTAACAATTCTTAAATTATTTGGGTTTAAAATTAATTTATAATTATTTATGTTTACATGAATTTTAACATCAACTAAATTTATTATAGCCAATTCTATATAATCATATTCTTTAAAATTCTTTTGTATAAAATAATTATTTGAAATATCATTTGAAAAAATTATATTTTTGCCAGACTTATTTTTTTCATAAATTGTCATATGGCTATTACCATGAACGTATGAAAATAAATTATCAGGATGCTTCGAGTATCCTACATAAGATCGATCGGTAATTACTATTTTTTTATCTCTTTTAACATCAAAAATATGTTCGATATGAAAAATTCCAAAATCTTTTGATCCAATAAAATTTTCGTCAACAACTAAACTAGAGAAACTACTGGTTGATGTATCTAAAAAAACAGATTTTATGTGATTATAGTTTTTATCGTAAAAATGTAATTTTATTTTTGCATCATTTAAAAAATAATCTTTAATAATATTCTGAGTGTTAAATATAGTATAAAAATTTTGATCAGTCCTCCAAATAAAGCCGTCCGATATACTGGCATGATTTTTAATATGATTAAATCTAGTAGTTCGATTTAATATTTTTTTTATTATGTATTTTAAATTCATTTAATAAAAAGTTTTTTTATTTAAATTTATTTTTAAATTGATTTATAATTAAAAATTTGTCCTCTATATCTAAAAATGCATGTGGAGGATGGGTATGTTCGATTGTTATATTTCCCTTTTGATCTAAAGAAATAAAAATAGGTATTCCTGATATATCATAGCTACAAAAATAAGAATTTTGATTTAGTCCTGTAATATCAATAATATTAATTTGGTTTGTATAAAGAGTAAATTCTTTTAAAATTTTTTTATCTTCAGACAATATTTTTCCATTTTTTTTTATCAAATCTGGTTTACTGGAAATATTAGGGAAAATGATTAAATTTTTTGAACTATTTTGATTATTTAAAACTTTAAGAGGGCTTAGAATATTTGCGTTATTTTTAACTAAATTGAAGGGATACTCTGATTGATATGAAGAAAAAGAATTATTTTTAGTAATTACTTTTAAATTACATCTAAAAGAGGGTTTTTTATCACCTTTTTTATCGAAATTTATTAATTCTGAAGTTTGAATTGTTTCTTTAAAATTTTTTTTTTCAATAACACTAAAAAAATTTTTTTTTGTTAAATTACTATCAACATAAAAAAAATTTTCATCCTCATCACAATTATATTGTTTAATATTCCAAATATTTTGAGATGGATCAATTTCATAGGAAATTACGATGGGTTCAATTAGATATTTTCCTAAATTATCAAACTTAGGTATTGAGAGATAGCTCGAGAATAGCTCAGTATCTATTGTAAAAAAAATATTCATTTTTACTCATAAATCTTATTTATATTTATTTAAATTTAAAATTAGAAAAATTAATGTAAAATAATCATAAAATTTTATATTTTAATTAATGAAAAAAAACATCATCTTCTTTGCAGTATTATTATTAGTTTCGTTAATAATAGCAAATTATAATTTTTTTAAACAACAAAGATTATTCATAACAACTATATTAATAGACCCATTAACTACTATGGAATCAAGAAGTGCTTTTAAACCAGATTTGGTAAATTCTCACAACGAATTATTTAAATATACTGGTACTGAATATATAAATACAGACAAATTGAACCAGTTCAATATTCAATTATATGCAAATATTGTGAGATATTTGCAAAATAATAAATCTTATAAATATTTATATGCTAAAGAAAAAAATTTGAATTCAACCGAAAAAAAAAATTTTTTTAAAATAGTAAAAAATATATCTTTAGAGGGAGCTTATTTTTTAAATTATGAATTTCTTAGAACAGTCAAAATTCAATTTCGAAGTAATAAAGAAAATGAGTTTGAAGTTTTTAATGATTATTTAAATTTTATTATCGAAAAAGAAGTTGATAAGCTTTTACTCTCAACGACAAATTTTTTTTATGGCGAAAATTATTTTCGTTGGCAAAAAAGTATCGTAGATAGAATAAATAAAAAAAAAAAAAATTTAGAAAATTTAATATTCTGGTTAATGCTTGATTATAATGATTCATATGAGGAATTTAATGTTAGACAATTGGAAAAAAAATACGATAAAAAATTTAAATTAATCATGGAATCCGTAAGATTATTAGACACTCTCGCTTCAAAGCCCCATACTTTCGCACAATCAAATAAAGAGGCAAATTATATTTTAAAATACCAGTACCTAGAAACTTTCAACCAAGCTAAAATACTATACAAACTTCGTCAACTTAATGATAAAGAATTTAAAACTGAAGATATTGAAAAAAAATATGATTTCAAATTACCGGCATTATTTCAATCTAATGTAACATTAACCGATAAAGATATTGATGATTTTCTTTTTTTCTTTCAACATGCTTATGAAATAAATAAAATAAAACGTAATAAATATTTGAATACTGAAGTAATTAATAACAAAATTCTTATAAATAAAATTTCAGATAAATTGATAGTAGTTGAAAAAAAATTTAATTTGAAAGAATTTATTTCCTTAAATATTTTTTCAATAATATTTACTATTGTTTCATTTGCATTATTAAGATCTTTTTCCAGTAAAAAATAAATTTCTTAATTTATTATCAATCCTGTTAAACAAATCTTTGTTTATTAAAATTAAGAAAATAAAAAAAATGAGTTTAGGTGCTAAAATATATCTAATTGTTGTACCAGTATTTAAATAGCCAATTGGTGTGTAGAGGTTAACCAAAATAAAGAAAATGCAAAAAATAAAAAAAATCTTTAAATTTAAATTTTTTTTAAGGAAGTAAACACTATTCAATAATAATAAAAATAAAATAAAATTTTCTAAGATAAAAATAAAATATTTTACGTTTTTTATATCTAATACAAATGGGTTAAATAATGTTTCATAAAATGCTTTTGGATACATAAGTAAAACCTCAAGTCTTTCACCTTTATTTATAAATAGTGTTTCGTAGTCTTGTCTGGGAAAAAAATGTTCCATTTTGAATCTATCAAAAAGACTAGTAGATATTTCATTAAGCAACAGATGAAAAGAATTACTATAAATAAAAAAAATAATTACACTAAATAATATAATATGAATGAAAGAGAAATTTAAAATTTTAAGAAAATTTAGTAAATAAAAAAAAATAATTGAGACAATTAAAGTGTATGCAACCCAATTTCTTAATAAAAATATATATGAAATTGAAAATATTATTAAAATTAAATATTGAACATTTTTTTTTAATTTTTTATCCAAATTCAAAAAACTATAAGTAGTTAGTGAAATTAAAAAAATAACTAATAAATCTTTTGTTATAAAAGATGAAAAAAAAATAAAAGATGGTATTAAGCCAATAAAGTATATTAAAAATATATTATTAAATAAATTATTTTCTATTTTTTTTATTATTTTTAAAAAAAGTATTAAAGAAGAAATATAAAGAATATTTTGAAATAATTTTTGCATGAACCAGGAGTCTGAGAAAATAAAATTTATTAATTTTAATGGTATAAGAAAATTAGCTGTTGGATAATTTTTGTCTAATATTTTTGTAAGATCTCCAAATACAACATTATAACTATCATTATTAATTAAAATTGCAAAATATGAATATTGATCTTTTCCAAAATTATTTTCAAGAATCATGATTAAAAAAAAAGATATAAAACATTTTATTACCCATAATATTTGAAGATGAATTGTATTTTTAAAATTTGGTATTTTTTTTAATAAATTAAAAATAAATAAAAAAAATATTAAAGCTATAGATAGATCATAAAAAATTGAAACATCCTTTAAAAATGGTTTGTCAGATAAAGTTAATGTATTAACAATATTTTTTTCATAATAAGGTACAAATTTTCCATATTCAAAAACTATATTTATAATCAAGAAAAATAATAAAGAAAAAAGAATTAATTTTATTAATTTATGACTAACCATTATTTTTATTTATTGTGTTTTATTTATATTTTTTGATTATAGATTGTATTTAATATAGAAAAAATCAATTTAAATAGTAATGAATATTTACTCTATTTATGAATAATTTTTTAAAATTTGAATATGATAGTAAGTTTACTTACATATATCTATTTGTAATTATTTTTTCTTATAGATTCACTCTAAGTATTTTAAATATTTTTGAATTTACAACAATTACGCAAGACTCACTTGAATATATTGATATAGCAAATTCTTTAAAACTTTATGGCGTGTATGGTTTAGATGGAGTTAAGGATATGAATAGAACTCCAACTTATCCTTTATTTCTATTATTAATTAATTATTTAATAGGACCAGATATAAAAAATATTATTTTTTTTCAAATAATTATAGACACTTTAACTTGTTTAATTATTTTTAGATTATCAGAATCATTTAAACTAAGTTTATTTTCAAAAGTATTATTAATTTTTTTACTTTCAACCTGTTTATATACAATTTCATATACTCAATTAGTAATGACAGAAACTTTGTATAGTTTTTTAATATGCTTAGTGATGTTATTTATTTGTGAAAAAAAAAAAAATTACAATTTTTTTAATTTTAATTTACTAAGTTTATTTTATATCGCATTAATTTTTGTTTTAATTATTTTAACCAGACCAATTTTTGTTTTTACAATTTTATTTTTTTTAATTTTTTGTTTTATTTATTCGAGTTTCAGTTCTAAATTTTCAAAAAAATTTTTTCTGGATTTAAAAAATTATACTATTTTATCTTTTTTAATTGTTTTTATAATGATTCCTTGGATTTCAAGAAATATAATCATATTTAAAGATGATATTTTTTCTAAAAATAGTATTGCTACTCCATTAGGATATAAAACTAATATTAATATGTGGAAACCTTTTTACATGAAAGAGTTTAAAAGTTTTTTGAGCTCTTATGAAGAACCTTTTTTGATGCTAAGTCCTATTGAGCCTCCAGTGAAAGCAAAATATATATACGAAGGTGAAAAAGAAGATATTGAATTAGCATTTAACAATTTAAATAAAATTGAAGATATAAAAACTGGACGAAGTGGCAAACAGTTAAATTATAGTAAAGAAATTAGAAATAATTTTAAAACTATTGCAGAAAAACGGCATGATGAAAAAACACTATTATTTATTACGGCACCAATATCAAGAGTCTTAAAAATATTATTTGCACCAAGATTATCCACATTTAATGAAACAAAAATCGCGAGTAAAATAAAAAATTTCTCAGGATTTAATTCAAATCGAACCTTGTTATTTAGTTTTATGATTTATAATTTTATCTATGTTTTTCCAGCATTGATTTTCTTTATTATAAAAAAAAATTATTTTAATAATAAACTTTTCTTTTTATTTTCATTTTCTCTAATTCTTTCACACATCTACGTGTATACTGTATGGGTTCCTGCACCTCAAAGTAGATATTTAATTCCTTTATTTCCACTGTTTTCCTTGTTGACAGTAATTACAATTGATAGATTAAAAAAATATTTGAATTAATTTTTATGTATTTTTCTAATCAAGAGTTAAAAAAATTCGGTTTTACAAAAATTGGAAAAAACGTCAAAGTAAGTAAATTTGTAAGTTTTTACTCATTTAAAGGAGAGATAGGAGATAATTCAAGGATTGATGATTATGCAATTTTAAAAGGAAATATAAAAATAGGTAAAAATGTTCATATTTCCTCCTTTGATTATTTTGCCTCAGTCGGTGGCCAAATTTTAATAGGGGATTACACTGGAGTTTCAGCACAAGTTTCGATTTATTCTGTAAGTGATGATTATTTGGGGGATTACATGACCAATCCAACAGTGAATAAAAATTTTAGAAAAATAATAAAAGGTAAAGTTATAATAGGTAAAAATGTTTCAATTGGTGCTGGAACAGTAATACTTCCTAATACAAAATTAGGACACTCTGTATCTATTGGTGCTCAATCTTTAGTGTCTAAAAATATAAAGAGTGGATTTTTATTTGTTAACAGAGCTAAGGAAATTTTAATTAAAGTCAAAAATTTGAAAAAAATAAAAGAAAAAATTAAAAAATTCGAAAAATTAAATTCCTCCATCTAGTTTAATATTTGCACCATTTAAATACTCTGTGTTTTTAATATATTTTATAGTTTTAATGATATCTTTTATGTCTCCGATCCTTAATGAGGGAACCTCTTTGAGAAGTTTTGTTTTTTTATTTTCATTTAATCTATTCCATAGAGGAGAGTTAAAATAACCTAAAGATATAATATTTGAACTTATTTTATATCTTCCATATTCTTTTGCTAAACTATTTGAAAACCCTATTAAACTAGACTTTGAGCTTGAGTAAATACTTATACCAATATCCCCATTTAAAGCTTTTGTGGATGTAAAATGTATAAATCTTCCCCATTTTTGCAAAATCATATATTTTATTAATGCTTTAGCAATAAGTATATTTGAAAAAACATTTATATTATACACCTTTGTAATATCATCTTCAGATATGTTAGGAAGCATTTTATCCAAGGTTATTGCTGCAAGATTTATACAAGTAATTTTTTTTAATTTATTGCTATATTTTTGAAATATTTTTTCGTAATTATTTTTTTTTAATAAATCAATTTTTAGAAATTCAATTTTTTTTTTAGTTTTTTTTTTTATTTTAGGTTTTTTCGAGTTGTAAAAAGCAATAACATCATCCTCATTTGCTAAAGTTTCCATCACTTTTTCTCCAATACCTGATGATGCTCCAATTATAATATACATTACCAATTTAAAATTGTAGCACCCATTGAATAACCAACTCCAAATCCAGCCATCAAAATTTTATCACCTTTTTTTAATTTATTATTTTTTATTAATTTCTTTAAATTTATTGGAATAGTAGATGAAACGGTATTACCTACATTTTTTAAATCAAAATAAACTTTATTATGGGGCAAATTAAGCTTTTTTTTTAAATTTTCTAATACTACTTTACTGGCTTGGTGAAATATGAAGTATTTTATTTGATTTTTATTTAAACAATTTTTTTTTAAAATTCTTTCTACAAGATGAGGTATATTTGACATTGTAAACATTAATACTTTTTTACCATCCATAAATATTTCAGGCTTCCCCCCATTTGAGTGTGAGCCACTATTTTTTACTATGAGATCCGAATATCCTGATCCATCAGTTCCAAATTCAAAATCTATAAAAGTTTTTTTATGAGAACTTTTTGAGATTATTGTGCTAGAAGCACCATCACTAAAAATTGGGTAGCATGAATTTTGTTTATCTAAAATATATTTTCTGTAGGTGTCGGAACAAATTAATAATATATAACTACATTGTTGAGACAGAATTAGTGAATTTGCTAAATTTAAACCATAAATGTAGCCTGAACACCCTTGATTTATATCGTAACCTTGTATATTTTTTTTTAACCCAAGTTTATTTTGGATTATACATGTTCCTGATGGAAGGTTATATTCAGGAGACTGTGTAACATAAATTATACAATCTATTTTTTTTTTATGTTTTAGAATTAATTTTTTGGTTGATTTTATTGCAAGATCTAGAGCTGTCTGGTTAAATTTTGAAGTATAAACTTTTTCTATACCTGTTTTATCTAAAATTTTTTCAAAATGAGATTTTTTATAATTTTTTCTTAATGTTATTTGTTTTGGTAAAAAAAAATTTATATCCACAATTTTAGGATACATTTGATTATACTTTTAAAATTTTATTTTTTTTTAATATATCTAAAATTTTTTTTACAGAGTTTGCATCTGCTAAAGCTTTAATTTTTGAAGATTTACCCTTTGTAGCTTTGTCTAGCGCAGTAATGATGCTTAACTGACCAAGTGAATCCCAAGCTTCAATATCATCTTGACTACTTTTCTCATCAATTTTTCCTTTAAATAATAAAGATTTCTTTATTAATTTAAAAACATCATCTGTTTTCATAATTTAATTATTAAGTTTTACTAAATTTAATTCTCTTATAGCATAATCTCCGATTGAAGGAATAGAAAAACCGGGGTTATAATATTTTAGACATCCTTTGAAATGGTAGTGAATAACTTGACTTTTTCTCGTCATGTTTTTTTTAATATGTTTTGTTCCTCCATGAAGTAAATTGGCTGCCCAAATAATAGCTTGGCCTTTTTTTAAATAAATTGGCTTCACTTTTGAATTTGTAATTTTAACCATATTTCTTACATATTCCTCATAAATTCTATAACATTTTTCTAAACTTTGAATCGAGTCAGGTTTTTTGCAATTTAAAGTATTAAAATCTACAATTGGAAATTTATGACTTCCCGGAACTACTGCCAAAGGACCATTTAATTTATTTGTTTTTTCTAAAGCTACCCAAGCTCCCGCAAGATATCTTTCAGGTATGGAAGAAAAATGCATGTAATCGCTGTGCAATGGTTGCTCTGTTCCTCTGATAAAATTTAGTGTAGAAAATGCTAAAGCTTTTCTGTCATATAAAATATCTAATAAATTTATAATTTTTCTATTTAGAGCTAATTTTGCTATATTTTTACTAAATTTCCAAGCTTCAACTATTCTAGGACTTTCATTATAGTGATAAATACTTGGGTTTTTTTTAATTTTTCCAATTTTTAAATTACGATTAATATCTTGTTCAATTCGGTTTATGAAACTATCTTCTAATTTTAAATCAATAATAATATACCCATCCTTGTTAAACTTCTTGGCTAAGTTTGTGTAATAGTTTGTTAATTTTTTTTTTTTTAGAATTTTTTTAAAAAAAGGAGACTCTATCCATGGATATGAAGTATCCTTTGAGCTAGAGAAATTTTTTTTCATCTCTAAACCTTTATCATAAATATTGATGTAGTACAGATAATTTTGCCAGAAATGATTTGAAAATTTATTAACTTAGATTTTTTTAGCTTTTGTAATTTTTTCATTTTATTTTTCATAGTTTCGGGTAAAGGCCATTTAATTTCATTAACACATTTAACTAATTTGAATTTTTTTTTTGCAAAATTAATTATTTTTTGAGAATTTGATAGTGATAGTACAGGAAAAAAAATCTTCGTATTTTTTTTAATATGATTAGGTAAATCTTTTAAAAATTTAATTGATAAATCAGTCCCATCTCTTCCTGACTTACAAGGTATTTTTTTAAACCATGGAGAAATATTTGATACTTCAGCAGAAATTGCGGAAATATCGTTTATGATAATATCAAATCGATAATCACTCCAAGGATCAAATAATGATCCTTGTTTTATTGTACCTTTAGTTTTAAAAATAGTAAAATTTTCTTCTGTATTAGAAACTGCCTCTTTAGATAAATCTGAAAAAAATAATTTTTTTTTTATTTTTAATATTTTTGCAACACTCAATCCAACAATTCCACTTCCGCATCCCAAGTCAACTAAACTTAAATTTTCTTTTTTTTTAATATTTTTTGTTACAGATTCAATTAGAAGTTTTGAAGTTAGATTTGGCTCAAATACATTTTTTTTAAGCTTAAAAAATATTTTTTTATTATTAATTATGATAAAGTTGTCTGTAATTTTCATTTGATTATAAATTTATGATATATAGTTTTTTATTAGCATTTCAATTATTATACCTTTTTGCAATGAAAGTGAAATATATGGTTTTAATGTATTATATAAAACTGTAAAAATTTATCTAAAAAAGATATAAATTTTCTTATTAAGAATGGTTAATTAAATATTAAGATCGTTAACAAAATTTCCCCCATCTAAGACTATAAAAGTCTCAAAATATTAAAAAAAATTTTATAAAATAAACCTAGATTTTAAACCTCTTAAAATAGATTTAGTCATTAAATGGCAATTAATTTGAAGTTTTAGGGTCTAAATTTATTAGAGTTTCAAAAATTGATTTTGATAGAATGTATAAGGGAATCTTAAAATTTAAAAATACGCTATTAGATATTTATATAGAGTACAAAAAATCTAAAAAAATAAGATCAAAAAATATCTTAATTAAAAACCATATTATTAATCATCCCATATATTAAGTATATTTGATTTAGAATGTTTTTTTATAATTTTGTCATATTCTTTATGAGGTGAAGCAACTATTAAAAAGACTTTTTTAAAATTAATATTTTTAAGAGAGTTTAATACTTTTGAATGTTTTATTTTTGGATCATGTAAATAAACTTTATTTTTTTGTCTTAAAGAAAGTATTTTAAAAATTTTAAATGATAATGATGATCTATGGTCATCACAATTTGGTTTAAAAGAAGCTCCAAGAATTAAAATTTCTTTTTTACCGCATCTTTTAACAGTTTCATTCGCAATCTCATAAGCCATTCCTTCGTTTACACTCAAGGCAGCTTGACCTATCGGGAATGAATTATTTAAACTTGCTACAAGTTGCTGTGTATCTTTATATAAGCATGGTCCTGCAGTTAAACCGGGACTGGCAATACCCACTGATCTTGGATATTTATATTTGATTAATCCCAATATTTCTTTTGTTGATGAATTAAAATTTTTACAAGCAATATAAATTTGATTTGATATAGCAAAAGATGCATATCTGTAAAAATTAGCAAATAATTTAGTTAATTCAGCAGATGTAGCGTCAGTTGTAAGATATTGAGGAATAATGTCTTTAAAAATTAGTTTTAATATCGTAATTTTATCTTTGATATTGGTTTTACCAACTATCTGAGGAAGCTTAAAAATTTCTGTAAAAGATTTGCCTTGTGCAATTCTTTCAGGACAATAAAAAATTTTTATTTTTTTTCTTATTTTTTTTCTTAAATTTATTGAGAATCCTGGTGTTACTGTGCTTCTAAGAATAAGTGTCCCAGATTTTTTTAATATTTTAGATGAAGTTATGCAAATATTTTTTAAAGTTTCTGTTTCAGGATTTCCCCATTCATCAACTGGAGTACCTATAGCAATTATTATAGCATCATATTTATTATTTGAAATTTTTTTAATATCATTACAAAAATCAAGATTTTTTTTTAAATATTTTTTTTTTAAATATAAATTTATTAATTCTTCTTGAAATGGAGGTTTATTTTTTTTTACTAGTTCAATGTTTTTATTTGAAGTATCTATAATAGTTGTTTTGTGGTTTTTAGATATCAAAAGACTTAAAGGCAAACCAATGTGACCACAACCACCTACAATTCCAATTCTCATTTTTATATCTTTGTGTTATTAAATATTTTATATTTTTATTGTATGAAAAATATTTTAAGTAAATGGTTCTATCCGATAACGCCAAAAAAGTCACATCAATTAATAAAAAAAGTCATTGATAGTGGTTTTATAAATGAGGGTAAATTTTCAAAAAAATTAGCAGATAAAATTGGTAAGATATGTGGTAGAAAATATTCCACCACAGTTTCTAGTGGAAGTACTGGACTTGTAGCGGCGCTAATAGCTGTAGGAGTAAAAAAAAATGATATAGTTATAGTTCCCGGGTTTTCATTTATCGCAACTGCAAATGCAGTGTCATTGATTGGTGCTAAAGTACATTTTGTCGATATTGATTTAAAAACGTTTTGTATATGTGAAAAACAACTTAAAAAAGATTTACTAAAATTAAAGAAAAAAAACAAAACTGTTTCTGCTTTAGTTACTGTAGAAGTTAATGGAAGGTCTCCCAACTATAAATCAATTTCTTATTTAGCAAAAAAATTTAAATTTAGTCTAATAACTGATAGCGCAGAGTCTTTAGGGTCAAATTATATGAATAAACCTCTTGGTGGCTATGGAGATATAAGCGTGACTTCTCTCTCACCAAACAAAATTATAACGTCTGCTCAAGGGGGTATAGTTTTAACAGATAATATGAAGTTGTTTAAATTAGTTGAAGCAATTAAAAAGCAGGGAAATCATGTCAGAGGAGATGGTGGATCTGATAAATTTTATATGAAAGGACTCAATTTTAAGTTGTCAGATATACATAGTGCAATAGCGTTATCACAAATAGACTTAATTAACAAAAGATTAAATAATTTAAAAAAAATAGATAAAACATACCAATCTTTTTTACCTAAAGATTTATTTTATTTCCCAAAAATGATTGGTGGCGGAAAAAAACTTTGGGTTGATTGTGTTGTCAAAGACAAAAAAAAAGCAATTAAATTTTTAAAAAATAAAAAAATAGCATTTAGAGATTTTTGGATACCTATGAATTTACAAAAATCGTATAGTAAATTAAATTTTAAACTTAAAAATACTTTTGAAATATCTCAAAAAGGATTATGGCTTGCTTCAAATTTTGATATAAGACCTAAACATATCAAGAATATATTAAAAAAATAAAATTTAAATTTAATTATTATAAAATATGTATTAAAACAATTTTTATGTTTAACGATTTACTAAAAAAATAAATCATAAATTATTTTATACTTGGTACATCTAGAATTATGAAAAAAAAAACATACTTAGTTACGGGAGGACTTGGTTTTATTGGTTCTGCAATTGTAAAAAAGTTAACCTTAAATAAAAATTATAACGTTATAGTTTTTGATAATTTATCAAGAAAAAACAGAATTTTTAAAAAAATTAAAAATGTAAAATATATTTTTGGTGATATTAGAAATCAAAAAGATATTAATAAATGTTTTAAAAAAAAAATAGATGGTGTTATTCACTTGGCTTATATCAATGGTACTTCATCATTTTATAAAATCCCTTGTGATATTCTAGAAGTTGGAACAAAAGGAATTATAAATCTGTTAGATATTTGTATAAAACATAAAATTAAAGAATTTTATCTTGCATCAAGCTCTGAAGTATATCATTTACCTAATAAAATTCCCACTGATGAGTCTGAAGCAATTAAGATACCTGATATCCATAATCCTAGATACTCTTATTCAGGAGGAAAAATAATTAGTGAATTATTTTGTATTCATTACGGTAAAAAATTTTTCAAAAAGATGGTTATTTTTAGACCTCACAATGTTTATGGACCAAATATGGGTAATGAACATGTGATACCTGAGTTAATTCATAAAGCAAAAAATTTAAAAAAAGATCATAGGATTAAAATTAAAGGAAAAGGTGTTGAAACTAGATCATTTATTTATGTTGAAGATTTTGCGTCAGCTTTTGATTTATTATTAAAAAAAGGCAAACATCTTAATATTTATAATATTGGTAACACAGATCAAATCACAATTAATAATTTATTATTAAAAATTTTAAATATCATTAAGGTTAAAGCAAAAATTGTAAAAACTAAATTGGCAGAGGGAGGCACATCAAAACGATGTCCAGATATAAAAAAAATTAAAAGCATAGGTTATAACAAGAAATTTAATTTGAATGCTGGTTTGTCAAAAACTATAGATTGGTATTATCATGGAATTAAATAACAACTCAAAAAAATTAAATAATTATAAGAAAGATATAAAAAAATTTTTAACAAAAGTAGTTTTAAAAGTAAATTTATTGAGTCAATACTTTCTTTTCATAGAAAATCTAAGCTTTCTACGAATTAAATAATTATGAAAAAAAATTATCTTGTAGTAACTGGAGGAGCTGGTTTTGTGGGATCTTCTCTAATATCAAAACTCTTAATTGATACGAAATTCAAAATTATTAGTATAGATAATTATTCAAGTGGAAGTGTAAAAAATCATATTAAAAATCAAAGAGTTTCATACATTAATGCTGATACAAGTAATATTAACGATATTTTGAGGATTTATAAGAAAAGAATAAATGCAATATTTCATTTTGGTGAATTTGCAAGAATCTATCAAAGCTTTAAAAAATTTGATCAATGTTTTAACTCAAACTCTATAGGAACTAAAGCTGTATTTAATTTTGCTTTAATAAATAATATAAAACTCATTTATTCAGCTACATCAGCAAATCTTGGTAATAATGGAAGTGATAAAAATCTATCTCCTTATGCTTTCACAAAGGCAAAAAATTTAGAACTATTAGAAAATCTAAAAAATTGGTTTAAATTTAAATTTGAGGTTATTTACTTTTATAATGTGTATGGTAATCGACAAATATGTAAGGGTGATATGGCAACAGTAATAGGTATTTTTGAAGAAAGTTTTAAAAAAAGAAAGGCCTTACCAGTTGTTAGACCAGGCACACAAACAAGAAGATTTACTCATATAGATGACACTATTTCAGTATGTATAGAAGCCTGGAAAAAAAATAAATGCAGGCATTATAGCATTTCTAATAAACAAAGTTATTCTATTTTATCAGTAGCAAAAATGTTTAATAGCAAGATAAAATATTTATCTCCTAGACCTGGAGAGCGTTATGCATCTGCACTGACAAGCATGAATCTAACAAATAAAGTTTACAAAAAATTTGGAAAAATCAAATTAAGTGAATATATAAATAATTTTATCAAAGATAATATTTAAATAAATTGAAAAACATTAATCAAAATATAGACAAAAAAGTCATTAATGATTTTGGGCAAGAGTGGAATAAATTTGATCAATCAAAATTAAATTCTAAGGAGTTAAAAAAATTATTTCATAGATATTTTAATATTTTCCCAAAAAATATTTTGAATAAAAATTCAACTGGTTTTGATTTAGGATGTGGAAGTGGGAGGTGGGCTTATTTTATTGCACCAAAAATTAAAAAACTTAATTGCATAGATCCAAGTAAACTTGCATTAAAAGTTTCTAAAAAAAATTTAGTTAAATTTAATAATATCAGTTTTTTTGATTTAAAAGTTTCAAAAAAAAAAATTAAAAAAAACTCTCAAGATTTTGGTTATTGTCTTGGTGTTTTGCATCATACATCTGACATAAATGTAGGTTTAAAATTTTGTAATAGAATTTTAAAGAAAAATGCACCTTTTTTAATTTATCTATATTATAATTTTGATAACAGAGGTTTTTTCTATAAATTAATTTGGAAAGTATCAAACATTTTCAGAATATTTATTTGTCAGTTACCATTTAGTATTAAAAAAACCATTACAGATATTATTGCTTTAATTGTTTATTATCCCTTAGCAAAATTATCAATGATGTTGAATATTTTTAAAATTAATACATCAAATATACCTCTTGATTATTACAAGAATGAGAGTTTATACACCATGAGAACTGACTCTTTGGATAGGTTTGGAACTAAGTTGGAAAACAGGTTTTCTAAAATTCAAATTAAAAATCTGTTGTTTCTTTCAGGATTTAAAGACATAAAATTTAGTGATAAAATGCCATATTGGGTCGCCATTTGTAAAAAAAAGTGATTATTCTAACTTTACAAATTATTTTTATAGAGATATAAGCTCCGTGCCTGGTAATTATTGCGAAAGTGTTACACCCGATCCCATACCGAACTCGGAAGTTAAGCCTTTCAGCGCTGATGGTACTTTGTCTTAAGACACGGAAGAGTAAGTCATTGCCAGGCAAAATATTACTATAATTATGAAAATTAAAAGTTCTTTAAAATCTATTAAAACAAGAGATCTTAATTCTAAACTTGTTAGAAGAAGAGGTCGTGTTTACGTTATCAATAAAACTAATCCAAAGTTTAAAGCTAGACAGAAGTAATTTTTATGGATGATAAAGACCATAAAAATACATGGAATAATTTTACAAAGTTTGTGTTGTGGGGTACCGTCGCAGTTATTGGTGTTTTAGTTTTAATGGCAATATTCTTACTGTAATATTAATGTATGATTATTGCTTCCATTTTAGAAAATCAAAAAATTGAAAAAAGAATAGCAATTACTCCTGAGATTGCAAAAAAATATATATCCCTAGGTCTTAAAGTTTCATTACCTGAAAATTATGGAAATCATCTTGGAATTAAAGATGAAGAGTATAAAGAATTAGGAGTGTCAATTTCAAAAGATGAAAAAGAAATCATATCTAATGCAAATATTATTGTTCAGTTAGGCTTATTAGATGATGACAAAAGTTCTTTAATAAAAGAAAATCAAACATTTATTGGGGTATTAAATCCCTATGACAATAAAGATAAGATAAATAATTTAGTTAAAAAAAATATAAATACTTTTTCACTCGAATTACTTCCAAGAATAACAAGAGCTCAGTCTATGGATATATTATCCTCGCAAGCAAACCTTGCGGGTTATAAAGCGGTGGTGGAATCGTTTGCTCATTTTGAAAAAGCAATTCCAATGATGATGACTGCAGCAGGAACAA
>Ga0181552_10000125_pt1 | contig 51429 bp, 55 predicted proteins | sample 011ome_18_FD_130583 | JGI IMG/M metagenome (GOLD analysis project Ga0181552, IMG submission 130583) | Coastal salt marsh microbial communities from the Groves Creek Marsh, Skidaway Island, Georgia - 011501BT metaG (megahit assembly) | ecosystem: Environmental > Aquatic > Marine > Intertidal...
CAGGTCGCGATACTGACACCAGGTGCGGATGTTTTCCCAGAATGACCCCATGGGTTAGCCATCCTTGCGCAGCATCTTGCACCAGAATGCCTTGATGTCGGCAGATGGCCGTTCAATGGGCGGTCCTACCCGGTCCGGCATCATCATAAGCAGGCGTCAGTGGTCATTGCACTAGCGGGTAAAGATCGGCTGTAATGAGGCTGTTGTGTGTGTCCAGTGTGAGTCTTCGTCTTGTGTGCTTTAACACCGCCACTCTTCACAAGACGTGACATGGCAACATTTGTTGGCAAGCGCAACGCCGGTAGGGCGACCGAGCAGTGACAGCAATAAAAGCCGGATCGGGTTAACTTGACCGGTTCAGGCAACCACAAAAACAAAAACACAAAAACGGGGGGCTGATGCAAAAACGATTTGTACTGGCAATCGACCAGGGCACCACCAGTTCGCGGGCGATCATCTTCGATCAGGCCGGCAATATCCATAAAATCGCCCAGCGTGAATTTCGGCAATATTTCCCCCACGATGGCTGGGTTGAACACGACCCTCAGGAAATCTGGCAAAGCCAGGCCGCCGTCATCACCGAGGCGCTGGCGGCTTGTGGTTCCGATGGCCGTAACATTGCCGCCATAGGCATCACCAACCAGCGCGAGACCACTGTCGTCTGGGACCGGGAAACCGGCAACCCCGTGTACAAGGCCATTGTATGGCAGGACCGGCGCACCGCAGGGTACTGCGATCAACTCAAGGCCGAAAACTGGACCGACACTGTCCGCGACAAAACCGGGCTGGTCATTGACAGTTATTTTTCCGGCACCAAGGTGCGCTGGATACTGGACAATGTCCCCGAGGCGAGAGCCCGGGCCGAACAGGGCAAACTGGCTTTCGGCACCGTCGATTCCTGGCTGGTCTGGAACCTGACTGGCGGCCAGGTCCATATCACCGATGCCAGCAATGCCTCGCGCACCATGCTCTACAACATTCATGACAAGTGCTGGGATGAGGAATTGCTGCAATTGATGGACATACCCGTCTCGATGATGCCAACAGTCAAATCCTCCAGCGAAGTCTATGCCGATGCGAAGCTGTTCGGCCTGGCCAGGGGCGTCCCCATTGCCGGGATTGCCGGCGACCAGCAAGCCGCCTTATTCGGCCAGATGTGCCTGCAACCCGGCATGCTGAAAAACACCTACGGCACAGGCTCGTTCATCATGTTCAACACGGGTGATCAGCCGGTGGCTTCCGCCAACAACCTGCTCACCACCGTGGCCTGGGACATCAACGGCAATTTCAGCTATGCCCTTGAGGGCTCCATATTCATCGCCGGCGCGGTCGTCCAGTGGTTACGGGACGGCCTTGGTCTGATCAAGTCGTCCGCGGATGTTGAAGCCCTCGCGCTCAGTGTGCCTGATAACGGCGGCGCCTACCTGGTGCCCGCGTTTTCCGGCCTCGGTGCGCCACACTGGGACCAGCACGCACGTGGCGCCCTGTTCGGCCTGACGCGCGGCACTACGGCTGGACACATCGCCCGTGCCGCCCTGGAAGGGATTGCCTTCCAGGTCTGTGACGTACTGACGGCCATGGCGGCAGATTCCGGCATCAGCATTGCCGAACTGCGGGTAGATGGCGGTGCCGCGGCAAATGACACACTGATGCAGTTCCAGGCAGATATCCTGCAGATTCCGATTGTGCGCCCGAAAATACTGGAAACCACCGCACTGGGCGCCGCCTACCTGGCCGGACTGGCAACCGGATACTGGCAAAGCACCGACGAAATCGGCAGGCAATGGCAGGAAGACCAGCGTTTTGAGCCGCAAATACCGGCTCAGGATGCTGCCGAGCGTCTGCGCCGATGGCAACTTGCCGTCGAGAAATCCAAGGCCTGGGCTGATTGATATGAAACGCTGCCATCACCCTGCTGGCACGACCCTGGCCGGATGCTGATGGCTGGATAAAGAAGAAAAAAGCTGCTGCCTGATCAGATTAAGCTCAGTGCTAGCGGCCCGGATGGATTTCCGATAGCAGACCGACAATGAGTCACCTGCCTGTCGACCTCTGTGTCCGGTGGGCACCACCCTCGCGTAAGGAGAATTTATGCAAGTGTTTGCTGGCGAAGTACTAGGGACCTTTCTGCTCATTGTCCTGGGCGCGGGCGTGGTCGCGAACGTTCTGCTCAACAAGACCCACGGCCAGAACAGCGGCTATATCGTCATCACATGGGGCTGGGGTATCGGGGTATTTGTGGCGGTTTTTGTCACCGGCAACATCAGTGGCGCCCACATCAATCCCGCCGTCACCGTGGGGCTGGCGATGGCCGGCAAATTTTCCTGGGCGCTGGTGCCCCTGTACATCGTGGCGCAACTGCTTGGCGCATTCCTGGGCGCCGTCTGTGTCTGGCTGCATTATCGCGACCATTTCGACGCCACCGAAGATATGGCCATCAAGCTGGGCGTGTTCAGCACAGCACCGGCCATTCGGAATATGGGGAGCAATGTTTTTTCGGAAGTGTTCGGCACCTTCATCCTGGTACTGGCGGTTCTGCATCTGGCCGAGCCGGAAGTCGGATTGGGTTCGATCAGCGCTCTTCCCGTTGCCCTGCTGGTGTTTGGCATTGGCATGTCGCTTGGGGGTACCACGGGGTATGCCATCAATCCGGCTCGTGACCTAGGGCCGCGCATTGCGCACATGCTGTTGCCGATCAAGGGCAAAGGCCGCAGTGACTGGTCCTATGCCTGGGTACCTGTTGTCGCCCCCCTGGCCGGCGCCATCATTGCCGCCATGGTTTATCGCTGGCTGCCTTTCTGAGTATGCCTGGCCACAAAAGTCGACTGCAGCATCCTGTACCGACCAGGCACAAGGCTTGATGCCTGCTTCCTGTTCTCTCACCCGGCACCAGCCATGATGACCCCGTCAGGCCACTTCACAATACCGTGGTGTTACGGTAAAAAGGTGAAGCCCTGTCCAGTTGAGTGCCGGAACCAGGGGCAAAAATACCATAACAAGAAACCACCACATCGGAACTAACGACCACCACCAGGGGGATCAACATGCTCAGACAGCCTGGCTTATGCCCGTCCTTAATTGGTCTTTTCATAGCTCTTTTGTATGCCCCCGTCGGCATGGCCCACCACAGTTTTGCTGCCGAGTTCAGCTACGAAGACAGCGGCACCATTGAAGGCGAAGTCATCGAAGTACTGTTTGTAAATCCCCATGCCCGCTTTTTCGTGGCGGTGACCAATGCCGGCGGTGAAGAAGAAATCTGGGACACCCAGACCTCCAGCAGTGTCGGCCTGACCCGCTTTGGCTGGGTCAAGGAAACGCTGCAGGTCGGCGACAAAGTCGTTATGGAAGGCAACCTCGGACGCCACAACACCCGAAAGCTCTGGATCCGCAAGGTGACCATGGCCGATGGCCGGGTTATTACCCCAACCCCGGGAGGTGCTGCCAGTGAAAACGATTAAAGCCTGCCTCTCCTGCGTACTCCTGCTCGCGGCCCTCTTCCTGGGGCATGCAGCCTCGGCCCAGATCAGCGACCAGTGGCTGCTGACCATTAACCACAGCGGCGAGCGCCTGGGCATCCTGACCGTAGAAGGCAGCGGCAACGCGCAGCAGGCCTATGTGGATGGTGGGCCCATTGCCATGACTGTCCATGGCAACGCCATCACCATGACCATGGATTACCGTGATGGCGGCGGACGCCTGCTCAGCCGCGAGATCACCGGCACTATCGATGGCAACCGCATGTCCGGCACCCTCACCGCGCCCCATGACGGCTCCACCGGCACCTGGCGTGCCGAACCCTGGGCTGGTGCCACGGACAATGCGCCACCCGCACCGGTTGACCTGACCGGCATCTGGTCCCGTATTTCTGCCGGCACGGAGAAAGTCCACCTCGATTACACCGCCGCGGCCCAGGCCCGGGTGGATGCCTATCATTATTTAGATGACCCCGCCCTGCGCTGTATTTCCCCGGGACTTGTGCGCCTTTCCGGTTGGCCCTACCCGCTGGAGATCATGCAGAACGACAAACAGGTGGTCATACTCTATGAGAGCTTTCATGAAGTGCGCCGTATCTTCACGGATGGCCGCGATTTCCCCAATGATCTGCCGGCAACAGGCATGGGCTACTCCATTGGTCACTGGGAAGGTGACACACTCGTGGTGGAAACACGCCAGTTACGTCCCAACTTCGTCGACCTTGCCGGGCAACCGCTGTCAGGCGATGCCGTCGTGACCGAATACATCTCGCTCAGCGAAGACGGCAATGTGCTGCGCAGCCTGCTCAGCCTGGAGGATCCCGCGTTCTACCAACGCCCCATTACCCGTTTTCGCCAGTGGCGGCGCACCCCCGAAACCGCGATCCTGGAATATGACTGTGATCCCTACCCCTTCTTCCGGGGCCTGGAGATCGAGGGCACCCTGCAGGATTACTGGCAACGCATGCGCCAGGCTGCCCGCAATCGCTGACCTGCATATCAACAGCGCCTGAACTGCCGGAGCGGTGAAATGGACTTTCCGGCTGGCAGTTCTTATGCTGAACACTGAAAACCAACACCCTCGTATTACCAGGAACCTGTTGTTATGAAAAAGTTACTGCCTCTGGCAGCCCTGTCCGCTGCCGCCATTCTGCTGCCTTGCCTGGCTGCCGCCCAGGACGGCAATGTCATCTATGTCACCAATGAAGACTCCAATACCGTCTCCGTGATTTCAGGCACCAGCAATGACGTGATTGCCACCATCCCGGTGGGCAAACGCCCGCGCGGCATCAAGGTCAGTCCCGACGGCAGTGTGTTCTATGTCGCCCTGAGCGGCTCACCCAAATGCCCGCCCACCATGGATGACGATGTCTGCGAGCAGATGGACGCCGACAAGGCCGCCGACGGGATTGCCGAAGTGAATGCCGTGACGCATGAAGTCGTTCGCATCCTGCCCAGCGGCTCTGATCCGGAACAGTTCGACGTTGATTGGAACACCCGGCGCCTGTATGTCTCCAACGAAGACATTCACATCGCCAGCGTGCTTGACCTGGATGAGGGGGAAATCCTGATGCAGGTCCCAACCGGTCTTGAGCCGGAAGGTGTCCGCCTGTCGCCGGACGGCAGCCTGGTCTATGTCACCGGCGAAGTGGACAGCGACATTACCGTCATCGAGACCGCTACCGGCAATGAGCTGGCCCGCATCGATGTCGGCCTGCGCCCGCGCGATTCCATCTTCACGGCCGATGGCAGCCGGGCCTTTGTCTCTGCCGAGTTCGGCACGAATATCGCGGTGATTGATGTCGACAGCCATAGCCTGATCAGCGAAATTCCCCTGCCGGAAGGATCCCTGCCCATGGGCCTGGTCCTGTCACCGGATGAGTCCACCCTGTATGTGGCCAACGGCCGCGGCCGGACCGTGGTCGCCATCGACCTGGCATCGGAAACGGTTACCCATTCGGTGGAAGTCGGCCCGCGTCCTTGGGGACTGGCCATGAGCCTGGACGGCAGTACGCTTTACTCGGCCAATGGCCCGTCGGATGATGTGTCCGTGATTGATGTCGAGACGTTTACTGTAATCAGCAAGATCCCGGTAGGTGAAACCCCCTGGGGTGTTGTAGTTGGACCGGCACCACGCTGATCAGGAAAAGCGGGCAGCCATCCGGACGACCGCTTCGGATTTGCCGTCGATGCGGTACATATCCGCTACTTCACACAACTGGGCAAAACCGGCACTGTGATAGAGCGTCAGTGCCGGCTGGTTGGCACCGAGCACTTCCAGATCGATCCATTCTAGCTGATCATCTTCCCGCACCCACTGGCAGATGAATTCCAGCAACTGCCGGGCATAGCCCCGTCCCCGGTAATCCTCACCCACCCCCATGCCCAGCAGGGCCCGGTGTGTTATGCCGCTGTCGGCATGGGCCCGCAAGTCCACATGCCCCATGATGGCGTTGTTGTCATCGCAGATAATCCAGGCGCGACGCCATCCGGGCTGACCAAAATTCCTCGTCAGCCCGCCAATGAAGATCGACTCCTTTTCCGAGGGGAACGCCACCACGTCGCGCGGCACCGGCTGGAACAGCGTGAAGCCATGCTTGCCGTTGATCTCCAGCTGGGCATTCAAATAGGCGAAGAAGGCAGGATAATCGTCCGGCGCCAGCGGGCGGATGTGTGCACTCATACCAGGATTCCAGGTGGGTAGTCAGGCGTATTCAGCAGACAGGTTCTGTCGCGTCTTTTCCAGCAGGTTTCGGGTCAGGCGGATACCCTCCAAGTCCGGTATCTCGCGACCTTCGTACTCGATGCCGATGTACCCCCGGTAGCCGGCGTCCAGAACGATGCGCAGCATACGATCGAAGTCGGTAAATGTCTCATTGCCGTTGTCATCAAAGTCATAGGTTTTGGCGCTGACGCCCCTCGCAAACGGCATCAGTTCCGCTACACCTTGGTAATGATCGTAGCGTTCCTCCGGCGTGATGCGGAAGTTCCCGAAATCCGGCAGCGTGCCGCAATTGTCGGCATCGACCTGCGTCATGACCCCGGCCAGCCATTGCCCGTTGCTGGAAAGGCCGCCATGATTTTCCACAATGACGCTGATACTGTAATCACGGGCAAATTCACAGAGGCGACTCAAGCCGTCGGCGGCAAGCTTTTGCTGTTCTTCCCAACTGCCGTCGGACTGGGCATTCACGCGAATGGCATGACATCCAAGCCAGGCGGCGGCGGCCACCCATTTATAGTGATTGGTGATGGCTATGGTGCGTGCCTTGCTGTCCGGATCCCCCAGCGCCCCTTCCCGGTCACACATGATGAGGACACTGTGAACACCGTTGTCCTCACAGCGCTGTTTGAGTTGAGCGAGATAGGCCTTGTCCTCCGCCTTGTCCATCCAGAACTGGTTGACGTACTCCACGGCGCTGATGCCGAATTCTTGCCGGGCAAAGGCTGGAAAATCCAGGTTGGTTAATTCGCCGGAGAACAGGCGCCGGAACAAGGACCACTCAGCCAGGGAAATCCCGAACAGCGGCGCGGGTTGTGAAAACAAAGCCGGCGCCACCAGGGTGGCGGCGGTCAGCGCTGTAGTGGCCTGTAGAAAGCGGCGGCGGTTACTCATGTCGGCATCCCTTTTGTTTTTGCTTTTGTTTTTGCTTTTGCTTTTGTTTTTGCTTTTGTTTTTGTTTTTGTTTTTTTCAAGGCTGCCTGCTCCATTATCCACAGCTGGCACAGACTTGCTGTTGCCATGTAATAGTGACATATTCAAAGCCTGCAAGCCTAACAACAATACGATCAAACAAAAAAATAACAAGCCGCTGTCCACAGCCGGCACCGAGGGGAAACCATGCGCTTTGAGATCCGGTCGAAGTTGTCGATCATGATGTTCCTGCAGTTTTTCATCTGGGGCTCTTGGAACGTCACCATGGGTACTTACCTGCTCAACATCGGTTTTGATGCCATCTCTGTGGGCGCTTCCTACAGCACCATGAACTGGGGCGCCATTTTTGCTCCCGTCATCGTCGGCATGCTCGCCGACCGCTTTTTCCCGGCTCAGCACGTCATGGCTATTCTGCACCTGGCCGGAGCCGCCCTGTTATGGTGGATATCGTCCCTGACGGATCCCACGGTGTTTTTCTGGACCCTGCTCGCCTATGCTCTGTGTTATATGCCGACCCTGGCATTGGCAAACGCCGTTGCCTTTAACCAGATGGATGATCCGGGCAAGGAATTTCCGGGCATACGGGTCATGGGCACGCTGGGCTGGATTGCTGTCGGGCTCATCATTGGCGGCCTGGTCCCGACCATGACCGGGGCATCTATCGAGGCAACCAATATCCCGTTACGTATCGGCGCCGTCAGTTCACTGGTAATGGGGCTGTATTGTTTTGCCCTGCCGCACACGCCGCCGGGTGGTGCCAACCGGAAACCCTCCATCGGCGAGATGCTCGGCCTGGAAACCCTGGCCCTGATGAAAGACCGCTCCTTTGCGGTTTTCATTATCGGCTCGTTGCTGATCTCCATTCCCCTGACCTTTTACTACAACTTCGCCAATGCCTTTCTCAACGAGACCGGCATGGAAAACGCTGCCGGCAAAATGACCCTGGGGCAGATGTCTGAGGTGATCTTTCTGGTCCTGATCCCCGTGTTCCTGGTCCGGCTCGGCGTAAAGAAAATGCTGCTGGTCGGGATGGCTGCCTGGGTGCTGCGTTATGTCATGTTTGCCTTTGGCAACAACGACACGCTGGTTTCCCTGCTCTATCTTGGGATCATCCTGCATGGCGTGTGCTTCGACTTTTTCTTTGTCACCGGACAGATCTACGTAGACCGCTTTGCCCCGCCACATATTCGTTCCAGTGCCCAGGGCTTCATCCATGTGGCCACATACGGTATCGGCATGGTCATCGGCTCCTGGGCATCCGGTACAATTGTCGACCGTTACGTGACGCCCGATAACCTGCATGACTGGCAGAGCATCTGGCTGATGCCGGCAGGCATGGCCCTCCTCGTCATGCTGGGCTTTCTGTTTTTCTTCCGCGAACCGCTGGCTTCACATTCATTCAATCCCTTTCCAGACACAGGAGACAGTTATGACACGCCACGCTAAAACCCTGCTTTCCGCCCTGCTGGCACTCACCTTCCTTGCCATTCCGTTTGCCCAGGCCCAGGACAAGGCTTTGCTGCAACGCATGGCCGATCGCGAGGAAATTGAACACCTGATGTGGCGCTATACCCGGGCCCTGGATACGTTCAATCCGGATGCCTATGTGGCGTTATTCACTGAAGATGGCGCCTTTGGCCAGGTGAAAGGCCGCGAGGCGCTATACAAGATGATTGCCGATCTCAGGGACAGTCGGGCCAAGCGTGCCGCAGAAGGCAATCCACCCGCGCCCATGTTTCATGCCACAGAGAATTACTGGACGGAATTTGTCAGTACAGACCATGCCCGTCACCATGCCTACTGGGTCACCTATTACGGGGCCAATGGACCGGATTCGCCCGCGCAGATGATTGCCGTCGGCCGCAGCGTCGACGATCTTGTCCGTGTCGATGGCCAATGGTTGATTCAGTCACGTGATGTTGCACCCCAGGACTAGTCCCCCGAGTCCTGGAAGTAAATATCGGGGCGGTGGTCTTGACGGCCACTTGCCCTTGCCTTGCAGCCAGTCGGTTTGTCAGTTCAACCTACATTGCAAATCAATATCTTTGCGTCTTCTTAATAATGGCCTTTCGCCGTTACCAGCATGTCATGATAGCTTAGGATACTAACGCCCTGGGGTGATCCCTCAAGGGAAACCTATTTCAAGTCGGTTCTTAATTCCCTGCCCAACTGGGTTCGAGAAGTGGGCCAGAACGGATACATCACCAACTCCAATATCACGATAGAAAATTGTCTGGGTTAGGTGCCGAGACAGGTTACCGGCAAGTTCATTCTTTCATTGGTACCTCAGGGTGATGCGGATTCTGCCCTGGCCTTGCTGAACAAGCAGTGGGGCAATTCCGGCTCACCTGAATACGTCCGCCATAGTTTCTTTTCCCAACAGGGCGACGAAATCTTTCTGGCAACGCCAGGCAATCCCTATGACGACTACGTCAGCAAAACCAAGGCTTTCGTTTCATCAGCCGGCCCATGCAAAATGAACGCGATGAAACGCTTGGGAATTTCGTGATCAGCAACATCAACGAAGCCGTTGCCCTGATGGACCAGGATCGTAACATCGTCTACATCAACGATGGTTTTACCCGTATTTTCGGTTACACCCGCGAAGAAGTTGTTGAGAGCTCCATCGCACTGCTAGGGTCGGAAAAAAGCATGTCGGCATCCGTGTAGGCCGAGGATGTGGCAGGCGCACTCGCCAGGCGACACAGCGTCTGGCAGGGTAAAGTCCTGCGTAAAGGCAAGAACGGCCAGTTCATTCCCTGCCTGCTCAGTGAAACGGCCATTTGTGACGAAAACAACAACATCATCAATTTCGTTGGTACGTAGCGGGATCTGCGTTCCATCAAGCACACCGACCAGACCCAGAAAAACGCCCTCAAAGCCACCATCAATGCCATCTGCAAAGTGATTGACGAGCGCAATGTCCTGAAAGCGCAGCATCAGGAACAGGTCACCGATCTTGCCGTGGCCATTGCTTTTGAAATGGGCAAGGATCTGAACTTCATCGAAGGCCTGACCCTCGCCTCCCATCTGCACGATCTGGGCGAGAGATACATTCCGCCGGAAATTGCCAACAAACCCGATGCGCTGAGTGCAGCGGATTACGAACTGGAAAAACATCAATCCCATTAAAGCCTTGGAAATTCTCAAGGACATCAAGTTTCCCTGGCCCTTAGCCAACATCGTGCTGCAGCACCAAGAGCGTATGAACGGTACCGGTTACCCCAAGGGTCTCTACGGTGATGAAATCATGCTGGAAGCCGGTATTCTGGTGGTTGCCGACATGGTCTGCACCATCCTTACCGAGCGTCCCGATCGCCCCGCGTGCAGTATCGAGCAATGCATCGACGAGCTCGAAATCAACAAGGGTTCCCTGTATGAAAAGCGGGTTGTGGATGTCTGCATGAGACTGTTGCTTGAGAAGAGTTACCAGCTCAAAACCAGAGGCCATGCGGCATCCTGCCAGCACAAACCTCTGAGCATTTGACTTGTCGCATTGGAGCGCAAGGGCATTCCCTGTCGAAGACCATATCCAGAAACATAAAAAAGCCTTGCCGATTTCACCTCGCAGATCAGCGGCTCTAGTTTCATCAGACATGATCGACACCCAACCCACTGGACGTGTCAAAGTGGATCGGCCGAGTAACAACTTCACCCGCTCAACTGTTTTATGGAATAATCCAATTCCGTATATTTTTCGTATTTGTTCACGAGATTGAACAAAAAGTGATCATAGAAGGCCTGCAGGGGCAAAAAGAGGCAAACCATGAGCCGGTGGGAAGGATTTGAAGAACTCGTCAAAGTGGTTGAGGTAGGCAGCTTTTCCGGCGCCGCCCGCGCGCTGGGCGTATCGAAGGGGCATATCAGCCAGCGCATCAGCCAGCTGGAGGACCGCCTGGGTACCAGGCTGCTGCACCGCACTACCCGTAAACTGTCTCTCACTGAACTGGGCAACCTCTATTACCAGCGCTGCAGGCAAGTGATTGAAGACCTCGATGAAATCGAGCAGACCGTATCGGAATTCCAGCAAAAGGCCAGCGGGCTGCTGAAGATAAGCTCCCCCAACCTGCTCGGTGAAATGCATATCGTGCCAGCCATCACTGACTTCCTGCATGAACACAACAAACTGGAAGTGGAACTGAATTTTTACAGCCGCAAGGTCGACCTGATTGAAGATGCCTACGATGTTGTCATCCAGGTGGGGCCACGCACGGACGTAAATGTCGTCAACCGCACCCTCGCGACAACAAGCTTTGCCCTGGTGGGCAGTCCGCAATACCTGAAGTCCCATGGTGCACCAACCGAACCCCAGGACCTGAAATACCTGCATTGCCTGCAATTCACGGAATACGGCACCAGCAAACCCTGGAAGTTTGTGCGTGGTGAGGAAGAAGTCTCTATTCGTGGCAAGAGTTACTGGCACAGCAATAGTGGTCACTGCCTGCTGGCCGCCGCCCGTGACGGGCTGGGACTGGCCTATTTACCAGATTACTATCTCGCCAACGATCTGCAATCCGGCAAGCTGGTGCGATTGCTGGAAGACTGGTCTGGTATCGACCGTGATATCGTCGCCATATACCAGCAGCGTCGGCATCTGTCGGCCAAAGTAAAACTGCTCGTGGACTACCTGGAAAACCGTTTCCAGGCCAATCGTCCGTGGTAACGTCAACAACCTGATCAATTGCTCGTACAAGGCAGTACCCTTTCATACCCAAACACGCAGCCAACATGATCCTTCGCTTTCTGAACAAGGAGTATGCCAGCGGCAGTCTCCTGTTCATCATGGCAACCGCGGCGATGGTCGCCGTGAACTCCCGGCTGACACCACTCTACAACGCGCTGCTTGGCACCTACGTAGAAGTGCAGATCGGCGACTTCGCCACCGGCAAGCCGCTCTTGCCCTGGGTGAACGATGGCCTGATGGCCATTTTCTTTTCCACGTCGGCCTGGAAATCAAACGCGAAATCATCGCCGGGAAACTGCGTGAACTGTCTACTGCGGCCCTGACGTTGTGTGGCGCAATCGGCGGCATCGTGGTGCCAGCCGCCCTGTATTTCGCCATCAACTTTGACGATCCCTCTGCCCTGCAGGGCTGGGCCATTCCGACGGCAACACATATCGCCTTTACGCTCAGTGTACTGGCCTTGCTGGGTGACCGGGTGCCGTCCGGGCTGAAAGTCTTTCTGCTGTCCCTGGCCGTGATCGATGACTTGTGCGCCATCCTGGTTATTGCCTTTATCTATACCTCATCACTGGGCATCACTTCCCTGATTGTGGCAACCATCATGATCTGCCTGCTCTATCTGCTGAATCCACTGCATATCACTTACCTGGTGCCATACCTGTTTGTCGGCGTCATCCTGTGGGCGTCGGTGCTGAAATCAGGTATTCATGCCACGCTCGCCGGGGTCGTGCTGGCGCTGTTCATTCCTTATGAAAACCGTCCGGATTCAGACGTCAATCTGGTCAAGGAAATCGAGCATGACCTGCATGGCTCTGTCTAGCTGGTCCTCCTGTCGTTCTTTGCCTTCGTGAACTCGGGCATCTACCTGGGTGACCTGTTCATTACGAGCCTCTTCCGCCCGATTCCACTTGGCATCATGGCCGGCCTGCTGATCGGCAAGCAGGTGGGTATCTTTGCGTTTTCCTGGCTTGCAGTAAAAGTGGGCCTGGCGAAAAAACCGGACGATATCAATTGGAAGCCGTTGTATGGCGTGGCGCTGTTGTGTGGCATTGGTTTTACCATGAGCCTGTTCATCAGCTCGTTGGCCTTCCAGAGCGGCGACACCACCAGAGTGGATGAGCGCCTGGGGATTATGGTCGGCTCGCTGCTGTCCGGGATTGCCGGCTACCTGCTGCGGCGCTCAACGACGGGCAAAGACAACTAAAGCAGGCCACTGATCAGTCGAGCCCGAGTACCTGGCGATTAGTCTGCTCATCCACACCGCTGGCCGCGAAATCATCAAAGGCCCGCTCGGTCAGCCGGATCATGTGATCACGGATGAATGGCGCGCCTTCCCGGGCGCCATCTTCCGGGTGCTTGAGGCAACATTCCCACTCCAATACTGCCCAACCGTCATACCCGAACTGGGCAAATTTGCTGAACACCTGGCGAAAATCGATTTGCCCGTCCCCCAGTGAACGGAAGCGCCCGGGACGCTCCACCCAACCCTGGTAGCCGCCATAGACGCCTGACTTGCCGTTGGGACGAAACTCGGCATCCTTCACATGAAAGGCTTTGATCCGGTCATGGTAGAAATCGATGAACTGCAGGTAGTCCAGTTGCTGCAGCACGAAGTGACTGGGGTCGTACAGAATGCCGGCGGCAGCATGCCCGTCCACGGCGTCCAGGAAACGTTCAAAGGTCACCCCATCGTGCAGGTCTTCTCCCGGATGCAGTTCATAACAGCAGGCCACGCCATGCTCTTCAAAGGCATCCAGCACCGGCCGCCAGCGCCGGGCCAGTTCGGCAAAACCGCTCTCCACCAGGCCGGTTGGCCGCTGCGGCCAGGGATACATGGTGTGCCATAACAGCGCCCCGGAAAACGTGGCATGGGCCTTGAGTCCCAGCCGCGCACTGGCCCTGGCGGCGGCAACCAGCTGACGGGTTGCCCATTCCGGCCAGGCTTTCGGGTTGTCCCGGACTTCAGGGGCGGCAAACCCAGCAAACATCTGGGTATAGGCCGGATGCACGGCCAGCAACTGGCCCTGCAGGTGTGTCGACAGTTCCGTGATACTGATGCCGTATTGACCTACCCTGCCGGCAATCTCGTCACAATAATCCTGGCTCTCGGCGGCCAGCTCCAGGTCAAACAGCGCCGGGTCCGTGGGCACCTGGATACCAACATAGCCCAGCTCTGCAGCCCACTGCGCCATATGCTCCAGCGTATCAAATGGCGCTTCGGTGCTGGCAAACTGGGCCAGAAAAATGGCGGGACCTTTCATCATGCGTTACTCCTCGGGGTCTGCGGCTTCGATCAGAACAGATCCAAAGCGACAGACTGTTTTACTGGGTGGTCTTCGAGAGAAGGCGAATGGGAGAAAAGGAGTAAAGGGAAGCCGTTCATTGCTTGCTTGCAGAAAAACACTTTGATCAACAATAGGTGAATATATATGCCCAACACTGCCCCCATACTATTCGCCCCTTCCTCCCTTTATCCCTTTCTCCTTTCTTCCTTTCCTCGAAAATTCTGGCGAAGCCGGATGACGGCACTACGAGCCTCTTCCGGCCTACATGCCTATTAAATGACTTTTAAAATTCCGGAAACTCCACCCACACATTCCCCTCACTGGAAGACCTGACCGCCGCTTCAATGAACGCCATTCCGCGCAGGGCATCCTGGATGCCGGGAATGGTCTTGTCGATGATTGCGCCGGTACTGGCTGCCCGGATTTCTTCGGCAAAGGTGCGATACAGGTTGGCAAAGGCTTCGATATAACCTTCAGGATGGCCGGCAGGCACCCGGGTATTGGCGGCTGCACCGGGCCCGACACTGCCGGTCCCGGTACGAATCATTTGCGCCGGGCTGTTATTGGTTTTCAGCCATAGCGTGTTGGGCTCCATCTGCTGCCAGTCGAGGCTGGCCTGGTCGCCATAGACGCGCAGGCGCAGGTTGTTTTCGTCACCGACACAGATCTGGCTCGACAGGAGTGTGCCGCGCGCCCCGTTATCAAAGTGCATGAGTACAGTGCCGTCATCATCCAGTTTTCTGCCCGGCACAATGCTGTTGAGTTCGGCATTCAGACGTGTGACTGACAGACCGGTCACAAACTCGGCCAGGTTGAAGGCATGCACCCCGATGTCGCCCATGCAGCAGCTGCTGCCGGCGCGGGCAGGATCGGTGCGCCAGGCCGCCTGGGGATTGTCACGGTCCTCTTCGCGCTGGCTGAGCCAGCCCTGGGTGTATTCCACAATAATCTTGCGCACGGTGCCGAGCTGTCCTGCAGCAACACGCTCGCGAGCTTCACGAATCATCGGATAACCGGTGTAGGTATGGGTCAGGCCATACAGCAGGTCGGTATCGGCCAGGGTCTCGGCCAGTGACAAACACTCATCCAGGGTAGCCGTTGCCGGCTTGTCGGAAAGGATATGGAAGCCGTTTTCCAGCGCCAGCATGGCAATGGCGTAATGGGAGTTGTTGGGCGTCACAATGACGACACATTCCATGCGCTCGTCCTCCGGCAACGCGGCTTCCCGGGAGAACATGGTGTCAAAGTCGCGGTAACAGCGAGTTTCATCCAGTCCCAGCGCAACACCGGACTGGCGGGAGCGTTCCGGGTTGCCGGAAAAGGCCCCGCAGACCAGCTCATAGCAGTCGTCCAGGCGTGCCGCCATGCGGTGGACTTCTCCGATGAAGGCACCTTGCCCGCCGCCAACCATGCCATAGCGAATTCGTCTCATGGGTATTGTCCTGTTAATACATCACAAACGCGTAAAGCGTATCGCGTACTGCCGCTAGCAGGTACTGGCGGCCATCAATCAGCCAGGTCTGTGGACCGTTGGAAATATTGCCAATGCGGGTATGCCAGAGCAGCTCACCGTTGGCACCGTCGAAGGCGACCATGTTGCCGTTACCATCACCGGTAAAGACCAGCCCCGTCGCCGTGGTCAGTATCCCGGCGCCTACACCGCCGCCACCAGGCCACTCATGGCGCCAGACCGCCTCGCCGGTGCGGTAATCCAGCGCATTGAAGGCATTGCCATCAAAGCCGACGATGGCCACACGCTTGCCGCCCAGGCCCATGGAGCCGCGCGGATCGGGATCAGTGAGGTAAACGATGTTGAAACCGTTGTTCTCGTGGGTATAGAACAGGCCCAGGTCGGGATTAAAGGCCGGCGGTTGCCAGTTGGCCACGCCACCTTCTATCGGCGACACGATGGCACCGGGAATGATGGCTTCCTTCTGCGGATTGGGAATGGGCGAACCGTCCTCGCGCACACCCAGATCCCAGTTGGATTGTGTACCGTATTTCTTCGTGACGATGGACTCACCGGTCATGCGATCGACGGTAAAGAAATAACCGTTGCGGGCCGCCGTGGATACCAGCTTGCGCGGCTCGCCGTCTATCACCCCGTCGATCAGCACCGGCGTCTGAGCCGAATCCCAGTCGTGCGTGTCGTGCGGTGAGGTCTGGTGGTACCAGGCCATTTCGCCTGTTGCCACATCCACCGCCATCAGGGTGCAGGTGAACAGATTGTCACCGGGGCGGGCGACACCGGTATAGCCGGGCGTAGGATTGCCGGTACCGAAAATGTAGTAGTTGGTTTCCGGATCATAGACGCCGGGCACCCAGACCTGGCCGCCACCATTGCGGGCCGCGTCAAGATTGGGCCAGGTCTCCAGACCAGGATCCCCCGGGTTCTGCGGCACGGTATAGAACTTCCACAACAGCTCGCCACTGGCCGGATCAAAGGCCTGCAGGAAGCCTGGACTGTCGAGGTCATTGCCGGTGCCCACCAGCAGGCGATCACCGACGACAATGGGGGCCATGGTGGAAAAGTACTGCTGTTCCAGTGGCGCGATTTCGACATGCCAGTTTTCTGCACCGGTATGGATGTTCAGCGACACCAGGTAGTTGTCCGGCGTTTCAAAAAAGAGCGAGTCATGCCAGATGGCCGGACCGCGATTGCCGATATGGATGCCGCCCCGGGAATGCCAGAAGTAGTGCCACAGTTCTGTGCCATCACGGGCGTCCAGCGCCCAGACATGGTCCGGTGAGGTGACATAGATGACACCATCTACCATCAGGTAATTACCTTTGAGGTTGGCCCCGGGTGGCAGGTAATTACCGTCGCCTTCCCCGCCCTGCACGGTGACCACCTCTCCGGTGTTGCGGATATTGGTATTCATGCGCACGGTCCAGGCCAGCGTCAGGTGCTGGACATTGTCCTTGTCGATCTGGGTCAGGCGGCTGTAACGCTGGCCGGTATAGTCACCGGAATACGTGGGCCATTCATCAGCCAGCGGATTTAACAGGTCAGCTGGGTCAACCTGGGCCTGCAGTGCGGGAGCAGCCGACAGGACAGTCAGGCAGGTCAGGGTTGTGCGTATCAGGTTCTTCATTTCAGGGTCACCAGGTAGGCCGTAACATCGTGCATGATGTCGTTGGTCAGCTCACTGAGCAGGTCGCGGTGACGCTGCAGCGGATCATCAATTACGATATCAGTCACGGCAGGTGTGGTATTTTCATGCAGGGTGAAACTGGCATAGTGCCCGGCATCAGTAGTCAGGCTGATGATGAAATCATCACGCCGGTTCAGCACACCGAATACTGTGTCGCCGTTATTCAGCGTGACCGTGGCCCGTACCTGGCGTCGGGACGGGTCAGCGTTCGGATCGGGCGCACCCCAGCGGCGTCCGGCCACCCAGGAATTCTGCAGATTCTCCGGGTCGGGAATCCGGCTGGCTATACCCTGCAGGTCGCCGTTCGCAGCATGGCAGCCGGTACATTGTGCATTGAACCAGGCTTCACCAGCCCCAGCATCGCCGACCACGATATCCAGCTCAACCTCCTCACCCGAGGGTGGCCCACCCTGTCCGGACTGGTTGGCCCAGACACTGTGAATGTATTCAGCAACAGCCACACGATCCTCGGCACTGACCTGCAGTGGCGGCATCTCCGGCATGCCGGGAGTACGGCGTCCGTTCTGGATCACTTCCCCGATCAATTCGCCATGCTGGTCATTCAGCACCACCTGGGAGCGCAGCAGGTTCGGACCGCCCTGGTCACCACCGCGCAGATCCTGGCCATGACAGGCACGACAGAGGCTTTCATAGACGGTGGCACCGCGATCCAGTACCTCGGCGGCAGCCAGTTCACGGGTCTGGGCGGGGAAAATGGCAAAGGGCATGGCTTCAGGTGAAGCCTGTGCCTGGGCAACCTGGGGAGTTGTCTTCGTGACTGGCGATGCTGCCGGGCCAGCAACAACGGCCGACTGTTCCTGTTCGCGGCATGAGGTCAGCAACAGGAAAATGGATATCAGAAGTGGTGAAGGAAGTTTGGCAAACATGGCTACTCCGACTTTTATTATGTTCTGGTCTGCGCCAACCCCAAGCATAGGGAAATCCATATGGAATTAACAGCCAATCAGGCCGGCATGATGACAGGCAACGCAGGATTCACCATGAACCTCCCTGCTTTCGACATACACAACGCATGCGCAACATATTCGCCATTGCGTCTGCCGTGGTGACACCCGGCAGTCATGACTTTGCCCGGCTTTTGAGATAGCCTGCTTGCAAAACAACCATGCATCACAGGTCACGGGGGTCCAATCATGGCCATCAGTCGTCGCACTTTCAGCAAGTCTGCCGCCACTATACTGCTGCCAGTACTATCACATGGCGTATTCGCCCAGCGTAAACCGCGCCTGGGCATGATCTTTCCCGTCATCGATCGAGAGGTACCGGAAGAAGCCGTGCGCATGTATGGCGACAGCATTGAGTACGTGGTGGAAAACCTCGACCTGAAAACCATGACACCGGCAGGCTATGACGCCGTCATCGGCGATATTCCCGCGTTGACACAAAAACTGGTGGCACAGGAAGTGGATGCCATCATGGTCATGGGCACGTCCCTCACCTTTTACCAGGGCCGCGAATTCAATGAACGCCTGACGCGCACGATTGCGGAATCCACCGGCCTGCCCACCTCCACCATGAGCAACGGCATCATCAACGGCCTGAGGGCTGTCGGAGGCACACGCATTGCCTGTGCCACGGCATACAACGATGTTGTCAACGAGCGCCTGGTGCGCTTCCTGCAGCAGCATGATTTCGAGGTGTCCGGCATTGAAGGCCTGGGCATTGAGGCCGTGGAAGATATTTTTTCAGTGACCGAGCCCGAACTGATCGATTTCTGCAGCCGGGTGGGCAACACCGCCCGGCGCGCTGATGCTGTGCTGATCAGCTGCGGCGGTCTGATTACACTGGATGTGCTGGCGCCGGTGGAGGCCCGAACCGGTAAACCGGCCATCTCCAGTACGCCACATGCCCTGTACGAAGGCGCCAGGTTGCTGGGCCTTGATGCCTCCGTGCCGGGCTATGGCACCCTGCTGTCGGCCTGACCCCGCTATCCCGGAGACGCCCATGAGAATACCCGCCCTGCTTGCTGTTGCCGCTGCCCTGTTCACGGCAACTGTCACTGCCCAGATCGATTCAGAAGCCCTGCAGCGTTTCCTGGATCGTGAAGCCATTGAACAGACCCTGAGCAGGGCCAATCTCGGTTTTGAACTGGAAGATGCCGACCTGTTTGCCAACGCCTTTGCCGAAGATGCGGTGTATGAGCTCGACGCCGGCGAGCTGCCGGCCTATGGCTACAACCAGCTGGTTTATACCGGCCGCGAAGAGATCCGCCGCATCATCGACGACCGTCTCGCCCAGCAGGCCAGTGCCGACCCGACCCCACTGAGTTATGATCCCGACAGCCTGCGCCGCTACAATCGCAACAGCAATTCCTACATCACCATTCTCGATGCCACCCGCGCCCGGCACATCAGCAACTGGATGGTCACGATGAAAACCAATGTCGACATCCATATCTCCGCCATCGGCCGTTATGAAGACGAACTCGTCAAACGCGATGGCGAATGGCTGATCCTGAAACGTGTGCGTACGGAGTAACCTGGCATGCAGAAATACACAATTCTGAAAACCGCCACGACCATCGCCCTGGTCGCCGGCCTTGGTGTCGGTGCAGCTTCCCTGGTAGCGCCACTGGGCGTCTGGCTGGGCCTGTGGCAGTTCGGCACCGGCTTCCAGATTCTTGGCTCCGTGAATCCCTATACCGGCTGGGTCGGCCTGGCCTGCCTGGTGACTGCCCTGGCCGTGCTCGGACTGGCAAAAAAATGGCAGATGCCCAATGGCGTCATGCTGTTCAACCTCGCTGCCGGTGGCGCCTTGGCAGCCGGTATTGCCTGGTACATTCCCTCGACATTCCAGGCCCCTCCCGGGCAAAGCTACCCCCCGATCCATGATGTCTCTACTGACCTGGAAGATATTCCCGAATATGTGGCCGTGATGCCGTTGCGGGCCGATGCCCCCAATACCACCGTGTATGGCGGTTCACGCAACATGACTCCCGAACGCAATGCCCAGTTGCAACGCGAAGCGTTTCCGGACCTGGTCCCGAAATATTATGACGCGGCGATGAGTGACATGTTCGATCGTGCTCTGGCAGCTGTTGAAGCCATGGGCTGGGAACTGGTGGCCGCGGTGCCGGAGGAAGGCCGGATCGAGGCCACGGCAACCACTTTCTGGTTCCGCTTCAAGGATGACGTGGTGATTCGCCTGCGCGAGGAAGATGGCCAGACCCGGGTCGATGCCCGCTCCCTGTCACGTGTTGGTGGCGGTGATGCCGGTACCAACGGCAAGCGCTTGCAGAAATTCTTCGAAATGCTGTGATACGGAAAATATTGTAGGTCGGTATAAGGCGCTTGCGCCGCCATCCGATAGGGCGACCACAGGTCGCCTGATCTCATCGCTTTGATGAATCCCTGAAAATAACGTCGGAAGACGGCCTACTTCTTCAATCCTGAAAACGTTGTAGGTCGGCATAGGCCTTGAGGGCCGTTTGCCGACATCGATGTCATGCTTACATCAGCGTTCAAGGGGCGGTGCTTTGTCGGCAAACGCGCTGCGCACTATGCCGACCTACCATCCCGATTACTGCACCGGAATGTAAAACGCCTCACCCGCCATCAGCAGCCTGGCGGTACGCATAATGGCCACGCTCTTCGGTTCCGGATTGCCCGGCTCATCGCTGGGCTCCACTTCGACCGCCAGGGCACCGGTCGGATGCTCCACGTGACAGAGTTTGCGTTCGCCTGCCGGAATCGCCGCCACATCGTTGCCCACCGCACCCGGGGTGGTGGCCGCTACCGCCACGCTGGCTGCAGCCAGCACACCGACAGCATCATGCACGCGGTGCGGAATGAAACTGCGGGTGTTGATGAGGCCGCCATTTTTCGGGGCTGACACCAGCGTCATCTTGGGGACGGTCTTGTCCTTCACATCACCCAGGTTCATCATGGGGCCAACTTGCAGGCGAATGGCTTCCACCCTCTCCCTCAGCGCCTGGTTGCTTTCCAAAGCCTCGATGGGCTCATCCCCCTCCAACCCGAAATCACTGGCGGCCATCATCACGACCGGCATGCCGTTATCCACGAGGGTGACCTTGATGCCATCAACCTCATCCACCACGTTGCCGGTCGGATAAAGTGCGCCACAGCTGGAACCAGCCACACCGACAAATTCGATCATGATGGGCGCATGGGTGCCCGGCACACCATCAATACTGGCATCACCGGCGTACTGCACCTTGCCGCCAGGGGTCAGGATGCGCTGGCGGGCGATACTGTCGGTGTTCTCCATGTAGACCGTGACCACGGTTTCGCCGTCCTGTGCCGTCACCAGGCCTGTCTCGATAGCATAGGGGCCAACACCGGCCAGGATGTTGCCGCAGTTCTGGGCAGTACTGGTCCGGGCCTCATCCACAACCACCTGGACAAAGAGATAATCCACATCGATCCCTTCCCGCTCGGATTTCTTGATGATGGCGACCTTGCTGGTCAGTGGATGGGCACCACCGACACCGTCGATCTGGCGTGGATCCGGTGACCCCATGACACGCAACAGTACTTCATCACGGGCCGCTGAATCATCCGGGAGGTCACTGGCGAGATAATAGGTGCCCTTGGAAGTACCGCCGCGCATCAACATGCATGGAATGGATTTCTGCATTAGATAGGTCCTGCAATTTAGAAAAAGTGCATTATCTTTGTTTCAAGCAAATTTTAAAACGCCTTGTTGGCGATGAGCGAAGGCGCCGCCGGCGAAATGGCGCCCGGGCGCCATTTCATGGGACAGAATCTGGTCTCACTTGCCCCGCCTCACGTCACAGATCGAGTCGTTGAACCAGATATAGCGGCCGCAATTACCCCTGTGTTCTGTCCCTGTTCTGACGCCTCTACTGTCTTTTCTGTCTTTGGAAAGACTTTCCTGCGTATCAAATCCCCAATGAAATCAAATTTGAGACCTCGCCATAGGCCTCTTATAATGTGCCTCCGTTATAAATACCCGCCAGGAACACTGTATGCACAAACCCGTTGCCGTCCGAAACATCCCCCGCGCCGATCAGTCCGTCATAGACGAACTCGGCAGCATGGGGGTTGCCACCGTTCACGAAGCACAGGGCCGCGTTGGCCTGATGCATCCCTACATGCGGCCCGTCTATGACAATGTCCGGCTGGCCGGCAGCGCCGTGACCATTCTGGCCCAACCAGGCGACAACTGGATGGTGCACGTGGCCATCGAACTTTGCCAGCCCGGGGATATCCTCGTGGTCGGGATTACCGCTGACAGCACGGACGGCTTCTTTGGCGACCTGCTTGCCCATTCCTGTATGGCCCGCGGCGTGAAAGCGCTGATTATCGACGCCGGTGTCCGTGATACCCGCGATCTAAAGGAAATGGGCTTCCCGGTATGGTCCAAGGCCATCCACTCCAAGGGTACCGTCAAGGAGACCCTTGGCTCCGTCAATATTCCGATCGTCTGCGCCGGCGCCTACGTCCACCCGGGTGACATCATTGTCGCCGACGAAGACGGCGTGTGCGTGGTTCAGCGTCAGCATGCAGAAGCCGTCCGCGACAAGGCCAAGGCCCGTGAAGACGCGGAAGTGGCCAAGCGCGAACGCCTGCAGAAAGGCGAACTGGGTCTGGATATCTACAACATGCGTGGCCGACTGAAAGAAGCTGGCCTGGTCTACCTGGATTCCCTGGACGACCTGAAATAGAGAGGCATCCCGGGCCGGCCAGGGAACAGTCCCGTGCCGGCATTCATCGCAAAGAGTCTTTAATTCAATTATTCATCAGGGGAAGTCAATGAAAGTATTAATGATCGGACATGGTGCCTTTGCCCAGAAACACATGGATGGCATCGACAATATCGACGGTGTTGAAGTCGTTTCCATCATGGGACGTCGTGAAGACGCCACCAAGGCTGCCGCTGAAGCACGCGGCATTCCACACTGGAGCACCGACCTGGATGAGTGCCTGGCCCAGGACGTGGATTGCGCCATTATCACATCCGCAACCCAGGTCCATGCCGAACAGGCCATCAAATGCCTGGAAGCCGGCAAACACGTGGAAGTGGAAATTCCCATGGCCGACACCCTGGCTGATGCTCAGGCGATCGATGCCGCGCAGAAGAAAACCGGCCTGGTGGCCATGGCGGGTCACACCCGTCGCTTCAACCCCTCTCACCAGTGGGTTCACAACAAGATCACCGCGGGCGAACTGGCCATCCAGCAGATGGACGTGCAGACCTACTTCTTCCGCCGCTCCAACATGAATGCCAAGGGCGAGCCGCGCAGCTGGGTAGACCACCTGCTGTGGCACCACGCCTGTCATACCGTTGACCTGTTCCAGTACCAGACCGGTGAAACCGTCTCCGAATGTTTTGCCCTCGAGGGCCCGCACCACCCGGATCTGGGTATCGCTATGGACATGTCCATTGGCATGAAGACCCCGTCCGGCGCGCTCTGCACACTGTCCCTGTCATTCAACAATGACGGTCCTCTCGGCACCTTCTTCCGCTACATCGGCGACAATGGTACCTACCTGGCCCGTTACGACGATCTGTTCGACGGCAAGGAAAACCAAATCGATGTGTCCATGGTTGATGTCAGCATGAACGGTATTGAGTTGCAGGATCGCGAGTTCTTCGCCGCCATTCGTGAGGGCCGTGAGCCCAATGCCAGCGTGGCGCAGTGCCTGCCGGCCATGGAAACCCTCGACAAGCTCGAGAAGTGCCTGAACGCGCAGAAGTAAGCAATAAACAAAATTTCCGTAGGTCGGCATAAGCCCTGCGGGTATCTGGAAACCAGATACCTGCACCCCAGGGCCTTTTGCCGACAACAGGAATGCTTCTATCCATGTCGGCAAACGCTGCGCTATGCCGACCTACAACATTTCCAATTTTTCCAAAGAGGTAAGCATGCAAACCCGAAAAGTCGGCCCCTTTGAAGTCAACGCCATTGGCCTGGGCTGCATGAGCATGTCTCATGCCTACGGCACACCTGATGTGGCGGAAGCCGAAGTCGCGCTGCACAAGGCCCTCGATATCGGCTACAACTTTCTCGATACCGCCGCCCTGTATGGCTTTGGTAAAAACGAGGAACTGCTGGGGCGTGTGCTGAAGGACCGTCGCAACGAATATGTACTGGCCAGCAAGTGCGGCATTTTCAAGGATCCTGATGGTGGCAAGCGCAAAATCGATGGTCGCCCGGCCGTGATTCGCCAGACTTGTGAGGATGCCCTAAAGCGCCTCAATACCGATGTTATCGACCTATATTACCTGCATCGCTGGGACAAAAAAGTGCCGGTCGAGGAAAGCATCGGCGAGATGGGTCGCCTGGTCGAGGAAGGTAAGGTACAGACCCTGGGCATCTCCGAGGTTTCTGCCCACACCCTGCGCAAGGCGCATGCCACGCATCCCATGGCGGCCATCCAGACCGAGTATTCCCTGTGGAGCCGTAATGCCGAGATTGCCGTGCTCGATACCTGCCAGGAACTGGGCATTACCTTCGTCGCCTTCAGCCCCCTCGCCCGCGGCTTCCTGACCGGCAAACTCACCGATCCGGAAGCACAGCTCGAGGATGGCGACCTGCGCAAGAACATGCCGCGTTTTCACACCGAAAACTACGCAAAGAACATGGCCCTGTATGCCGAGTACGCGAAGATCGCTGAAGACACCGGCTGCACACCGGCGCAACTGGCCCTGGCCTGGACACTGGCCAAGGGTGAACACATCATTCCCATTCCCGGCACCAAACACACCGAATACGTGGTGGAAAATTTCGGCGCCATTGATGTGTCGCTGGATGACGCCACTGTTGCAAAACTCGATGACCTGATCAACCAGGACACGGTGGCCGCCCCCCGCTATCCAGCCGGCGTCCAGGTCGAGATCGATACCGAAGAGTTCTAAAAAATCGAATACAAAAAAGCCAGCAGATGCTGGCTTTTTTTATGGCTTGGCTTTAAACGACCCACAGCCAGCTACCCGTTTTTTTACACTGGCTAAAGTCTGCGCGATCAATCATCGCGCGAAGATTGGCGTTGCTATCTTAGCTGCTCAATATAATCCTGGATGTCGGCCAGGGCATCACCGACCGCCAGAGAACTGGGGCCGCGTTTATCCTTTTTGGTCACCATGCGCGGCTTCCTGTCAGGCATGCCGAAATTGCGCCGCATGGCACTGACCAGTTCATCCGCATTCTCTTCATTCTGCCGCATCTGCACCAGCTTCTCGATCAGCAGCCGGGTTTTCTCTTCGGCGGACAAATGATGCTCTTCAGGCAGATCGGCGCCACAATACATGCAGCGGTTCGACACACTCTGCTGATCTTGCGCACACACTGGGGGCAAGTGGGGAATTCACTGGTCATCATGGCTTCCTCTATCGCCAGAATAATTCACCCGCCACCTTTCGGACAAGCCCGCCAGTGGTGGTTTCCAGCCCGTGAACGATATCGGTATACTCATTCTAAATTTTCAGGGGAAGTCCTAATGAAGACGTTGTTTTTGTGTTTTAGCTTACTGTGCTTTTCTGTGCCGACCCTGGCACAACGGCCCAATCGCGACCTGTTGCCCCTGGAGGCCTATGCGCTGCGTGATTACCAGGCCGTCGACATCACCGATGCCCTCACTTTGCCTGCCGGCTTTGTGTTTTCCCGTGTATCCGGCATCGTCATCGATGACAACGGCAGCATGATCATTCTCCATCGCGGTGAAGACCCCCTGCTTGAATTCGATGCCGCTGGCAATTTTGTCCGCGCCTTTGGTCCCCGCGACACCTGGACCTTCGCCCATGGTCTGCGCCTGGATCCGCAGGGCAATATCTGGGTCACCGATATTGGCACCCATACCGTCGTGAAGATGGACCGCACCGGCAACATACTCATGACACTTGGCACCCCTGGGCAGAACGGCCTGTGGGATGAAAGCAGCAACAGCCATTTCTTTGACCAGCCCAATGACATCGCCTTTGACAGTGACGGCAATTTCTATATCGCGCAGGGACACGTGCGCGGTGAACCACGTATCCTGAAATTTGATCGCGATGCCAATTTCGTCACCTTGTGGGGAACCCGCGGGGAAGGCGATGGTGAACTGGCCGTGGCTCATGCCATTGAGATTGATGACCAGGACCGCCTGTATGTGGCTGACCGGGAAAATTTTCGCGTGGTCGTTTATGACACCGAAGGTGCTGTGCTGGATGAGTGGCATTACAGTGCCATGGCCTGCGCCCTGTATCTGCATGATGACGGCACCATGTACATGACCACTGGTTTTGATGGCGAATGGGCCATTCTAGATGCCGAAGGCAAGGTCACCGGTTCACTGGGCAGGCCTGGAGACGGCCTGGGTGAATTCGGTGAAGGCCACTACATGGTGGTGGATGCCGCCGGTGATGTGTATATCGCCGATGCCGTCAGCAGCAAGGTGCATCTGTTCCGCAAACGCTAAGCCAGCATCAGGTTTTCATAAAAAAGCCGGCATCTGCCGGCTTTTTTATGTCGCTGCACTGCGCGAGCTCATCTGGCGATATACACGCTGATATGAACGGCCCTGGGGGAGTCACTGCCGCCGGTAATCTTGCTGAGAAAAATGGCCTTGTTGAGCCAGTCATACTTCCCAACCGGCGCCTGGAATGAAGGCGTGGTCATGATGTAACCGGGCTCTCCTGCTGCCGGATCAACGATGATGCCGGCATTGACCACGTTGATCAGGACACCGTCATCCGTGCGGATCATGTACACCGCTTCCAGCTCCCGCACGCCGTCCGGTCGCACCAATTGGTAATCCGCACCACCCGGCACAATCTCGGCATTCACGTTAGGACCGATCACCGTGCCACCGATAATCGGAATGACCTGGCGCATGCCATCCTTGGATTCACCCTGCACTTCAGTCGGCGCCAACAGCGCCCGTATTTCAAAGACAAATTCTGCCTGGGGCGGTGCTACCTCACCCTGCCCCATTACAGCCCCGCTTGCCAGCAGCCAAGCTGCCAGCAACATGCTTTTGACGGTTGACATGACATCAGTCATTCATCACACAGCGGTAGTTTGCTGCCTCTTCAATTGCGCCGCTGCCATCGTATTCCGGGTAGGACGGCCAGGCGCACAGCGGACGGCTGACGCCGGGCATGGAGTTTCCAGTTGCTGTTACAGCACCAGGTGCAGAGCCGCCTTCCACCCATTCCACGAGGCCGGTCAGCAGGTCAAAGTTGTCCAGGGCGGCCTGGCCGCCTGCACAATGGGCCATACCAGGCACGTAGAAGAGACGGCTCCAGTCACGCACGGTTTGCAGGCCACCGTTGAACTCGGCCATTTCCTCGTAGTAGCGAATGGTTTCATTGACGGAAAACCAGGGATCGGCCGCACCATGGAAATAAAGGTGCTTGCCACCGTTATCCGCAAAACTGCTCATCTGGACCGACAGCGTCTCGCCCAGCACCAGGTGCTGGCGACTGGCCGCCATGACGGCGGCATCCACATCCAGCTCGAGAACGCCGGTAGACCCTTCACCTTCAGGCGGGTTGTTGGAGCTTGCCAGAATGCCAGGCAGTCCGGCACCGACATCGTCAATACCGGGGTCGTATGCAAAGCCTGGATAGACCTGGACGCCGCGGGAATCCCGCGGACCCTGCATCGCCAAACGAATGGCATCGGCCTTTTCCGGTGCCAGGCAGCTGGCTGTTGAAGGTCCACTGTCGCAGGCAATCACAGACGGATCAAAATCACAGGCACGCGGGTTGAACAGCAATCCATCCACCGCACCATCGAGTCCATCACAGCGGGTCATCAGCGCCCCGATCACCAGTTGGCGCTCGGCTTCAGACAGCATGGGTCCCGGCTGCGGACGACCATTGTCATCCAATGGCGCCGCCTGGTTCAGCTGCACACCGACCCAACGAATACCGATATTGGACAGGCTGGTCCGCATGGCCGGGGCACCGGAAATGATGCCGTCATAATACAGCGGATATCGTTGGGCCATGAGCATGCCTTCACGACCGCCCGTGGAGCAGCCGGTGAAATAGCTGTACTCGATATTGTTTTCATAATAATCGCCGACCAGCAGCTTGGTGACCTCGGTCACTTTCGGGTTGGCCTTGTAATAGAAATTGAGCGTGGCTTCCTGGTCATTGAAAAAGGAGTTGTCGAAACCACCGCTGGCCTGGTGGCCAGTGTCATTGCTGACCACGGCAAAACCGCGCATCAGGGCCGGCTGGCCACCTGCTGCAGTAGCCCCTAGGGGTTCACCCAGGGTACCGTTCAGACCACCTCCACCCTGGAACAGGTAGCGCCCGTTCCAGTCATCAGGCATGTTCACCGCAAAACGGATGCCGTATTCCACATCATCGACACCGGTGCGCTGATCAATCACGCCTTCCACATGACAATGCGGCGGCAGTTCCGTGCCCGGCCCACCAAAGGGCCCCCTCACAGTGCGGTTGGCAGACCACTGCGCGCTGGTAACTTTCACGTCATAGCCTCGCAGTGTAAATCCGGTCATGGCCTCACACTGGGCATTGCCCTGCGCCATGACGGCACCAGGCACCATGAGAATCGCGGCCAGTAATAGTTTCCTGGTTTTCACAACTTAATCCCTCTTCTAATATTTATTTCTTGTTTCTTGTTTCTTGTTTCTTGGGTTGCTGTTTTTTGCTGGTCACCAGCTTGCGCGCCATGCCTGAGCGGAAAAGGCCGGGAAACAATGCCCAGCCTTTTACTGACGCTCAATGCATGCTGCGCGCCGCCATCAGGCCGGCATCTGAGACTCGGGCACCCACCAGCCGTGGATCTGGCCAGTGGCGCGAATCGGCAGGTGCACAACAGCCACGGGGCCATCTTCCATATGCTCGGCGTCGAGAATGACAAGATCACCGCGACCGTTCTCATTTTGGCGTGTGGCCACGCCCATGAGGTAACCCTCACCTTCGCGGGCATTGTCACGTTTTGGCGCAAAGCAGCACTCGGCCAGGGAGGTCCCGGGACCGGCATCCCAGAACACGGTGGTGCGGGTCTGGTTATCCATGCGAATGTAACCAGCGTTGGCCTGGCGTGGATTGGGCGCATCCTTGTCGCGGGTTCCCAGGAAGCCGTAACGGTAATTCTCGGTATTGTAACGGTCATCCTGGCGCGGCAGCGCGCCAGTGTAGTCATAGAGACGTTCGATCTCGTAGCCGTTGACACTGCGGTCGTTGAGATTCACGGACAGGCGTGTCATGTAACTGGTACCACGGACAGGATCCCAGGACATGCCACCCTGCATCGGCATGAAGGGGAACGGATTGGACTCGGACATTTCCACATCGACAAAGATGCGGCCGTTGTCTTCAAACGTACCCATCACGTGCGTGGCACTGCGGGTCGGACCTTCGAACCAGCGCATGTCTGAGCCGTCACCGTCACGGCGCACGGCCCCGAAGAAGGTACGGCCGGAATCATTCCAGGCCCAGTGGATGCCGCCTTCCTGGATCTGCTGACGGTCGATCACCATCGGGATCACGTAGAGAATGATGTAGTTCTCGGTCACGGCAAAGTCATGCAACATGCCCACATAGGGCACTTTCACCATAGCACTCCAGACAAGTTCACCCTGCGGGGTATATTCGAACAGCGAAACATCATCACTGCCGAAACCGGTGGCTTCATAACCAAAGGCAACGATATTGCCGGTGCGTGAATCCACCTTCGGGTGCGCGGTAAAGGTCTGGCTGGGCAAGGTACCGTCAAAGGTGTAGTTGGGGATCACCGTGTCCAGGGTCAGCAGGTCCAGTGCCGCGGGCGGGCTGTCCTCCTTCAGGCACAGCAGGTAGTTCTTGTGATTGATGATATGGGTGTTCGCTGTGCTGCGGCTGAGACCGGCAACGCTGGGGTCATCCATGTAGGGATTGCGATACATGGGGAAAAGGATGCGTCCGGCTTCATTCTGGGCTTTCCAGCGGTCATTTTTGACGTAACGGGTACGGTAGTCGACCCGGCCATCCTTGATGCGGAACATACCGACATGACCTTCACCATCGAAAGGAATATTGCCGGGGCGCAGCGGGTACTGGGGATCGGGACCGACACGATAGAACGCGCCATTGAGGTCATCGGGAATCCTGCCGGTGACCTGGCAGTCCTGTATATCGGCTTCCAGGCGGAACAGCTCCGGCATCTGCATTTCCGGCGGTGTCGGGCGGGCGTTGCCGGGCGGCTGCGCCTGGGCACTGCCGGCCAGGCCGACACCAGCGGCGGCCCCGGCTAGGCCGATGGCACCACCGAGTACCTGCCGGCGATTGAAGGTATGTTTTTCGTGCTTGCTGTTGTTGCTGTTGTTGCTCTTGTCAGTCATGACTTTCCCCTGATCACAGAATTCGATAGGTATGTTTCGTTTTTCTGGCTGCCATCTTACCACTGCGGGAGCCGCTTTTGCCCCCTTGCGGTCCTGACCATTACCAGATTACTGATGGCAGCTCCGGCGGCAGCCAGGGCGAGGCCATGCCGTAGGGAACTGAGACAAAAACCGCCTCGATCTGGCGGATTTCACCGTCATCGATATGGAACAGTTCCAGCAGGTAAAACGAGTGCGGGTAACGCAGTGGTGAATTGATGAGGCGACCATCGGTCAAGGTATATTCGCCCAGCCGACCGGAATGGTCGATGAAGCCTGACGCCAGCACCAGGCCTCGGGCTTCATCGACGAGCGGAAATCGCCGTGCCCGCAGGCGGTCATCGTAACGGTAGTTGCCCTGGCGAAACTGTTCCTCGCAGCCCAGTGCACCGACCGAGGTAAAGGCCACTGCGGCATTGTTGGTGGTCTTAGTGCCGTTCTCGACCCGGTTGCAGTCGTCATGAAAGGCTGTGAACAGGGTGCCATCATTCAGCTGCAGGGTATCGAAGTAGCCATCCGCAATACTGATGAGACGATCACGGGGACGACGCCTGGCTTCCGGCAGAATCTCGTAAAACAGCGCGTTGTCCTCCAGCACCGGCTCCGGCCAGATGATACTTTTGGGTTCGGTTTCAGTGCGCAGGACAACCGTTTCCACTTCCGCGATCAGGCCATGCTCGGCCTTCAGGCGCATGGCAAACAGCGAGGAAAACTGCGGCTCCTCCACCACGCCGAAAAAGCCGATCTGGCCGGTTGCTTCATCCGCAACCCGCAGGTCGTAATCACCCGTGCCGGTAATGGTGCCCCACAGGCCGTCGCCCACGCGCAGGGGTACGTTGTTTTCCGTAAACCTGACCTCAGGCGCCCACTTTACCCGGCCGGGATCACCGGCACGCAGCCCCTCCAGGTAGTTATCGACCAGGCCAAACAGGCAGTCGCGGTCACAATCCGTATTGGGAGCCGCATTGAGGGGCTGTTGCGCCTGGCAGCTGCAGGCAAAAAGCACGAGGGCAGTGAAAAGGCCTTTCAGGACCGGGGTTTGCATCATCATAAGCGGGAAGATTTTGTCTTGTTTTATGAATTATTGTTATACGTTGTTGTTATATAAGGCCGTGTTGAATTTTGGCTATGGCAAGTAAAGCAACTCTCTATGGGGTTCGCAAGCCATGGTGATCGCCGGAACGCACACCCGCATGCCCGAGGCTGGTAGAATACGACCTTTTCACGCACAGGCAGAACACCATGACAACAACCATAATCGGCGGCGCCTCTGGCGACCTGGGCACCCGTATCGTTACATTACTCCTGGAACAGCTCAGTCCCGAGAGGCTGATTTTGTTGACCCGTACTCCCGAGAAGCTGGCCTGGGCTTCAGAACTCGGCGCCCAGGTCCGTCAAGCGGACTATGATGACCCGGATGGCCTGGAGCAGGCGCTGGCTGGCGGTGATACCTTGATGCTGATCAGCACCCTGAGCATCGGCCGGCGACCCCAGCAGCACGGCAATGCCATCAATGCCGCCCGCGCAGCCGGCATCGGTCATATCGTGTACACCTCCAGTATCGGTATCCAGCCGCGCACACCATCGCTCTCCGGACAGGAACACTACGCCACCGAAGTCATGCTGCAGGGCAGCGGCGTGAATTACACCATTTTGCGCAACGGCTGGTATGCCGAGGTGGTGCCGACACTGATCATGAAACCCTCAATGGATGCCGGCGCCTTCGTGGCCAGCACCGGTAACGGCAGTATTGCCCCAGTCTCCAAACAGGATTGTGCCCGCGCCGCCGCCGCTGTGCTTGCGGCACCGGCCAACCATGACCACGCCATCTATGAAATCACCGGTCCGGACCTGCTGACCTTCTCTGATATTGCTGCCCTGATGTCCCGCCTCAGCGGCAAGCAGGTGCCTTATGTGAATGTCAGCCACGAGGAAAAACAGGCCATCTTTGACAGCCTGGGCGTCAGCCGTGATTACGAGGAAGGCATGATGAACGAGCAGACCAATGCCTGGGCCAGCAGCGAGATGATTACCTACGAGATGGCGATCAAGCAGCTCTACTTTGCCATCTGCTCACGCCATGTGGAGCTACTGACCGGGACCCCGGCCGCTCCCCTGGAAGATGTCATCATGCAGCATGCCGCAGCCTGGCAATGATCGCGCGCCACGGCAGGCCTCGGCTTTTTTTTGCCCTGCTACCCGACCGGGAAACCATCAGCAACATCCGCTTTCATGCGGCCCAGTGTTCCCCTGACACGGGGAACCTTGTGGCCGCGCACAACTACCACATTACCCTGTTGTTTCTGGGCCACCTGGACCCGCAGCAAGGCGAGGCTCTGTGCACGGATTGCGACAGCATCAACCTGCCCCCGTTCAGCCTAACCATTGATACGCCGGGCTGGTGGCAAAAAGCCGGTATTTTCTGGCTGGGCCCGGCAACCACGCCCGCCGCGCTGAATACCCTTCATGACACCCTGACCAGAATGGCCATGCGCCGGCAACTGGTGCCCGACAGGCATCGCTTTGTGCCGCATATCACCCTCATGCGGCAGGTGCAGCATCCGCCGCAGTATCCGGTCGTGAAACCCTTCACCTGGCGTGCTGAGCGTTTCAGCCTAATGCAGTCCGATCTGCGGCCTCAGGGAGTTCGCTACACCGAGATCGCGGCATGGCCCCTGACCGGATCCGGCGTACAGCGATGACAACGTGATCTTGTTGCCGTATTGCCCTGCTATAACTGCGCCATGGATTTCCGCACTGCTGCCCTGCTCTCCCTGACCCTCCTGTTTCCGGGGCTGCCTGCCCTGGCAACCGATATCGCCGAGTTTGAACAGGCCTTGCAGCATTACCGGCATGCAGACTGGACCAGTGCAGAAACCATGCTGCAGACACTGCAGCACAGGGATCCAGATGCCTTGCTCTATGGCCTTTTTCTGTCCCGCATAGCGCATTTTCGACTGCAGCCGCCACCCTCGAACTGGAACGGTGTATTCACTTTCGTTACCAAATAAACCGCCACAAAAAAAGGGCAGCCTGCGCTGCCCTTTTCATGTCATGTCACTTACCGGGTATTGTTCAGAACTGGTTTTCCAGCACCATAACACCGGCACCGGTGTTGGAGATCGGTGCGTGGTAGTGCTTGTGAATGAGCTTGGCGTCATCCTGCAGCGCACCGCGCATGACCATCCACATAATGGTTTCGATACCTTCAGTGCCTGCTTTGCGCATGATTTCTGCGTTGGAGAACTGGGTGAACCATTCCGGATCCGTGGCAATCTTTTCCATGCACTCGATGTCGAAGTCGACATTGATGAGGCCGGCACGCTCGCCCTGCAACTGATGTGACAGACCGCCGGTGCCGAAGATCACCACACGCATGTCTTCCGGGTAGGACTCAATGGCCTTGCCCAGCGCCTTGCCCAGCTTGTAGCAGCGTGCGGCCGTTGGTACCGGGTGCTGTACCACGTTAACGGCCAGCGGCATGGTCTTAATGGGCCATTCCTGCAGGGTGCCATAGAGGGCGCGAATCGGATTCACGAAACCGTGGTCAACCAGCATTTCCTGGCAGGTACAGATATCGAATTCCTGCTCCATCAGTGACTCGGCCACGTGCCATGAGAACTGGGCATCACCGGGGAAAGGTGCCTGCGGCTTCAGACCCCAGCCTTCATCGGCATTGTGATAGATGTCGGCACAGCCGAGGGCAAAGGTCGGCATCTTGTCGAGGAAGAAGTTCAGGCCATGGTCGTTATAAACGACGATAATCAGGTCAGGGTTGGCTTTTTCCAGCCACTCTTTAGCGGGGCCGTAGCCGTCAAAGAAGCGTTTCCAGTACGGCTCCTGCTGCAGGCCGTGCTCGATGGCGTTACCTACCGCCGGAATATGGGAGGATGTCAGTCCACCAATCAGTTTAGCCATTCCAGTATCCTCCTACTTTAGCCAGTTTCTCTTCCAGGCCTTCACGGTTTTTCAGCAAATTGGCCTGGAACTCTTCCGTGGTAATCCCCTGGAAGGCAGCGCCGGCATCCTGCACGGATGTGCCGCGCGGAATTGCCATCTTGGCCATGAAATAAATGTTGCAGCCCAAACGCAGCATGCGCAGGAAGTCTTTTTGTACCACGCAATCCTTGAAGTCGCCGGTGACACCAAACTTGTCACAGTAGGCCGCAGGATCACGATCGAATTCATCGCGACATTCTTCACTGTTGAAGGTGAAGAGCATTTTGTTGATGTTGTAGGACGCGTGGGCAGTTTTGCCATCGAACACATAGGTGCCCGGAATATCGTCGTAGTCGTGTGCTTTCCAAACCATAAGGGGGTGCCCTTTTCTGCTTTGACTTTAGGTTTTTCGCATGTGTTTCAATTACATATGCGATAAAAAACCGCTAGCGCGGTTTTAGGAGGCGCTATTATAGTAAAAGATGACAGGCTCGTCCTGATCTATCACAAGGAAATTGCCTTTGCCGTCACTATTCCCCTACACGCAGCGAGGGATCACCGGGGGTACGGGAAAACATGGCGGCCGCTTCGAGTTCACAATTGTAATCGTATAACGGCGTGTCTTCAGCCACACGCGAAAGGTCAATACTGTCGCTGTACGGGACTGTGAGGTAGATCGGGTCGGTGATGGTATAGGCGTAAGTCAGCGTATTGCCATCGGCACTGACGGAAAAACGCTCGATTAGGTTCTTGCGGGCACTGGATGGCATGTCTTTCCCACCGCCCAGTTTTTGAGTGGCGGAACCCAGGCCCCAGCGAGAGGGGATGTAGCCGCCGCTTTCCAGCACGATGTCGTCACCTTCCATGCGTCCCTGTACCACGCCGAACAGACCATCTAGGCGTGGACGGACCGGCTGCCCGTCCAGCGGAATACGCCGCTCCACTTCCCAGGCCTGGTTGTAAATCACGACCGTGTTGTCTTCGATACGCAGATCGGCCAGGTAAGGTGCATTGAACATGTCGGGGAAGTTCATCGGCTCGCAGGTATTGGCCGGTGACAATTTGGGGTCGTAGGCATTCCAGACGGCTTCTCCCCGTTCAGACAAAGGCAGCAACATACCGGAGCCGAAGCCGCCCGGCGAACTCCAGCGCCCGGCCAGTCTGTCGATACCGCTGGCCCCTGCCAGGACGCTTTCGTCAGCAGCTGCATAGGGATCACTGTCGCGAAAACTGAAGCTGGTGCCATCGGCGAGAATGAAGTTGGACGAGTTGATAAAGCGGTATCCCGGCTCCCGGTTGGGATTGCCGATGACGATGATTTCTGCGCCGGTCGGAAACGACTCTGGTGTGACCCCCATGCGACGCATGCCAGCCGAAGCCATGGATTCCACTTCCCAGCGCTGGTCACTGTCTTCCTGCGGTTCGCCGTCGACGTAACTGCGGCCATCAATAATCAGGGAGGAATGCGGGCTGCGCAGCTTGAAATCGACGATGGTGCCTCGCAATTCGATTCGGCTGGCCATGTCAAAATGAGCCGAAAAGGAATGATGTCCCAGGACGGCCTGGGTCATCAGTGCCGTGAGCAAGCATGATAGTAGTAGCCAGTGTTTCATTGTTCCTCTCCTGCCGGCGATGTGTGTTGTCGAACGATGAGCTTACCAGCCACCCTGGCCTGGACCGTAATCGGCTTCCCATACCCCTGGCACAGTGTCAGGCAGGTTGTAGAGCACGGCATGCACTTCCTGGATCATGCCGTTCTTGACCTGGAAGAATTCGCCGACCAGTCGGTCATTCGAGGTCGCGACACTCTGGCTCTCCATGCCGTCCTTGAGACCAAAGCGCACGATCGACAGCACGATGCCGCGCTCTTCATCGACGACAGGATAGCGGCGATCCCACAGGTTACGGCCGATAAAGCGTCCGGCATCGAAACCTTCGGGAGCCGACCTGAAACTGCCATCCGGAAACGTACCCGTGGTCTGCAAGCCGTTTTCAAAACGATCGGTGTCATAAAGCAGATCCGCAGGATGATATTCCTCGGTGCCGTTGGTCTGAAATGCACGCCAGTAACCTTCAGCAGCAGCAATCAGGCGGTAATAGGAATCACGGTCGGCCACACGAATGCTGTTGTCCAGATTACCCGACAATGGATAGTCCAGCAGGCGCTCGGGCCCCCACAGACGATCGGCATCACCCTCGTTGGCACGAATCACTTCCACTTCGGTAATGGCATTGGCCGCGACCTTGAGCCTGACCATGATCATCGTGAGCGTGCCGTCACTGTTGCGCACAATGGCCTGCGCAGCGACATCCCCCAGGCGCGGGTTGGCGATATCCCAGCGGTAAGGTACAGCCTCGGCCGACGCCCAGAATGCCTCGCGCAGGCTGACCAGTCGGTTGTTATCGGAAATTTTTGCATTGGCTGCCAGCGGCACCGCATTCGGTGTGTTGGCGGTAAGCGCATTGAAATAGGTGTCCAGGTGGCCACTGAGGCAAGCACGTTCGCAACCGATCTGCGCGGCGGCCTGTCCGGACATGAATGGCACACACATTAAGAGCAGGCACACGAGTGTAGAACGTTTCATACAATCCCCTTTTATCCTTTTTATCCTTTGTTATCTTTTTATCGAGCAACTTGTCGAAGCCGTCCGATGACGGCACTAAGTGCCTCTGCCGGCCTACTACGCCGTTTCGCCCTAGAGCAAAGCGTAATAGCGCAGAATGTTACCCGCCTCCTTGCGGCGGCCGATACCGATGATGACATGGCGCATCAGCCAGTCATGCTTGCCCTTCTCCACCTCAAAGGTAGGAAATGCGCGCAGGTAGTATTCCTCTTCGGGCACCACCGGGCCGTTGTCGAAGATCCAGGCCTGGATCTTGGCAATGGTGTCAGGATAGCGACCCCAGAGATAGCCGTTGTTGCGTAACAGGATCAGGGTACCGTCGTCTTCCTCCAGCATGTAGCGGGCATCGAAAGCCAGCACATCATCCGGCCGGAACAGCGCCCAGTCACCGCCGGAGTCCGGCACGGCGCGACCGTTCAGGTAAGGGCCACTGACCGTGCCGCTGTCCAGATAGACCGCGCCTCGACCGGCACCGGTCGGCATGTTGGCGATGTTCTGCACCCGCGTGAAATCCAGGTCAATCTCGAAAACGAATTCGAGCCTGGGATTGTCAAAGGTTGAAAAGCCGTCAAAGGGACTGCGCCAGGCAGGTTCCTGTGCCTGGCTCTCATTCCCTTGCTGCGCAGCACTCACGGCCGGGGTTGCGGCCATGGCAGCCAAACCCAGTTTGCTCATGTCATTGATAAAATCACGTCTGTCCACCTGGTCTTCCCCTACATTTACTGGTTTCGGTTTGTTGGCTTTGTCTGTCATGGCATCAGCCTATCAGCCAGCTGAACAGGGTCCGGTCCTGGTGTGTCGCCGGTACCGCTGAACCGTTGGCCTGGGCAAACGCTTCTAGCTGTGTGGCCTCTTCCGCACCCGGCACATTCAGGTATGCCCGCGCGAGATCGATGGCCCAATTCCGTGCCACGGGATCCCGGGCATGATGCGGCAAATGCAGTCGTGTACGTCTTTGCAGCTCCATGGCCTGTCCACTGAGCAGCAGATAATCCGGCCAGGAGGTCAGCCCGATCAGGTGGCTGCCTTTAGCAACCAGTGACACCAGCTCGTCCCGCCACTGCCGGACCGGGTCATCCCTCAGGGCAATGCCCTGCAAGCCCGCGCTGGCCAGCGTGGCAGCAAATGCCGCCGAAGGTATCTCTTCCTCTCGAAACAAGACGATGGTATTGGCCTGTAGCAAACTGTCCTCACCCCGGGCAAAGGCCGGTGTTGCGGTATTGATCATTACTGGCAGGGTACCCAGTGCCACCATGCTGCCGGTGCGACGCATGAACCGGCGTCTTGCCGGGTAAAAAGAATAATCGTCGTTCATCGCTTTTCCCCAGCGAGATAGTCCGCAATGGCGTCAAGCTGGGCATCGCTGACTTCACCCCGACTGAGGGGAAACATCACGCCAAAGCCATTGCGCACCACGGTTTTCACATAGGGCACCTGCAGATCCTCACGGTTTTCCAGCAGCGCCTGCTCCGGTGACAGGCGGCGTCCGAGAATACCGGTGCCCATGCCTGCGACGCGATGACACATGCCGCACTTTTCACCAAATAGGCCTTCGCCCGAGGTTTTAGGCAGGTCGACCCAGTCGTCCTGCGCGCAAGCAGGCAACGACAATAGGACCAGCAGTAGCGGTAAAAAGGTTTTCAGGTTCATGCGTTTTCCCTCCTGTTCCTGAACGCGGCTGGCCAGATGCCGCTTTTACCGGGCGCCAGGATACCGTTGGGATCCAGTACATCCTTGACCTTTTCATTCAACCGGCGCATGGCGTGGTCGTTGAAGTCGTAAGTACCGGCAATCAGGTCCATGTATTCGATGTGCGCCCGGTATTCGCCGTAGCGGTATTCATTGGCATCATCCACGAGGGCGCGAAAGAAACGATCAACCCGATCGACCATGTCCGGATCATCCTTGTTGAACAGGACCTGGTTGACGTTGGTGATATGGCGTTCCGCTAGCGCGAAGGAGCCGTGATAGTCCATGCCGAATTCGTTGTAGCGGGCAAACGTACGGTGGAATTGCGCCAGCGCCGCATCCCCGGATTGCGGCAAGGCCGGTGAGAAACCCACATGGGCGCCGCGGCCACCGTGCCACGCCGCGTTCTGCAAGGGGAATGTGATCGGCACCCCGGCAAACGGTTGCAGTTCACGGGGTTCGCCCTCACGCCAGATACCCTGTCGCATCGGGTAAGAAGAACGTGCGGCAAAGAGGCTTTTCACTTTTTCTGCCGTAGCCGTGGTGATTTCCTCATAGCCGTAAAAGCGCAGGTTGATACTCCACCAGCCTAGACCGAACTGCGCGCGGATGGCATCAATGACGCTTTCCGGCAGCGCACCCTCCCCGTCATACCAGTCGGTGCGATTGGTCAGTACGGCGGCGGCCCTAAGCCAGTTGCCAATGGATGGCGATTGCTGGATCAGGCCCGAACGGCGCATCGGCGCTAGGGTATCAATGGCCCAGCCCAGGTCGTCGGCCTGGTCGAGTTCCATGTCGAGACTGACCACGGTTTCCGGTTTCGGCATGAGCCACATGCCCACTTTGGTGACAATGCCGAAGTTGGACTGGACGAACATCTGGTCCCAGTGCGGGCCAAAACCATAAGGGTGCAGATTCCAGCTGGGCGAATCAGACATGGCCCCCATGCCTGTCCTGATCAGATCACCGTCGGGCAGGACCACTTCCATGCCACAGAGCTGATCGGCATGATCACCATAAGGGGTGTAGCCAACGCCACGATCAAGCGCATTGCCGGCCACCGAACCCCAGGAGTTGCCTATGGGTGAAATCCAGTAGGGAATGTCGTTGTTCTCAACGTAATCAAACAGGTCGTAAAAGCCGACGCCCGGCTCAAGCAGTACCGTGCCATTGTCGACATCCATCTGGATTTTCTTCATGCGCGACATATCCAGTACGACAGATCCGGACACGACCGGTGCCGCGCTGCCATAGCCAAAGTTCTTGCCACGGCTGATGGGCCACAGGGGGATGCGAAAACGGTTGGCGATGCGCACGATATCCCTGACCTCTTCAGCGGTCAGCGGGGCAACCGCGGCCGAGGCCACATGGGCACTCTGGTCAAAGCCGAAATGGTCCAGGTAGGTATCCCGGTCCTGGTCCGTGGCGAACACCCACTCGTCGCCGACAGCACGCCTGAAATCCTGCAGGGCACTGTCAAATTCACTGGCACTGAGGCCGGGGGGGAGCACTAACTGCATGCCGGGAGACTCCTTATCAATAAGGTATTGTTGTCATCAGGTTGGTGTTTTGACGCGTTTTATTCTTGCCTGGTTTTTATCATTTTCGCGTTCGGTTTTTTCTGCATTCAAGCATAAACACCGGGTACCGGTATGTCCATTGGCTCAACGCCAGCCAGACAGGTCCCAGCCCAGCAGGGATTCCAGTCCGGCAATTTCTTCCCGAAAGAAAGCCGCCAAGTATTGCCGGTCTGTGTCGGCCATGGGAGCACTATAAGGCTGGGAATTCACCGCGGTGTCGGCCAGTACCGGAAACGGTTCGATGCTAAGAAAAGTACTCACCTGCGCCAGCACATCTGTCTGAGCGGATTGCAGCGCTTCGCTGGGCAGGACCAGTACCTGTGCCCTGCCGAACAATGACCAGAGTGTTTCCAGCTGCCGCGTGTAGCGGCCACGATCCAGGTAGGAAAAAACGCGCCGCTCATCCGGGCTGGCCGCAGCCAGCCGCTCATGTTCCTGGCGAATGGCCTCGGCAAAGGGCAAGGTCTCATGACCTCGACTGAACTCCATCTGCCAGTGTGAATAGGCACGCGTGATCGGGTTGCGCAGCAGCACTATCAGTTTCATGGCCGGGTTGTACTGGAAAATCCGCGCCGGCGCTTCCGGCCAGTACAGGTAGACCGGGGTGCTTTCACCCCGCAGTTTGCCAGGCACCGGTGCAGGAAACTGTGCTTCATAGAGACTGCTTGCAGGCATGCCATCAACGAACAGGACATCGTTATCGAAAAAATGCACTTCCTTGTCCGTGGCCATCAGCAGCCCGGGGTGGTGGCGGCAAAGCGCATCCAGGGCTGAAGTACCCCCCTTTTGCGTACCGCAAATCAGGAAATCAATGGCCAAAACCATGCCCCCGAATGCGCAGAAAAGCCGCGCGGACCGCGTGGTTGACCGTTGTCGCACTGAACGGGCGGCGAAGCCTTCTCAGTCGCATGGACATGCCTGGAGCAGAAACAAAATAAATGTTTAATTTCAATGGGTTATAATCGCAAATCGGCGGGATGATCTACTTATTTTATGCACAATTAGCCTATCATTTTTTTGGCGGAATAGTACACTTGCCCGTGTTATCTCGAACGAATAAAAATAAGGGAGCAAGTCATGCCCTCAGTAGCATCACTCACACGCCTGGCACTCGCCACAGGACTTATTTCAATATCCCTGCTGATGGCAGCAGGTCTCCAGGCTGGCGGCGAAGCCGGTGTCCTGACACTGCGGGACCAGGGGCATTTCTATGTTGGCGGACAACAGACGCCCCCGGCGGAAAACGGCTCGGTCCGGGTCTTCAACCAGATGTATGTGGGTTACCAATTGCCGGCCGAAAAACGCCATGCCTATCCCCTTGTGCTGATTCACGGTGGTGGCGGGCAGGCATCCGACTGGTTTTCGACGCCGGATGGCCGTGATGGCTGGCGTGACTATTTTGTGGCTGCCGGCTTTGATGTGTACTGGGTCGATCGGCCCGGTTACGGACGCTCACCGACCAATGCCCGGTATGGCGAACTGTCCGAGGGCGCCAGTTCCAACATCATCAATTTCCTGGCCAACTCCCAACACTGGCCAGGCGACTCCCAGGACCCGGTTGACCCGGCCATTATCGAATGGCTGTCCAGTTCTCCGCCCGGACCCTATGCCGGTGACAACGTGGCAGCTGCCAGCATCAGCGCACTGCTCGACCGGATCGGACCGGCAATCCTGCTCACCCATTCCGCCGGTGGCGCCAGTGGCTGGCTCGCGGCTGACCTGAATCCGGACAAAGTGGCTGGCATCATTGCCTTTGAGCCAGGCGCCAGCAACATGACCAGCAGCATCCGCAAAGACCTGACATTTGAACCGGCCCTGGGCGAGGACTTCACCCCCTGGACGGATGCAGCAGGTTGCGAAATGCAACCCGAGCCCGCGCCCAGCCGTCTGATCAATTTCAGCCACTTCCCGGTGCACCTGGTGGGATCTGAAAAAGGGCTGATTGCCGGCCTCCCCTGTGCCGAAAAAGTCTTCAGGCAGGCCGGAGTTACCGTAAAATACACCTACCTGCCCGACCTCGGCTTTACCGGCAACGGTCATTTCATGATGGCCGAGAAAAACAACGGCGAGATTGCCCAGATCTTTATCGACCTGGCGGCCTCCATCGACTAATCAGTACATCCACATGCTGCCCGAACTCGACCAGCATCAGCGGGACGCGACTCTCACAGGGGATTCCCGATGACCGGACACAAAGTCGGCCTGACACTCACTGCCGCCCTGGCCGTCACGCTGTCCTTGCTGTCCTGGCAGCAAGTGCAGGCAGACCATGCCGGCGATGATCCCGACACCGACAACAGCTCGACGGTTGCTGCTGTCGCCCGGGACATGGCAGAAGCTGCTAACGCCCTGCTGGCTACTGTTGCGGACGGTCCGGGAGGGATTGAAGCGGCGGTAGGCTACAATCGCGGCGAACTGCTCCACCTCGATTACAACGATACCGCACGCACCAACTATGTGTACTGGCCCTACCTGCGCAAGGGCTTGCCGCTGGACTATATGTCCTCTGCCCAGAAGATGCTCACGCATGACCTGCTGCACACGGCCCTGAGTGCCAAGGGTTATTTGACGACCATCCAAATCATGCAGCTGGAAAAGATACTGGCAGAAAACGAAGTGACCGGCTTTCCCCGGGGTCCTGAGAATTACACCGTCGCCATCTTTGGCAACCCGGGAGATGATGCTGCCTGGAGCTGGCGCTTTGAGGGTCACCACCTGTCGCTGAATTTTGCCCTTGCCAATGGCGAGATCAGTGTCACCCCCGCCTTCTTCGGTGCCTCGCCAGCCGAGATCAGGACCGGTACCCTGGCCGGCTTTCGCAGCCAGGATTATGTCCACAATGCCGGCCTGGCCCTGGTCAACGCACTCACGGCAACACAGCAGACACAAGCCGTTGCCGAAGGTACCCCCCCCTTTGATATTCTTTCCGGCACCTTGAACCGTCCCATGGACAGCTGGGAGGAATGGAAAACACTCCCACAGACCGGTGTTGCCATTGCCAGTCTCACAGCCAGCCAGAAAGCGCTTGCCCAACGCATACTGGATGAAGTCATCACCGTCTATCGTCCGGAAATTTCCCGGGCCTACCTCAACCAGATCGACGTCAATACACTGTATTTCACCTGGATGGGAGAGGTTTCCGGGGAAGCCGCTCATTACTGGCGGCTGGATGGCGATGACTTTTTCTTTGAATACGATCTTGTCCAGGGCAATGGCAATCATGTCCATGCCGTCTGGCGCAGCAAGAACGGTGATTTTGGCGGCGACCTGCTGATGCAGCATCGCCTGGAAAGCCACTGAGTCATCCTTCACCGTAAGATTTCGCCCAGTATGGCTGGTTGAAAGCCGGCTGTTGGCTGAATTATTCTTGAGAGAAATCTTTGGCTTTCGGGTCTCTATGCAGTAATTCCCGATAAAGGTTACTGTCCCATCCCTGGCCCGAAACTTCATCCAACAGGCTATCCCTGGCGATTCAGGCCGATGGCGTTCATGCCATGCAGTATTGGCTGCGCATACCGCCTCGTGAACCAGTAACACCTTGACAGGATTTTTGGTCGCTCCATTTTGGTAACCCCGGCATGAATATGGACCAGCAAGGATCAGCCCCTACAAACACCGGCCCGCAAAAATGCCGGAGTGCCGCTGTAGCGCTGACCATTGCAGCATTCACTTTGTGCGCCTGTCTGCCTGCATTGGCGCAAAGCCGGAAAGATCTGGACGGCCTGATCTTTGATCCGGTCATGCTGGATGCCGACACCTTGACAGTCGTTCCGGCGCTGACAGTGCCGCTGCAGTTTTTGCCGCTGCCCATCCCGGCCAATGGCGCAGAAGACAATCCGAATGCGGCAGCAGCCACAGACATGCCCGGACAACCGGACAGTCAACCCTCCGCCCTGGAAATCACGCGCACTATAGCGGCTTACCAGGAAGCCGTCAGCGAACTGGAAGCCGACGAAGGACCTTTTACCCCGGCGTTATATGAAACCCTGATTGATCTGGCCACTCAGTATCAACTGGGAGGCGAACATGAAGAAGCCATCGAAGTGCTCGAACGGGCTGAGCATATCAGCCGGGTCAACCATGGCCTGTACCATCCGGAACAGTTCGCCAGTATTGAACGCATGATCGACAGTTATATCGCACTTGGTGAATATGCCAAGGCCAGCCAGAAACAGCGCTATCTGGTGTATCTCAGTGAGCAGCACTATGGCCTGCTCAGTCCGAGCACGCTTCCCTCACTGGTCAACCTTGCCGAAAACAACATGAAGAATTTCACCCGGGTGCTGCGGGAAGATGCGCCGGTGTTTTCCTTTTCCACCAACACGAACCTGTCGGGGCGCAGGCAACCCACCCGGAAGGAAATGGCCTTCGGCAATCTTTATGTAGCCCAGCAGAATTACATGCGGGCGATCGCAACCATGATCGAAAACGAGCAGTACTTTGATCCCATGCTGCTTGACCTGGAATACAGCTACCTGGAAACCCTGTTGCTGCAGGCCTTTCGAAACGCCATCCTCGAGGACCCGGACTACTACCTGAGCGGCAAAAGCATGAGTACTGGGTCATTGATCAAGCGTGATTTTTACAGACGCACTGCGACCGGCTATCAATACGGCAAGGACTCCTTTGAGCGCATACTGGTCTATCTGCGCCACAATCCCGACGTCCGGATTTATCAGCTGGTCAATGCCCTGATGGAATATGGTGACTGGAACATGGTGTTCGGCCATGGCCAGTCGGCACATGAAAAATACCGGGAAGCCTATGAGCTGGTGGAACGCTTCCAGCTGGAACAGGAAACCGTCAATGCCCTTTTCCAGCCTGATCTGCCGGTACATCTGCCCCTCATTACAGCGAAACCAAACAGCCGGGAAAAGTTCGGCATCCCCGAGGATGCAGAACTGAGCTATACCGGTTATATCGACCTGGCATTCACCGTTTCACGTTTTGGCAATGCCAAGGGTTTCAAGGTTCTGGGTAAAGCCGGTGAGGTTGGCAAGAAGGTGGAAAGGCGCCTGATTCGCTATCTGCGAAATTCGCCCTTCCGTCCCGCCATGAATGCCGAAGAAAAATTCGTGGCACGTGAATTCACGGTACGCTACTACTTCACCTATGCGGACCGGGTTATTTGACCACGGGCCCCGAAGACGTTATTTGACTTCCTCGTAAGGCAGGCCAACGTACTGCTCTGCAATGACGCGTAACCCTTCCTCAGTGCCTGTGTAAAAGTCCAGTTCGGACGCCATGATCTTGCGGCCGAAGTCGTCATCAAAGTCATGCAGCATGCTGGTCATCCACCAGGAGAAACGTTCAGCATGCCAGATACGGCGCAGGCAGAGATCGGAATACTGTTCCGTCGCTTCGGGGCGGTTTTCCTTGTAGACCTTCAGCATGATGCGGTAAAGATAATTAACGTCACCGCTAGCCAGGTTAAGTCCCTTGGCCCCTGTGGGCGGCACAATATGGGCCGCATCACCGACCAGGAACAGCCGACCGTGCTGCATGGGCTCACAGACAAAGCTGCGCAGCGGAGCGATACTCTTTTCGATAGACGGACCCGTGACCAGATCCCGCCTAACGGATTCGGGCAGTCGGCTGGACAGCTCTTCCCAGAAGCGGTCATCCGACCAATCTTCCACTTTTTCATCCAGGCTCACATCCACGTAATAGCGGCTGCGGGTTTCAGAACGCATGCTGCACAGGAAGAAACCACGGTCGCTGATGCCATAGATCAGCTCTTCATCAATCGGCGGCGTGTCAGACAACAGGCCCAGCCAGCCGAAGGGATAGATTTTTTCGTATTCGGTTCGCAGGTGCTCGGGGATGGTTTTGCGACTGACACCATGGAAGCCGTCACAACCGGCGACGTAATCACAATCAATGCGCTGGGTCTGGCCATCCTTGCTGAAAGTGACATATGGTCTGTCGGTCGTGACATCGTGAATCTCAACGTCCGAGACTTCATACAGGGTTTCGGCGCCTGAATCCTTGCGCGCTGCCATCAGGTCAGCCGTGATTTCTGTCTGTCCGTATACCACCACCTGCTTGCCGCCCGCATACTGGTGAAAATCAATGCGGCGGATTTCATTGTTGAAAGCAATCTGGACACCAGCATGCGGCAGGCCTTCCCGGTCCATGCGTTCAGCCACACCGGCTTCCCGGACCATATTGACCAAACCCTCTTCCAGAACACCCGCCCTGATGCGACCGAGCACATAGTCCGGAGTGACACGTTCTAGAATGATGTTGTCGATGCCGGCATTGTGCAGTAACTGCCCGAGAAGCAGGCCGGAAGGACCAGCCCCGATAATGACTACTTGTGTTTTCATGGGTGTATACGTCTTGTTGGCTGTTTATCTGTTTCGGTATGTTGCAACCCAATGTCACGCCAAATGCGGCGGCAGAATTGTTAACAATCTACCTTCACAAGGGTTCTGCTGAGCGCGAGTATAGCAATGCCGGACAATGGCGCAAAATGCGCCCCATATCAAACGTCCGGAAAGGTGAGGTAACGCCGGGCGGCGTGATAACGGGTTGAAATGGGCAGGAACCCAAATCAGTGCAGCGTCTGTCCGAGACTGCGAAAAAGAGGTCGCTGGTCTGAGGTTGAGAGCAGCAGACGGGTAACGTTGACGTTCTGGTCATCACCGGAAATGGAGAATGGCAGGTCTTTGATGAGACGCTCGATGGTCACTTCCTGGGCCTGTTCAATCTGGCTAGCACCGACGGAAGTGAGGGGGCTTGAAGAAACCAGGCCAGGTCGACGGATACGAGAACCGGTGATAACACATTCTTCAACCACGCCGTCCTGTCCTAATGCGGGAGCGGAAAAGTGAACAACCCTAACGATGACAGCGTAGCTGCTGCCCTGGCAAGGACTGTTCGTTTGTTTCGAAATAGAAAAGGCATAAAAGTTTTCCTGTTTTTATGCATAGCGTCTATACAAAAACCAGCACCAATACCCTACTCCAGGCCTACTGCAGGACTACCTCTCTGGAAGGGGCTTGCCGGAGGAGTATTAATGCCGTTTTTTACATTGTTCGAAATACGGTCTTGTATGACACCGGGCTTCTGGGGACTTACTTTTTTTATTACGTCATGCCGATCACAACACGTCAGGCCGGAAACTGATAGACTTAAAAGCCGTGCTTAAAATTAATTAAACATTGTTCAATGAAATGCTATCCACTGCTCAATGTCCGGGCTCACACCTTTTTTGCACCAAAGTTAGCCATAATATGTTTACTGCGCCTAAAACAAGCCAAAACCCATTGAATTGACGTCTATCGTCATATTGATCAATGCGTTGGAGGAAACACTTACCGTGGGACGCCGTTCAGACCATACTAAGAAACAACTGAATGAGCTGATTATCAACGCCAGCATCAAGCTCATTACAGAAATTGGCCCCAGTGCTTTTGGCACGCGCGCCATTGCCAAGGAAATCGGCTACTCATTTGGCACCATCTACCATATCTATGGTGATCTCGAAACGCTGCGCTATCACGTCCGGGGACGGATTCTCGACAACTGGTATAACGACCTGGCCGCCGGCATGCCTGAGGCCGACAACAAGGCGCAATATCTCGTTGACGCCTATATCGATTTATCCCAGCAGAAACCCTTCCTCTGGGCTTTTGTGTTTGCCCTGCCAAGCGATCCCAAGGAAAACGCACCGGACTGGTATATCAAAAGTGTGGAGAATCTGTTTTCCCTGGTGATTAGGGCCCTCGCCCCGATCTGCGAGAACAAGAAGGAAGCCGAATTTGCCGCCCGCGCCATCTGGCCTAGCGTTCATGGCATTTGTGTACTTGCCATGGCTGGCAAACTTGATATGGTGAGTTCCGAAGGACCCAAGGAACTGGCTCATCGCCAGTTGGCCATTTACCTCAGGGGCCTGAAATACATGGATGCAGATCTGCAACTGACGGACGTCTAGGCAGTCAGCTGCCGACTCCGGTTGCCCTACCAATCATCCTCCTTTTATTCACCCGCTTCATACACTTGAAAAACGGGAGCATGATCTAATGAGTTCACAACTGCCGCCTGCCCTGCTCAATCAGACGGATGAGCAGTGGCTTGAAACCCTGATTACCAGTATTGACACGCCCATGATCGAAGGCACGACCTTTCCCGGCTTTCCGAACAAGTCCCTGCAGGCCACGTATGTCGGTTCTTCCAATCATAAAGCTCTTGAGGAAGCGACATTGTTTCATGCCTATATGAAGGAACAGGCCGCCAGTGCCGGCAAGCCGGTAACCCCCAACAGCAACTTCCTGGATTTCGGCTGTGGCTGGGGCCGCTTTTTGCGTTTTTTCTGGAAAGGCATTGCCCCCGGTAATCTGTGCGGATGTGACACCAACCCGATGATTCTGAATACCTGCGCTGAACTGGGCGCCCCCGGTCATCTGTAGAAGATTGAGCCACTGGGTACCCTGCCCTGTGCCGATGCCTGTCTGGATCATGTCATGGCCTAGTCGGTATTCACCCACCTGCCTGTAGCGGTGCACCTGCACTGGATGCGCGAACTGGCACGGGCAATTCGTCCTGGCGGAGTTTTCGCCCTGACGCTGGAACCGCGACGTTTCATTGATTTCATTAGGGATGTCCCCGAAAAGTCCGACCATGCCTGGTATAACCTGCTGAAAATGCACCAGCCCCGTGTGCCAGAGTTTTATCAGGATTTTGACGCCGACAAGCTGATCTTTATGCCCACCAATGTCGGCCACGAACAGGATTACGGCGATGCGGTATTACCCCTGCCCTTTATCGAAACACACTGGCAGCGCTGGTTCGGGGTCGTCTCCTACCTGGATGACCCCGAACGCTTCTGGCAGGCGGTGCTGGTGGTAAAACGGACATCTGCGGCCATCTAATTCAGTCACGATTGCATTAACTCATTGGCAGTGAAATGTACTAGAATTGTCACCACGTCATGCCTTCACCAAGATTCATCGCTTTCTACCTGCCACAGTTTCACCCGGTGCCCATCAATGATGAGAGCTGGGGCAAAGGCTTCACGGAATGGACCAATGTCACGAAGGCCCAGCCGCTCTTCGAGGGACATTACCAGCCACACCTGCCATCTGATCTCGGCTTCTACGATTTACGCCTGAAGGAAAACCGCCTGGCGCAGATAGACCTGGCCCGCGAATACGGCATCGACGGCTTCTGTTACCACTACTACTGGTTTTCCGGCGAGCGTGTACTGGAACAGCCCATGAATGACATGCTGGCTGACCCGGACAGCGATATGCCCTTCTGCATTTGCTGGGCCAATGAAAACTGGACCCGGCGCTGGGATGCTGCTGACCACCACCTGATTCTCGAACAGAAGTACCGCCCGGAAGACGATCTTGCCTTCATCCGAGATCTGGAACCCGTGCTCAGGGACCCCCGCTACATTCGTGTCGATGGCAAACCCTTCATCATCATCTACTGCCCGCAACATATGCCCGATGCCCGCAAGAGCGCAGAACTCTGGCGACAGTACTGCCGGGACAACGGCCTGGGCGAGATTCACCTCTGCGGGGCTCTCACCCACGGTAATGACGATTACACCCGTTTCGGGTATGACAGCGGTGTCGAATTTCCGCCCCATAATGCCTTTGAAGGCTACATGAACCACGAGATCCACTTCCACAACAACTTCCGTGGTACTGCCATGCAATACGGTGTCGTGGCCAACTCGTTCCTTGCCCGCGAATACAAGGGAGACCGCGTCTTCAAAACGGTGTTTCCGTCCTGGGACAACACGGCAAGAACCGGCAACAGGGCGGTGTTCATGTTCAACGGCACCCCGGAAAACTACGAGTTCTGGCTGGCAGAAACCACCGACCTGCCCGCAACACAGAATGACAGCGACCCCCTGGTGTTCATCAATGCCTGGAACGAGTGGGCGGAAGGCTGCCACCTGGAGCCCGACCGCCGTTACCAGCATGGCTTTCTTGAAGCCACCCGCAACGTCAAGGACGGTATACGCCGCTTCACCGACTTTGAACATACCGACAGCTACCTGACAGACGTGCTCAATGGTCCGGTCAGCCGCCGCTTCTGGAAGGAGCTGTTCCAGGTCTGCAACTACCACTACTGGCTGAATTTCGGCAAAGCCAAACGCTGGGTCAACAACCGGCCCTGGCTACGGGCGCCATTGCTGCCGTTTGTGCGCATGGGGCGCCGTGTGATGGCGTTGTTCGGTCCGGCTGACTGACGCCACGCCACTTCATGTATTCCCTGTTTGATCTGTGCCTGTTCCTGCTCTTGCCGGCAGGAATCTATTACTGGTGGCGCGGACAGGAACTGCACAGCGTGGCCCTGCGCGCCGCGCGAAAATACTGCCGCGAACGGGAAATACAATTGCTGGATGAAACCCTGGTGTTTCAGAAATTTGCCATGGCCCGAGCCGGCAACAACCGGCGCTACTTCAGCCGCATCTACCAGTTTGATTATTGTCCGGATGGCGAGGATCGCTTCGAGGGTGAAATCATTCTGCGCGGCAACCACGTGTTGCGCATCATGCTCAAGGGCGAGCAACTGGAGATTACCGAATACTGACCGCAAGGCTTACGGGGTATGTCCGGCCTGGGTAGCATCCCGCAGGTTGACAATGTTACCGAAAGGATCCACGACAGCTGCGACTCGACCGCCCCAGCGCATGATCTCGGGAGGTCGCGTTTCAATTCCGGCATCCCCCACGCGCTGAAGCATCTCATCCAGCTCACCCGTCTCCAGCATGAAGCTGATGTGGTTACCTGCATGCCATGGGTGTAGCCACTCATAGACTTTCAGGCGGGCATGGCCCTGATCATAGTGGGTATAGCGATGCGGCGAACCCTCATAATCTGCCAGGGCAGCAAGACCGAGAACTACACCATAGAAATATCCAGATCCCCTGCCGGGACCGACAGGCAAGCCAGTTTCATTAGGTATCGGCCTGCCAGCCGCCACCCAGGGCCTGGAACAATCCAACCAGGGCATTGAGTTGCAAAAGCTTGTTATCCAGGTAGCTGTTTCGGGTTGA
>Ga0181552_10000129_pt1 | contig 51099 bp, 49 predicted proteins | sample 011ome_18_FD_130583 | JGI IMG/M metagenome (GOLD analysis project Ga0181552, IMG submission 130583) | Coastal salt marsh microbial communities from the Groves Creek Marsh, Skidaway Island, Georgia - 011501BT metaG (megahit assembly) | ecosystem: Environmental > Aquatic > Marine > Intertidal...
AAAGATGACTTACCTTCGAAATGCCTGGTACGCGGCCGCATGGTCCGAGGAAATCGGCAGGGAGCCACTTGCCAGAACTTTTCTGGATGAGCCGGTCGTCCTGTATCGCGATACCAATGGCGAACCGATCGCATTGTTGGATCGGTGTCCCCATCGCTTTGCCCCCTTGTCCAAAGGCAAACTTGTCGATGACGCTATCGAGTGCCCTTATCATGGGCTGAGGTTCGGCACGGATGGGAACTGTGTCTATAATTATCACGGTCCCGTACCCAAAGCCGCGTCGGTCAACCGCTACCCTCTCATGGAGCGTTATGGCCTGACGTGGATATGGATGGGCGATGCAGAGCAGGCGCACGAAGACAAGTTGCCGCATTTCAGCCCGAAGTTGACGGATGACGGCTTTGCCTTTGCCAAGGGCAGCCTCAAGGTGACCGCCAATTATCAGCTCGTCGTCGACAATCTGCTCGATCTGACGCACGGACAATTCCTGCATCCCGCCTTCGGCAGCCCTGAAAGCACGAAGTTCGAAACGAAGCTGGAAGGCTTGACCGTTTATGCCAACTATCGTTTCGACGATGAGCCGGTTTCACCCGCCGTACAGCCGTTCTGGGACAGTTCTTCGCAAATCTGCGACCGGTGGGCGAACATGCGCTGGGAAGCGCCCAGCAACCTCTATCTCGAAGTGATCGTGAAGGAATGCGGTGCACCGGTTGACGGCGCCATTATATTCCCCGCATCGCATTTCCTGACACCGGAAACCAAGGACAGCACCCACTATTTCTGGACGAACGGCCGTAACCGCCTGATCGACGATGATGAGTTGACCAAGCTGGTGTGGCAGATCACCGACAACGCTTTCCGGAACGAAGATGAACCGATGATCGGGCACGTCCGCGACCGGATGGCCGGTCGCGACTTCGAAGATCTTAATCCGATTTTTCTGACCACCGACCGCGCAGCGGGGCGAGCCCGGCAGATACTCAAGAAACTGATCAATGAAGAAGCGTCCGCGCTGTCAGCCGCCTAACGCGACCACAGCGTAAGAATTTCATCGACCGAGACGTCACGAGCCGTCCCGATCTGCGATGGAGTGCCCGATAGGCGCGGCGCCGGGGTGGGCTGGACCACGCCCTCCCGCTCGACAAACGCCTTGCGCGCCACATTGTGGGGGTGTTGCATCGCTTCTTTCCAATTGAGCACCGGCGTCACGCACGCGTCGGTATCTTCAAACACAAGCGCCCATTCGTCGCGAGTGCGCTGTGCGATCCGATCGGCGAACAACGCGGTCATTTCCGGCCAGCGATCCCGGTCATGCTGCGGCATATCTTCGGGCAGTTCGAGACCCTTCAGAAAAGCGCGAAAGAAAACCGGCTCGATCGGGCCGATTGCGACAAATTCGCCATCAGCGCATTCGTAGCAGCGATAGAACGGGGCGGCCCCATCGATCAAATTCGCACCTCGTTCGTCGGACCATTGGCCGCTCGCACGCCATGCATGGAAGACGGAACTCATCATGGTAACCCCGTCCACCATCGCCGCATCGACAACCTGCCCCTTGCCGCTGGTGCGGGCGCTTACAAGCGCCGACAACACCCCGATCAGGAGAAACATCGTTCCACCGCCATAATCGCCGACCAGATTGAGCGGGACGGGAGGCGGCGAGCCGGGCGAGCCCATTGCCCAAAGCGCGCCGGTCAGGGCCAGGTAGTTGAGATCGTGACCGGCTTGGTGGGCCATCGGCCCTTCCTGGCCCCAGCCGGTCATCCGTCCGTATACAAGCGTCGGGTTTGCCTTCAGGCAGGTATCAGGACCAAGACCAAGCCGCTCCATGACACCGGGCCTCATACCTTCCATCAGTATGTCAGCGCGCGAAACAAGCGCCAGCGCCTTTTCCTGCTCCTTCTTCAGATCAATCTCGACGGACTGCGTGCCACGGTGGAGCACTAAATCGCCAACGTCGTCCCACGGATCATCTGCACGCTTGGGGCGAGTAATGCGCAGAACTTCTGCCCCCATGTCCGCCAAGATCGTCGATGCCAGCGGTACCGGGCCGATCGCATCGATTTCGACAACGCGGACACCGTGAAGCGCTCCATATTCCATGACGCTGAACCTTCTTTATCAATTCTTTATGGTGGAATGGCGAGCACGCCGCCGTGTGTTGCAGGCGCTAGGGCCACGAAGATTACTCACTTCGCAAGTCTGCGCTCATCGAGGCCAAGCCCGCGGCCGATGATCTCTTTCATGATCTCGCTCGATCCAGCGAATATCCGGCTGATGCGCGCGTCGGTGTACATGCGGGAGATCCGATATTCCTCCATGTAACCGGCGCCGCCGTGAAGCTGTACGCATTCGTCCACGACAAGTGCTTCAACCTCGCTAGCGTGGAGCTTGCACTTCGCCGCATCGTCGCCGCTGAGTTCACCCGCATTGAGCAGCAGGACGCACTGATCGATGAACGTCTGGGCGGCATCGAGTTTCGTGCGCATCTCGGCCATTTTGAAACGGCTGTTCTGGAAAGTTCCTACAGGACGCCCGAACGCTTCGCGCTGAGTGACATAATCGAGCGTGAGATCGAACGCGGTTTGCGCTGTCGCCAGGAAGCCGATGGCAGCGACCAGCCGCTCCTGCGCCAATAGCCCCGTCAAATAGCGGAAGCCCTGCCCGGCTTGACCGATCAGATTGCGCGCCGGGATAAGCACATCGTCGAAAAACAATTCCGCCGTATCCTGCGACTTCAAACCCATCTTTGCGAGATTGCGCCCCCGTTCGAACCCTTCCATGCCCCGTTCGACAATGAACAGGCTCACCCCGTGAGGATTGTCGGGATCGGTCCGCGCGGCCACGACTATGATATCGGCAAGGATGCCATTCGAGATGTAAGTCTTGGCCCCATTCAGCACCCAGTCGTCGCCGCGTTGGACGGCCGAGGTCCGCATGCCGGCCAGGTCGCTCCCGGTCGAAGGTTCGGTCATCGCGACGGCCAGGATCGTCTCGCCGCTGACGATGCCCGGCATCAGCCGATCCCGCTGTTCGTCGTTGCCCAGCTTCGCGATGTAGGGAGCGACCATGTTGCTGTGCAGGTTGATGTAGAACCCGATATCGCCGTGGCGCATGTTCTCTTCGACGATGATCTGTTCGAAGCGGAAATCATCGACACCTGCGCCGCCATATTTTTCGTCTGCCCAGGTGCACAGCAGACCCGCCTCGCCAGCCTTGGCATATACCTCGCGGTCCACGATGCCCGCTTTACGCCAGCGGTCAGCATGGGGAGCAACCTCGGCTTGCATGAAAGCCCTTACGCTGTCGCGAAACTGCTTGTGCTCCGCCTCGAAGATCAGACGTTGCATAGCAAGATCTCCCGCTTTGCAGCGCTGCTGTGCTGAATCTCTGAAACCATCCTATTCAGCCTGTTCCACATAACGCGCACGCAGCGCTTTCTTGTCGAGCTTCCCAACGCTTGTTTTCTCGAGCTCATCGACGATCCTGATCTGCTCCGGCACGCCGTAACGCGGAATTTCACCCGCTTCTGCCGCTGCCTTGAGCGCGGAGCGTACGGTCTCGACATCGAGATCGACCCCCTTGCGTGGCACCACCAAAGCCATCGGCCGTTCCATCCAGCGCGGGTCGGGAATTGCGATCACCGCACTTTCAGCAACGCCGTCGACCTGGGAAATCAGGCTTTCGAGCTTGAGCGAGGAAATCCACTCGCCGCCGGACTTGATGACATCCTTGACCCGGTCGGTGATGCGCAAAGCGCCGTCCTCGCCGAACTTGCCAATATCACCCGAATGCAGCCAGCCGCCGCGCCAGAGTTCCTTTGATGCCTCTTCGTTGCGCCAGTAGCCGGGGGTGAGCCAAGGGCCACGAAAGACGACCTCCCCCTCTTCCTCCACCGCCGTTGCGCTCAGATCGGGAGCAACGGTTCGGATGTTGCACAGGAGGATGGGGCGGCCCGGACGGGTCCGCAGGCGCAGCTGTTCTTCCGGCGGGGCGGCAACTTCGCTCGCGGTAAGATGATTGATGGTCTGAACAGCGCAGGCTTCCGACATGCCATAGCCGCTGAAGATGTCGATCCCTTGCTGCAGCGCCGCACGGGCGAGCCCTTCGGGTAACGCGCCGCCACCGACCAGGACCTTCATTCCCGCCAGGCTGACCTCGCGCTCCTCCGCCTCGTCGAGCATCATGCGCAGTACAGAGGCCACGCAGTGCGAGAAGGTGACACCCTCGTCCTTGATCAGCTGGAGCAGAACATCGGTCTTGTAGCGTCCGGGATAGACCTGTTTCGTCCCGAGCAGCGTCGCGGCATAGGGGAAGCCCCACGCATGTGCGTGGAACAGCGGCGTAATCGGCATGTACACGTCGTCAGCATCGAACCGGCCCTGCGCGGGCGCCGTGCCGAATGTGGCAAGCACCGACATCGTGTGCAGGAACAATTGCCGGTGCGAATAATAGACGCCTTTCGGATTGCCGGTGGTGCCCGATGTGTAGAACATCGTGGCGCGCGAGCGTTCATCGATCTCAGGATATTCGAATTCGGGCGAAGCGGCCTCGGTGATGGCATAGAACTCTGCAATCTCGACGCCAGGCGGCGGTTCGAAATCGCCAGCATCGCCGATCACGATGATCCTCTCCAGATCCATTTCGGGATCACCAGCCGCAAGCAGCGGCAGAAAATCCGGATGCGTGATAACCGTCTTCGCCCCGGCATGGTCGATCGTGTAGCGAACCTGATCGCGTGACAGGCGAATGTTGACCGTCATGAGCACGCAACCCATCGACGGAATGGCATAGAAGCATTCCAGATAGCGATGGGTATCCCAGTCGAGAACAGCGACGGTCTCGCCCTGCTTCACCCCGCATGCTGCCAGCGCGCCCGCCAGTCTCGCAACCCGTTCCTCGAATTGCGGGTAGGTGAATCGCAGCCCGCTTGCGTCCACGATCTCACCGGCAACGGTCGATCTGTTGGCCGTCGGCAGGAGATTGCGAACAATCAACGGATAATCTCCGTTCGGCATCTCACCGATCATCAGAACTCTCCCCTTGGTATTTTTCTTATCTCACCGGTAACCGGCGCTAAGGCGTCCTCGAACGCGGCTTGCTTCTCGGTGTCGACCTCGCCCTCTCCGGCCTTCGCGTAAAACTGCGTCCCGTTGCTCGCCATGTCGCGCAGCATTTTGGGCGGAGCGAAGCGTGCTCCATAAACCTGCGCCAGGCGGTCACCTCGTGCAGCGATCCGTCCTCACGGCCGCGGCCTCGCGGTGTGCGGACGTGATCATAGATGAATGCCTCAGCCATCCTACTCCTGCCTTTGCGCCGCACAGCTTCAACGCCGCCGATCTACCAGGCCCTTGATTGGGGTATTAAATTGACATGACTATTAAAAAGAATATCGTCAACCCTAATCGGCAAAGGCATCGTCGTCGTGACGAATGTTCTAGCCTATCGTCGAGGGGGAGGCCGCACAGGAGCGGTGGCCTGGCAAGCGCTGTCAATCGCTCACCGAGTTCCACAACGCGGCGCCCCTATATTATCAGCTTCATTAATTGAAAGGTGCAGGATGTCCCAAACTGGCAAGGTCTCGATGAATATGGATTTCGCCAATCTGTTTTCGCTGACTGGAAAGGTCGCGCTTGTCACAGGTGGGGCGCGAGGCCTCGGCAAGATGATCGCCGCTGGTTTGCTGGAGGCCGGCGCCAAGGTCTACATCACCTCTCGCAAGGAAGAGGACGCGATCGCTGCGGCAAAGGAGCTGCAATCGCTCGGTAACTGCGCTGCATTGCCCGGCGATGCAGGAAGCCCGGACGGCATCGTGGAACTGGCGAGGCTGTTCCGCGAGAATAGCGAACAGTCGCTCCACATTCTGGTGAATAACGCCGGCCGCACCTGGGGGGCCCCCTTTGAAGATTTCCCGGACAAGGCGTGGCCGGGCGTGATGGCGGTAAACGTTCAGGCGCCTTTCCGCCTGATCCAGGAGCTGCTTCCCGAGCTGGAAGCAGCGGGCGCGGCGGGAGATCCGGCGCGTGTGATCAACATCGGTTCGATCGCGGGGTCGGGCGTCACCGATCTGCAAGCGTACAGCTATGGTGCCAGCAAGGCCGCGATCCATTATCTGGGCAGCCAGCTTGCATCCGAGCTCGTCACCCGGAACATCACCGTCAACACCGTGGCCCCCGGCTATTTCCCGACCGATATGACGGCGCATCTGCAAGACGAGGCCGCAGGCCTGAGCAAGAAAATCCCCATGCGCAGGATGGGAAGCGCCGCTGATATTGCAGGCGCAATCATCTATCTCTCGAGTGCGGCAGGTGCTTATCTGACAGGCATCGTCCTGCCCGTTGACGGCGGTATCGCCGGAACGCGCTAAGCGGGATGTGGCGGCGGCGGAGCCGAAAAGGTTTCCGCCACCTGTCGTCAGCCTACTGCACCTTGATGATGTGCCTACCCATGATCTCGCCCCCAAGGCGAGCGATCACACCGGGCGTTTCATCAAAGGAGTAACGGCCTTCGATCGGCACCGAAATCTTGCCACTGGTGACGAGTGCATCGAGGTCCGCGATGGCCTGGCTCCGTTCATCCGCCGTGCGATTGGGTAGGGCGGCCCCCATAACCGAGTACGTTCGGTTGATCATGTCGATCGGGCTCAAGGTCGGAAATCCTGCCGAAATGCCGATCAGGATGAGCCTGCCCCCGAAGGCGATGCCGTGCACTGCCGCATCGCTCGGTTCACCGCCAACGGGATCGAAAATCACGTCGGCCCCGTGCCCATCCGTCACCTCGCGGACCGCCTCGCCGATATGGCACTGGGTGGCGTCAATGACATGATCGGCGCCAAGCTTTCGGCAAAAATCAGCCTTGGCCTCTCCGCGGGCGGTCGCCACGACGTGCGCCCCCAGCGCCTTGCCGAGCTCAATCGCCGCCGACCCGCTGGCACCGGCCCCGCCCAGCACCAGCAACGTCTCGCCTTCGGCAAGTTTCGCCCGGCTGACGAGCCCTACATAGGCCGTGTGGTAGGGGACGACGAAGCCCGCAGCCTGCTCGTCATCAAGCGCATCGGGCACCGGGAAAGTGTCGATTTCCTGTGCGACCGCATATTCTGCAAGGGCGCCGGCCTGGTTCTTGTACATCGTGCGCGCCATGACGCGCTGTCCCGGAACAAAAGCGCTGTCCGGAGCGGTGGAATCAACCGTACCCGAGAAAGAATGACCGGGGACCGCCGGGCATTCGGTGACAAAGGGATAGCGACCTTGCAACGACATGAGATCGGGAAGACCCAGCCCGACAGCGCTAACCTTGATCACCACCTCCCCGGGTCCTGGGATTGGCTTGTCCATGTCTTTCAGTTCCAAGACATCCAACGGTTCGCCAAATCGATCGGCCTGCCATGCAAACATCTCTTGCTCCCTCGGAAAGTCAGAATGTTATAATTGACATGGGCGTAAATTAACCTGGCTGAAAAAACCATCGAAAATCGTTCGGGAAAAGCCGGGGAGAGCGCTGTCGAGGTTAGAAGGTGCGATAGGCACGCAACGATTTGCGAGGCTCCAGTTCGAGTTCTGGCAAGACTTGCCGGGCCACGCCTCGCCACGCTGATGGAAAGCCGTAAAGTTCAGAGAATGGCGGAGGAAAGTGGTTGTTGATGCCCTATTGGCATTTTCGCCCCTGCAGGCTGCCGCTAATTCTCAGGCGTCTTGCGATCGCCCGAGTTGACTTACGCCGTTTAGGACACGCCCTCGATCTCACGATCTCGATGCATACCAAGCAGAAAAACCGACATCCCTTCCTCGAATAGGGTATCCGCGCTCATCTCGAGCGGTGCCACCTTGCCGAACACGATGTTTTCCGTGCGAGTAGGGTCGAGACTGGCCAATTTGTCCTCGAGAAACTGGCGATGGTCGGCTGGCAACAGTGCGTGCGATGCCTGGTGCGCCGTAGTCATCACGAACTCGTTGATGAGCTGGCTGTGAATGCCCGTACGCTTTGCGGAAAGCCCCGCCGCACGGATGTGGCCAATCGCCCGATCAAGCACTTCGGCCCCGTAATCGCGATCACGGAAGGCGGTAAGCTGGAAAACCCGGAATTGGTGGTTCATCACCAGATACGCAGCAATCCCTGGATACTGGATAAGATGGTCGAAGAATGCCTTTGTCGAATTCCGAACGTCCTGCTCCCAGTCGCCGGTTTCCTTGGGCCACTTCCTGATCAATCCCTTGTAAAACAGGTTCATCACGCCCGACGTCAGCCAGTCTCGACCGCCGATATAGTAGTGAATCAACGCGGGCGTTACATTCAGTGACCTTGCAACGACGACAATCGACAAGTCTTGCAGAGCGACAGTCTTGGTGAGGTTGAGCGCCTTTTGAAGAATGCTTCGCCTGTCAACGCCGCCCTTCTCATCGGCGGCGGGACGGCCCGGCCGCCGACCCTTTTTGCCCGGCGCCCGACGCGGTTTATCTCCGTCTACTGGAGTTTTTTTGTCAACCACACCTGAACCTCAAATCATTCAGCATCGCGCACAAGGAACTCAGTGGTTCCTTTGTCAGACTAATGGGCTTGATGTAAAGGCTCTCAAAGGTATCTGGTTGACGATACCCCGAATTCAGAAGCCGTTGGCAGTCAGCACGAAGACTGTGTTTGCTAATGGCTGAGTGCCCGCAGCAATCGGATTATTTACAGGTTCAAACAGCGTGACGCATCGTCGGCGCGTTAAATGGTCTTGTGGAATGGCGCGCCCACCGCAACGGGTCATACAGGTCCTTAACGAGCAACCAGAACAGCCCTGTAGCCGGAAGAGGAATCATAATTCATCGCCTCTTCGATCTGGTCTAGGCTGAACTCTTTGCCGATCCTTGTCCTGAGAAGCGGATCGTCCACAAGCGTTTCGATTTCACGTGTGACGGACGCAAGCTTTTCGGGATTCAGCACGGTCTCCGTTTCGAGCAGGGAGTACCGCTTGATCGTGAGGTTTTTCTCGATGATGTCCAAGGAGGAAATCACAGCTGGCGTCGATGCGTTCAGGATCCCGGCGGCGTAGATTGTACCGCCAATTGGCAATGCCGGCAGAACACGACCCACTAGTTCCCCGCCGACACTGTCGAACACGGCGGTAGTGTCGAGGCGAGCGGCCAGATCCTGCAAATCCGCCTCGAAATTGTCATCCGATGTCACCAGGACATTTTCGATCCCGAGATCGTCAAGCCTTTGACGCGATGCTTCGGAGCGGACGAGAAAGATCGCTGGAATGCCCTGCTGCCTCGTGAAGGACGCGGCGATCAATCCCGTCGCGGCAGAACCCGCGGTCACAATGACACCGCGATGCCCCTCGCTTCTGGCAAGCTCCAGAAAGGCATGCATGGTCAGCAAGTGCGCGAAAGAACCGGAGTAGTCTCTTGCCCGCAGGTTCTCAGGCAAGATGAGGCAGGTCTCAAAAGGAACCTGCGCCGTCTCACACCAGAGGCCCGTGGTTTCAGGGGTTGGCTTCAGCGCCTTGCAGATGGCCACCTGCCGACCGAGATATCGTTCCGGAACACCCTCCCCGATCGCGGATACGGTGCCGGCACCGTTTGAACCATAAATATCATGCAGCGCGGTTGCCCAGGTGCCATTGGGAAGAGGATGCGTAAGAAAGAACTTGTCCCCGGTCATTATGCTTCCCGAGTCCACTTTCACGAGGACATGGCCCGCCGCCGGCTCGGTCAGCGTGGGAACTTCACGAACTTCCAGCGAGCGATCCTCGGTGTAACAAACTGCTTTCATAACTTTTCCTTCAAACCGGTGCCGTGAGACCCGACCGCGATCATTATGCCGTCTGCGTTGGCCCCTGCGTCACTGCGCGTCTTTCGCAGAAAGCTCTGCGAAGGCCTTGGTCGCGAATTGTTCGAAACTTGTGGCAGGGCGACCAAGCAGCCATTCCAGCTGACGCGGGTTGCCGACGAAATCGTAATCCTTGTACCAAGCCATGATCGAGCGAATGATCTTCTCTTGGTGCGAGAAGTCGGCGGTGGGATCGCGGTGTTCCCATAGCTGGTCGATCAGATCTTGAGGTGTCTTCACGACTGCCTTGATCTCCTTGCCCATCACACGCGAAAGGATCTGGGCCATCGCTGGTGCGTCGATCTTGTCGGGGCCGGAGAGCTCATAATTCGCATGATAATGCGCCGAACCCTCAACCAGCACTTTGAGCGCAACATCGGTAAGATCTTCGAGAGAAAGATAGCTGTGCACACGGTGTATATCTTCATGATAGGTCGGCATCATGCCTGTCTGCATGGCTGGTGCGACATGGACTTCCGGCATCATGTAATCGCACGGCCGTAGCGCCGTGAAATTCAGGCCGGACTTCACCAACGCAAGCTCATGATCGAGCTTGTAGAGATGCTGGATGATGTCGATGAAAGGCTGCAGCAACGACAGCAGCACGACATGCTTGATGCCCACCTTCTTGGCAGCTTCTACCATGGCATAACCCATCGCCTGCTCGCGCGGATGCGCGCCTGGGCCGATGTGATAAACGGAATCGCATCCATCGAGCGCTTCGGCATAAACCTTCGGATCGCTGAGGTCGCCAACGAAGACCTCCTTGGCACCCAGAGCAAGCACCTCTTCATCGCGGCCGGACGTTCCCCGTGCTCCGCGAACGTCGAAACCGGCAGCAGCAAGCTTAGGGATGAGGATCTTGCCCTGATGGCCATATGCTGCGGTGATCAGAACCTTCATGCGGTGAAGCCTTCCATAATTTGGTTTGGAGGTTTGAGACTAGGACGCGGTCAGCATGCCAAACGCGCCAGCCTGTACGGACCTGCGCTCGACGATCCGCTCAGTGATTACTTCATCTCGAAGTAACCGGACTTGCCAGTGACAATGTCGGGATGAGCATCGATCACCACCGGTCGGATCAGCGCCGCTGTGATTTCGTGCGACAGGTGCATCGCAAATTCGCGTGTGAAGAGGGATTTCCAACGCTGACGTGCGACGTTGGTCGTCAACGCCCTGACTTCTCGCGGGCGCTCCATAAGGTATCGCGCCATTGCCCAGGCGTTGGCGGACAGCTGCTCGCGATCCACGACTTCGGTCACCAGGCCCCAATCCAGTGCCTGTTGTGCATTTACTGGCTGCCCAAGGAACATTGCCTTGTTCGCACGCTTCACCCCTATTAATTCCTGAAGAATCAGATAGTTACCATCACCGGGTACAAGGCCGAGCGTGAAATGTGGCTCGATGAAAGTCGTGTCGGGCGTACACAGCGTGATGTCAGCCAGTAACGCGGTCTCGGCATGAAAGCCCGGTCCGTTCATCGCGCCGATGACCGGGATGTTCATGTTCCAGATGAGCTCCTCAACGATCTTGGTCCCGTCGATATGAAATGTATCGTAAATGATCTCCGTGAACGGCGGGGGTGCTTCGCCGTCCACTTCCTTGCCGACACTGGTATCATGATCCACCGATTTGACCCAGTGATCCCCCGTCCCGGTCAGGATCATGACCTCGTTTTCACGGTCAGCACCAACCGCGCGAAACATCTGGGCGAAAGCGCGATGGAACTCGAGGCCGAACAGCGCCTCGGCGCCGTTCGTATGCATGCGCACTTCGATGATGCCATCTTCTCGCTTCATCTTGAAAAATTGCGAGAGCCGTTCGGAATAGCTTTCGAAAGATTCATCCGGCACGAACGTCGCCATTACTTTTTCCTTCTCAATGATGCGATGGGCGAGGCGGGGTCAGGGGGAGAGGACCCTGGCCCACGCCTCGCAGTAGTCGTCACCCCCTTGCGTGCTGGAGTGGCCAGCTTCAGATCAAGGTGCGTAGCGAGTTTCTGTCCCTAGAAGCTGTATCCCAGCGTCACGCCATAGGTGCGAGGTGCGGCAGGTTGCGCAATGTCTGACCCCCCTGCCACGCCGGCCTGATACGCGTAGTAATACGAGTCCGTCAGGTTGCTGCCCCAGACCGATGCCCGGAAGCCGTTATCGCCTTCCCAGCCGATCGATCCCGACAGAACGACGTGGTCGTCAACGAAAAGGCGGTTATCGAGTTCACTGAAATACTTCTCGGTATACAGCAGGTTGCTGCTAAGCCTGATGTCGCCGCCGCCAACCGGGCGACGATATTCGAAGCCGATGTTCCCGGAAAAGCCCGGAGCATTGGGCAAGCGGTTACCCTCCGCGTTGAAAGTTGGATCACCCCGGTCGTTAAAGCCGCTTGGCAGGCGGTTGGTGTTGGGCGCGCCTGGAAAATCGCCGATGCTGCTGTGCAAGTAGCCGCCCGTGGCGCGCAAGGTGAGGTCAGGCGTCACCCTGCCCGACAGTTCGGCTTCAACCCCGTAGAGCTCCGCCGATGGCCCGTTTACAGTCTCGACAACACCTGCGATGACTCGTTGAAACTGGATGTTTTCAAAATCATAGTAGAAAGCCGCCGTGTTGAATATCAAACCCCCGTCAAGCAGCTCTGTTTTCAAACCCACTTCATAGGCGTCGAGCTGTTCGGGCTGGAACCCCTGATTGAACGACGGCGCGGTACCGAGCGCGAATCCGCCCGATTTTGTACCGCGGTTATAGGAGAGATAACCCAAGACTTCAGGAGTGAACTGGTAGTCCAGCGAAAGCCGCCAGGTCGCTCTTTTATTCGTCGAAGTCGGCAAGGTCTGCTCGGGATCGATCGGAATATTCGTACCGGCAACAAGCAGTGACCCTGTAAAGGTTACCTCGTCCCGAGTGTACCGAAGCCCTGCGGTCAGGTTGAGCTTGTCGGTCAGCGGATATGTGCCTTGGGCAAAAACAGAGTATGACCGCGTCTCGCTCAACCCTCTAACATCAACCCCAGCATTGGGGTTGTACGGGGGAGGATTTTGCATGACGAAGTTCGGGTCGAACACCCATCCGGTGATATGCACAGGATCGGTGGCGGCATTATAGTTGTAATAGTAAACGCCAGCGAGCCATTGAAAATCCGCGTCCGACGGAGCCAGAACATGGAACTCTTCGGAGATCATCCGGGTTTCGATGACGAAATCACCCCTGACGAGCGGCACCGGCGAAACATCCTGATCGATCGTCTGGGTCCCGTCGAATTTCGAGTAGGCCGTGATGTTTCTTATCTGGAAGCCGCCAAAATCATGCGTCGCCGTCAGTGACGCCCCGTAACTTTCACCCCGGGCAAACGCATCAGCCTGCCCTGCAAACTGGTAACGACCAAGGAAACCGCCCCCGGATCCGGGCGGGTTCTGGGCGGCAATGTTGTGGTGATTGAAGTCAGCATAATTGCCCGACAGCGTTATTTCGGTCGCGTCGCTAGGCGCAATCAGGAGCTTCCCACGCAGGTTGAAATCGCGAGCATAATAGTCTTCGGTGCCGAGAGTGATATTCTGGCCCCAACCCTCGTTTTGGTCCTTGTACTGAACCGCCAGGCTCGCCGCTACATTGTCGGACAGACCGCCTGAAACATAGGCGTTCGCCATCAAGGTTTGGTAGTTGCCGTAACCGACTTCGACATTCACTTCCGGCTGGAAGCTCGGCGCCTTCGTTACAACCTGCACAACCCCGCCGGTCGCATTACGGCCAAAAAGGGTGCCCTGCGGACCCTTCAGCACCTCGATGCGCTCAATCCCGTTGAATTCGAACACGTTGGCATAGAGCGACGGCTGGTAGACGCCATCGACATAGATCGCGACCGAGCTTTCTGCCGCGATGTCAGACGAAGAGGCCCCGATGCCACGCAGGAAGGGGATAGCAGTACCAACCGACTGAACCACAACCAGGTTCGGGACGACGGACTGGAGTTGGGTGGTGCCTGTGACCCCCGTATTCTTCAGCGTGTCTTCACCAACCGCACTGATGGAGATTGGCACGTCCTGAAGGCGTTGCTCGCGCCGCTGGGCAGTGACGATGATGGCGCCGCTCAGCGGATCGTCATCTCTTGCATCGTCGTCGCCTGCGGTGGTCGGCACAGGCCGCGGATCGTCAACAGCCTGCGCCTGCGCAGACTGAGCCATAAGCGCAAGGACCGAGGCCCCAGCCAATGTTACGAGTTTTACCCTCACCCTGTCATCCTCCCAAGTTTGTGGCCGCAATTATTTTGCAAGCTCGCTTTGACCCTTCGCTCCGTTGATGAGCGAAAAGGCTTGATGAAAAAAATTATGACAGGGGGGATAATTTTGTCAACATTTTTAATACCCCTATCAAGTTTGGTGTTCTTGGCATTGCTGAAGGCCGGAAAAGCCTGTTTGTCATGCCCTCGAGCCAGTAAGATCGCGTTGGTATGAGCAGTTGGCAGATGGCCAACTCTTCATGAGCTCCAGCCCTTGCTAGAACTCGCTTCCATCTCCTGCGATCACCACGGGACCATCGAATAGATCACGCACGCCTTGGACATAGCGACGCATGTCAGTCTCGCTGTCCAATCCCGGACCGACATGGGTGAGAACCACCAATCCAACACCGGCCTGCGCGGCGAGGCGCCCAACCTCCCGTGGCGTGAGATGTTCTTCACGCTGATGGTCGATCGTTGGCTTCAGCTCCTCGTCGGTCGCGCCGATGAATGCTGTCCTCTTCATGAGGTCTATCACGCCTTTGAGGTCGAGAACTTCAGTGACTAGCACATCTGCACCCCTCACGAGCTCGACGACTGCATCTGACGGGCCGGTGTCGCCGGTAAAGACAACAGAACGGTCGGGCGTGTCGAACCGATAGGAGTATGACCGCGCGGCGCCGAGAGGCCGACGGCCGTCAGGCATGGCGCTGTAATGCGAGTTTTCGACGGCGGTAACACGAACCTTGTCATCCTCGTAGATCACCGCAGGGCCAGTGACGTCGATATCGTGCGGCCTCACAAGATCGGAAATCGTCGGGGATGGAGGTATCTGGGCCCTGTAGATGCCTTCCGGAATGGCCAGGTATTCCTTCGCCCCCTTCACAAAGGCACTGGTTGCGGGCGGCCCATAGATTTCGATCGGATTGCCGGTTCGCGCGATCCACGTGTAGCCAAGCAGCGGCGCAAGCCCCGCAACGTGGTCGAAATGCAGGTGTGTGAGAAAAATGCGATTGATCTGCGCCGGCTGCACACCGGTCGTCGCCAGCCGGTGCGACACACCGGGGCCGGTATCGATCAGATATATGCTCGATCCCACCTGCAGGAGATTGGCGGAGCCGGACCGCTTTGCCTGGGCAGTCGGGCCTGCGACTGTACCCAAGGTGACGATGCGCGTCGCTTCGGCGGCCGGTAAGCCGCCCTCCTCAGCGGGCGCCTCGCCTTCGGTGGCAAGTGCGGGAGCAGAAAGGCATGCCATGGTCATGGCAGCGATCAGGCCGACTCCGGTACGCAATGTTGTTTTTGCATAGCCATCGGCAGTCTTGCACATTCGTTTCATCCTCTACTCCAGATTGAGCGTGAGTGCTCAGCAGCGCCGCAATTGATGGCGGCCTGTTATCTTGTTCCGCAAATCGGCGCGCAATCGCGCACTGGGTAATTCTAAACGTCCATGTCCTTGATCCTGTGATATTTGCCGCCGAAGAAGAGGAGAGGCAAAGTGTCGCGCTCTCTTTCGAGCTGCTCCACTCTTCCCACCACAAGCATGTGATCGCCGACCTCGTGCACCACCTCTGTCACGCAATCGATCCAGGCCAGCACATCGTCGAGAATGGGCTGCCCGCCGGGGCTGGAACGATGGCTGAGCCCGGCAAATTTGTCGGGCGAGCTGGCCGCAAAGCGCTTGCAGTAGTCGAGCTGCTCGTGACCAAGCACGCTGACGCAGAAGCGTCCTACTTCGGCAATGCCTTGCCAGCTCGAAGACATTTTCGCCGGGCAGAAGCCGACCAGTGGCGGATCGAGCGAGATCGAAGAGAATGAACCGACGACCATTGCGTGCTTACGCCCGTCGGCACCCTGGGCGGCAATGACGCAGACTCCGGTCGGATAGGCTGACAGGACATCGCGAAACTTGCTGGCATCGATGATCGATCCAGCGCTCGCGTCGCTATCGTCGTGTGCTGGCGCATCCGGGGATTGTGCTGTTGCCAGCTTCTTCGACATGGGCCTCTCCAGACATTCTGCCCTGGTTCACGGCACGGCATGATCCCGGACGGCAGAGCTTCTCTCGCAACTGTTTTATTTTATATGGGTGATAAATAACGAAGCCTCGGGCCCTGGTCAATTCAAAGATTGCTGCAGGCGTGGCGAGCGGGGATCCGGGGTGCGGCTGCCGGGCCTCTCGACACCTTGTCAGAGGGCATTGTCAAAGCAAACTGGCTGAGCGGGCGGGACGATGTTAGCCGGTCTGGATGAGCAAGGTCGACAACCCCTTCCGCTACTTCAACTCATCACCTGAGGTCATCCGCCTGGTCGTGATGATGTACGTCCGCTTCCCGTTGAGCTTGCGGAACGTGGAAGACCTGCTGTTCGAACGCGGTATCGACATCTGTCACGAAACCGTGCGGCTTTGGTGGAACCGCTTTGGGCCGTTGTTCGCAGCTGACATCCGAAGGCAACGAGTGAGCCGGATGCGTGGTTTCCGTCACTGGCGCTGGCACTTTGATGAGGTGTTCGTGAAGATCAACGGCGAGCGCCATTACCTGTGGCGCGCTGTCGATCACGAGGGCGAGGTCCTGGAGAGCTACGTCACCAAAAAGCGGGACAAATCTGCAGCTTTGCAGTTCTTCAAGAAGGCGCTGAAACGGCACGGTAGCCCAGCGACTATCGTCACAGATGGGCTGAAATCCTACCCTGCGGCGATGAAGGACCTGGGCGTTGAAGAGCGTCGTGAAATGGGGCGTTGGATGAACAACCGAAGTGAGAATTCACATCTGCCGTTCCGACGAAGGGAGCGCGTGATGCTCAGATTTCGACAAATGAAGTCATTACAGAAGTTCGCCTCAGTCCACGCCAATGTCCACAACCACTTCAACTCCGAACGCCATCTCGTAGATCGCCAGACTTACAAAGCCGCCCGCTCAGCCGCCTTGGCTGAGTGGCAAAACCTTGTAGCCTAAGTGGCGCTGTGGGCAGGGGCACTTCTGCCGAGTGGAGACGAGTTAGCGTTAGACTGACAGCACCGACCCACGTTTCCTCTTACATACGATTTTGCTCGTTGGATTAAAGTTGAATGCCGTTAATAAGCGGCTGACAAGCCAATTCCCAGATCGCAACCATCGTAGTCGTAGAAATCGATGTTGGACCAAGCCTTACCGAATCGGTTATAAATTAGGCGTCCGCCAAAGGGCGGATGGTCCCTTTCAGGCAGTGCCTGGTCTGGATCGAGGTAGTGCCTCCATCGGGGACCGCTCCGACGAACACAGGAAGGTCGTGCCTTCCGATGAGAGGCAGTGCCTCGACCGACATGTGTGGCATTGGCAGCCTGACATAGTCGGGCGAGTCTAGTGGACCCAATCGCACAGTCTGGATCCTTCCATCCTATGTTCGAAAGGGCTGCCCAGTGTGTCGAACCGCGCACGGCAGCTTAGGCTCAGCTTAGTTGCATTAGAACGCCGCCGTCGCCCCAACGAGTATCACGTTCGTTGCAGCTTCCCGATCTGACCATGTACTACCATCTGGAAAGTTGCCTCCAGACACGAAATTCAAAGGAGCAAATCCGTCGACGTGGATAAATTCACTGAAGATATTAACATGCGCAAATGGAAAATATGAAAAACCCAGAACGGCTTGATTTTGCCTTTCCCAAGGAGAATCTTCGGCACCAGCAATAAACTTTGAAAATTCGCCGGAAAATGCAAATTTTCTATGCTGCTCTACATCCACCGTCTCGCCAAAAGAATATCGCCCTCCAATGGTGAACGCCTTCGTCTTGACTGCAGGAAAGACACTCAGTGGATTATTCGGGATGGGGACGTTTGATCCAGGCCACGCTTTTGTCGTCTGTGCGTATTCACCCAATAGCTTAAGCTGCCCAAAATTTACGACACCATAGGCGGCAATTCCTGGATTCCTCTCTTCACATGGATTGAAATGGAAAACGGGGTAACCTTGGCAATAACTAGTAGCGTGCTGATAACTTGCACCAATACGAACGTTATCAGCACCCATACCCAGCGGTATTTGATAATTGCCGTCAAAAACAAAATTGTTCAGACGAGAAGGCACGGCAGTGCCTCGCACTGGAGCGTTAGCAGACCTGAATTGTGCGCCGCCCTGCACGGCCATCGCGCGAACACTAAGACCACTCGCATAAAATCCCAATTGTGCGCCGTAAGCCAAAGGCGCAAATGCGTGCCAGTTGGTCGAATTTGTGAAAGGGCTAACCGAATCGTTCAGACCAAATGGGACATCCATCTTACCAATCAAACCATATATTGGGCTCTTATCGAGGTTGCCCCACATGATCCAACCGCGGCGCAATTGAATCTGGTTGCGATCCCTTGATGTAATTGTCCCAGGGCCAAAATTTTGCTCTGGATTATACAAGAGTTCAGCATACCCTAAAAGATCATCCGACAGTCTTGCCGTCATGGCTAGATTAGCACTGTGTAGAACAGCCTCAGAAACCTTATCTCCAATCTGGTTAGCGCTAGTTGGGTTTCTCATAAGATAACCAAACTTATCGTCGCGATTTGACCATTGGTAGTTCGCGATTGCTGTAATCTGTCCAGATAGCGTAATCCTGTCGTTTAACTGCTCGTCACGCAGCGCCTTCAACTGCACAATTGGTTTGGTGTTTACGTCTACCGACTGATCGAGAACCCGGAATGCGTAAGCCGAATTAGTCCCTATGCTATCGTTGAAGTTTTCCCTTTTTTGCACCAGTCCACCAGGCTCCTCAGCGGCAGTGGTCTGCTCCGCACCCACGGGAGCCTCAGCTTTGATAAGCTCTAATTCTGCCCTCAAGTCCGCGTTTTCATTGGCCAGAGCTTCAATCCTCTCCTCCAACGCCAACAAACGATCAGAAAACTCAATGTCCTGTGCGGCCACAGGCGAGGTAAAAGCTGTAGTGGCCAAGAAAAACGGGCCCAGATTTCTTATTTTTTTCATACATGTTATCTAACATGAAGTGTACGACAGGACAACTGTTGAGCTTCAATTATTTAGTCTCATTCTGAGGCTAAACGGCATTTTTAGCGGCGTAATAAGTCCCCTTGAGCAGTGCATCTGCAACTGGTGGCTCGATTTTCGGGGGTTAGAGAACCACTCGGAGATTTGCGCAGACTGGCCGTGTCAGAGACGCTTCCAGGCACCCGGTTCCAGAAGTTGAGCACCACAAGCGGCGGAATTGTCGCGATAATCCACGCTCGCTCGAGAATTCGTGACATATTGAAATAAAATGGAAAAAAGGTGGTGCCGCTTACGTGACTCGAACACGTGACCCCATCATTACGAATGATGTGCTCTACCAACTGAGCTAAAGCGGCACATTCTCGCGTTTGAGATGTGGAGGCCCGAGCCGGAATCGAACCGGCGTACAAGGATTTGCAGTCCTCTGCGTCACCACTCCGCCATCGGGCCTCATCCCAACCCTTTCGGGCGCGGAAGCGGCCAACTAGCGATTCGCGAACATATTGGCAATCATATTGATAGGTGACGTTAGGTCAGGCTGGACGAACGCAGGCAAAGCCGACAGGAAGCTCACCATGTCTGTCCAATCGTTTCTTGCCCCGATCACCGGTCAAACCGCGGTGATTGATTTGCCCGATGCTGAAAACTGGATGCAGGGGCGTACGCTCTATGGCGGTGCTTCGGCACTAATTGCCTACACTCATGCAATTCGCGCTTTCACCGATCTACCACCGCTGAGGGCAGCACAAGTCGGCTTTGTTGCTCCTGTTGGAGGTAGAGTGGAACTTCAAGCAGAGATCGTACGACAAGGGCGCAGCGTCACGCAATTGCGAAGCGAACTCTATCAGGATGGCGCTTTGGCGCTTACGGCGTTCTTTCTTTTTGCTGAGCCAAGGAAGCCAAATGCGCTCTACCCGACCAGGAAACCGTCTGACTTTCCACCCCCTGCGGAAGAAAGCGAAGACGTGATGTCGGACAAGGGACCCAGCTTCCTTCGCAACAATTTCGAGATTCGCCGAGCGCAGAATGTGAGTGGACCAGGCGAACCGGTTGTCAGACGCTGGGCCCGGCTCAAGAATCGCAAAGAACTGGATCCTATCAGCGAGCTTATCTTGCTGGGCGATGTATTGCCTCCTGGTGCGATGCGGGCGATGCAGCGGCAGGGCCCGATCAGTTCAATCAACTGGTCATTCAATCTGCTGGAAACCAATCCGCAGACTGAAGATGGCTGGTGGGTGTCGGAGAACGCCAGTCAGCACGCCAACAATGGGTATTCATCTGAACGCTTGCGGCTTTGGAACAGCGAAGGTCAGCAGGTTATCGACGGTCTGCAATCGGTTGCGATCTTCGGATAAGAGTTCGCCGCCCTCTTAAACATCCTCAAATTTCGGTGTGCGCTTTTCCATTCCGGCCATGACCGCCTCTACCTGATTCTTGGAGCGCATGATCGCGTGCTGCTCTAGGCTTTCTTCCATGAGTATTGCGTCAGTACCGAGTTCAACCATCCCGGCATGAAGCCGTTTTGCAGCACGGATCGCATGCGGGTTGCGATTGGCAATTTCGTCCGCGAGCGCAGTAGCTTTTTCGAGCGGATCGCTATCAATATGCGTGGCCAGACCAAATCCCTGCGCCTCTGTTCCGCTAAATTCGCGATTGGTATAAACCAATTCACGCAGCACATCATCGCGCACCAATCCACGCCACAAAGCGTACCCTCCCATGTCGGGGACCAGTCCCCACTTCAATTCCATGATTGCCATACGAGTGTCTGGATGAACAATGCGGATGTCCGCTCCGCTGGCAATCTGCAAGCCGCCTCCAAAGCATACCCCATGAACCGCAGCAATTACGGGAACAGGGAGCTTGCGCCATTGCATGGCGACCTGCTGTGGTCGGTTAGCATTGCCATGCGTACGATCAGTCAACTCTGGCTCATCCGGCGATGGCTTGCGAGCAAAGTTAGAAAGATCAAGGCCTGCGCAAAATGCGCGACCTTCGCCGGAAAGTACAACAACCCTAAGGCCTTTCATTTTATGAAGAGCCTGGCCGGCCTCGATAATCGCTTCGAACATGTCCGGATCGAGTGCGTTCATCTTGTCTGCTCGGGTCAGCCGGACCTGCGCAACTCCATCATCGCCTAACGCGATGGATACCCTATCTCTAAACTGCATTTGCGCCTCGCTTTATTGAATTTTGCGGAAAGTGGCGCAAGTGCTGCAGAGTGTCCAGTATGAGTCCGTCCAACTATCTAATGTGCAGGACGAAAAACCGACGATCAGTTAGTTTTCAAACAGACTCGTCAGCCATTCCTTCTCCCTCACGTTGCGAGCGAGCGCGGCAAAGTACGACAGTATCTAAAAGATGCACGCGGGTTTCGGATCAAAGGCTGGTGAGTCCGGTTAAGTTTGGCTAAGCGGCCGAACTGTTAATACCCAAAGAGTTGAAATATCTCTTTATATTACGGGCAGCCTGCCGAAGTCTTTGCTCGTTCTCGACCATCGCGATTCGCACAAAACCCTCTCCTTTCTCACCGTATCCCACGCCCGCAGCAACTGCGACCTTTGCCTCGGTCAACAATTGCTTGGAGAATTCCAAACTCCCCATTTGAGCCAGAGCCGGCGGCAGAGGTGCCCAGGCGAACATCGATGCAGCAGGCGAGGGAATCTCCCACCCGGCGCGCGCAAACGCGTCTACCATGACATCGCGCCGCTTGTGATAGAGCTGACGATTGGTTTCGACTATATCTTGCGGCCCGTTCAGTGCAGCACAGGCTGCCGCCTGGATCGGCGTGAAAGCGCCATAGTCGAGATAGCTCTTCACCCGTGTCATCGCCGCAATCAGCCGCTGATTTCCGACCGCAAAACCCATCCGCCAACCAGCCATGGAATACGTCTTTGACATGCTGGTGAATTCGATCGCGACATCCTTCGCACCCTTCACCTGCATGATCGACGGGGTCGGCTTGCCGTCATAGTACAACTCGGAATAGGCCAAATCGGACAATATCCAGACTTCATTGTCGCGCGCCCAATCAACCAGTCTCTCATAAAAAGCGAGATCCACAACTTCGGCAGTCGGGTTGGATGGATAGTTCACCACCAACACACTGGGACGCGGCACGGTATAATTCATCGCGCTCTCCAGCGCGGCCCAGTATTGCTCATCGGGCGTGGTCGGCACGCTTCTAATTGTCGCTCCGGCAATGATAAAGCCAAAGGTGTGGATCGGATATGATGGGTTTGGCGCGAGCACCACGTCACCAGGTGCCGTGATCGCATTGGCCAAGCTGGCAAGACCTTCCTTTGACCCCATTGTGACGACCACTTCACGCTCTGGATCGAGCTCCACCCCGAACCGACGCCCGTAGTAATTGGCCTGTGCCTTGCGCAGCCCAGGAATGCCCTTGGACTGTGAGTATCCGTGGGCGTCCGGTTTCTGAGCCACTTCGCACAGCTTCTCGATCACATGTGCAGGCGGCGGCTGGTCAGGATTACCCATGCCCAGATCAATGATGTCCTCACCCGCCTGACGCGCCGCGTGCCGCATCGCATTCACTTCTGCGATGACGTAAGGTGGCAAGCGCTTCATGCGGTAGAAATAAGTGTCCATCTGGTGCCTTTCTATGAACCCGGACCAACCTTGGCCGGATCGATGCATACGAATCTACGGTAATAGTAGTCGAACTGAAACAGCAATCCAGCTATACCGCACCGCAACAAGACTTTTGAAAGCAGATCATCGATGGCAAACGACCCGAAAGACTTTCTCAAGGGCAGCGGCGAACCCTTTCGCGCCTTTTTTGATATGCAGGGCGAAGCGATGCGCGAGATGATGGGGAAGTTCGGCGTGCCGGGAATGGGCCAGAGCAATGTGTTAAAAGATGACGCTGGCGAATTCGCTCAAGTTGCTCGCGAGATTCAATCGATGTGGTTTGAATTCATGGCGGATCGCACGCAAGGCGCGGGCTCTGGGTCCAATCCGTTCGATCCAGCACAATGGCTAACGCTGGCGCAAGGCATGGCAAAACAGATGCCGACGGACCCGATTGAGACCGCTCAGAAGATGGCGAAGGATTCCATGGAGATCTGGCAGGGTGTGCTGGGTAGTTTCATTGGCGGGGTCACTGGAGAGAACAAGCCTGAAGTTGACTCTCTGCCGCGCAAGGACAGGCGCTTTGCCGCAGAAGAATGGCGCGCGCATCCAGCGTTTGCCTTGCTTCACCAGACCTATCTGATGATGGCCGAATACTTCTTCGGCGCTGCCAAGCAGGTCGAAGGTATTGCTCCGGAAAAGCGCAAGCAGCTCGAGTTCGCAACCACGGCACTGGTGGACGCGATGAGCCCGGACAACTTTATCCTGACCAATCCGGTCGTGCTCAAGCGCACCATCGAGACCAAGGGTCAAAATCTGCTGAAGGGCATGCGCCACCTTATCAATGATCTTAAAAAGGGGCAGCTAACTCACACCGATGCCGAAGCCTTCGAGTTGGGCGTCAATCTGGCAGCGACGCCCGGAAAGGTAGTGCACGAAACGCCGCTCTACCAGCTTGTCCAGTACAGTCCGTCTACGGATGAGGTTTTCGCCACCCCTTTGATCATCTTCCCTCCGTGGATCAATCGTTTCTACATCCTCGATCTGACAGCCAAGAAGAGCTTCATCAAATGGGCTGTGGATCAAGGCATCACAGTGTTCGTAGTGAGCTGGAAGTCAGCCGATGCGTCAATGAAAGATGTCGTGTGGGATGACTACATCCGCGCGCAGATCGATGCGATTGATACCGTGCGAGAGCGGTTGAAGGCACCAAGCGTTCACACCATTGGCTACTGCGTTGCAGGGACGACCCTCGCAGCGACTTTGGCTGTGCTGGCGAAACGCGGCGAGGCAGACAAGGTCAAGAGCGCAACCTTCTTCACCGCTCAGGTGGATTTCGAAAAGGCTGGCGAACTTAAGCATTTCATCAATGACAACCAGCTGGACATGATCTCGAGCCTGTCCAGCGATGGGTATCTTGATGGACGCTATCTGGCGGCAACCTTCAATTCGCTGCGCGGCAAGGACCTGATCTGGAATTATGTTGTCAACAACTACCTGTTGGGTGAGGATTACCCGGCCTTCGACCTGCTGCACTGGAACGGGGATGTAACTAACCTACCAAGCAAATGGCATGCGGATTATCTGCGTGACCTCTATCGCGACAACAAGCTGGTCGTGCCAGAGGCATTGAGCGCTGATGGAACACCGATTGACCTGACCGAGGTTAAAACGCCAAGCTACATCCAGGCTGGTCGGGAAGATCACATTGCTCCAGCAAAGAGCGTTTGGAAGGCGACTGAGCATTTCAAAGGACCAGTTACCTTTCTGCTAGCAGGGTCCGGCCATATTGCCGGTGTCGTCAATCCCCCGACCGCTAGCAAATACCAATACTGGACCGGCGACAGCCAGGCCGGTTCGCTTGAAGACTTTATAGATGGCGCAACCGAGCACCCTGGCAGTTGGTGGCCACATTGGTTCGAGTGGCTGCAAGAGCAAGACAACAGAAAAGTGCCCGCAAAGGGCAAGCGAATACCTGGCGCCAAAGGTGATAAAGTTATCGAGGACGCGCCTGGCCGCTATGTAAAGACGCGCTAACTAGCTGTTTTGAAACACCGTTTCGATTTATTGTGCAGTGCACCAAAAACGCTTGACTTCGCAGTTGCGATACCTATTTTGTGCGGTGCAACATAAAGCGAGGTTACCATGGCCAACGAAGCCAAAGCAAAAATCGATGCAGCCGCTGAAAAGGCCTATGCCGAAGCAGCTGCCAAAGAACGTGTAAGCACGAAAGCGGTCGAGAAAGCCGTTGAAGCTGACGCACCCAAAGCAAAAGCAAAGCCTGCTGCGATCAAGAAAGTAGTGAAGGCTCCGGCTAAGAAGAAGCCGGTAAAGAAGGCTGCCGCCAAAAAGGCTGCGCCAAAGAAAGTTGCAGCCAAGAAAGCTGCACCAAAGAAAATTAAAGCTGCTGCCAAAAAGGCCGCAAAGCCAACCAACGCAATCGCACAAGCAAAGGACACCATCATGGCGACTGCTAAAAAAGCACAGAACACCGATTTCACCAAGACTGCCAAAGAAGCATTGGCTGACGTACAGACACGCGCAAAGACTGTTTTCGCGAAGACTGGCGAGCTAGCTTCAGAAGTGACCGAATTCAACAAGGGCAACGTTGAAGCTGTTGTTGAGTCAGGCAAGATCTTCTTCGCTGGCATGCAGGATATGGGCCGCCAGCAGGTTGCTGCAACAAAGTCTGTTGTCAAAACCGTTCAAGGCGACTTCAAGAAGGTTGCTGCTGTCAAGTCACCGACCGAGCTGGTCCAACTTCAAGGCGAACTCGCACGTCGTAACTTCGACGCTGCTGTGTCTTTCGGTTCAAAGAACACCGAAGCACTCGTCAAGCTGTACAATGACGCTTTCGCGCCGCTTTCGAGCCGCATGAGCGTTGCTGCCGAGAAGCTCAAGAAGGCCGCTTAAGTCTTTTACGCTTCCAGGTTTTCTAGCCGGGGTCTCTCTCCTCTCCCAAATCCCGGCGGAAACAATGAAGAGCCGGTCAGACCATCTGCGTCTGGCCGGTTCTTTTCGTTTCGGGCAACAGCTTCATAGGCTGGAGATATCCCACAAGCGTCCGTAGCAATGCGATGCCACCCATATTCATAACTTGCGAATTCCCATTCGCTTACGATATTGGCCTCTCGATGAACCATGCAATATCCCGATCCCTGCCGTTGAGTGGCTCCTCCATGAGCGGAAACATGCGCCCGTTCTTGATAGCGAGCGACATGGCCGGGGCCGGCGATGACGATGCCGATTCTGACATTGACGTCGGCATCGCGACCAAGACTAAGGCAAAGCCCAAGAAGCCCAGCCAATACAAAGTTCTGCTGCTCAATGATGACTACACACCGATGGAGTTTGTGGTCATGGTGCTGAAGCGTTTCTTTGGCATGGACCTGGAACAGGCCACTCGCGTGATGCTGCACGTCCATCAAAAGGGCGTGGGTGTCTGCGGCGTTTTTCCCTACGAGGTTGCGGAAACCAAAGTGAACCAGGTCATGGACTTCGCGCGGCAGAACCAGCACCCGCTTCAATGTACGCTGGAGAAAGACTGAATCTCTTTTGCCCGCCTCTTAGCTTTGAGGCATGACCGCGCTCGAATTTGCCGCTAGAGGTTAAGTATCAGGCAATCGGACAAGCGACACAGAAGCAAACGTGCTCAAATTTCTGCCCAGCATTGATCGATATATTCTTCGGCTAGTGGTTTTCCCGATGCTGGGTGTTTTTGCGCTAGCAGCATCGCTGCTACTACTCGACAAAATGTTGCGATTGTTCGATTTTGTCGCGGTCGAAGGCGGGCCAATCTCTGTCGTTTTCAAAATGCTGGGCGCACTGATCCCGGAATACGCCAGCCTCGCAATTCCTCTTGGATGCCTTCTGGGAATCCTCCTCGCCTTCCGGAAGCTTGCGGTTTCAAGCGAACTCGACGTTCTGCGCGCCGTCGGCATGGGTTACGGGCGTCTATTGCGGGTACCCTATTTTATCACCCTCGTATTGGTGGCCGTAAACGTCGCTTTGGTATTCTATATTCAACCGATCAGCCGATATTACTACGAGCAGATGGAGTATGAGCTGCGCTCTGGCGCACTCGGCGCGTCAATCAAGGTTGGCGAATTCACAACTTTGCAAGACCGCATGGCATTGCGGATCGAGGAAAGCGAAGACGAAGGCAGGCGCTTGAAAGGCATATTTGCCCGCGTCGCAAACGAGAAGGGCCAGGTGCTGTCCATCTCCGCACGTGAAGGTGCGTTCATGGCAACTAGCGACAGCCCGGACACGATCATCCTGCGGTTGACCGATGGGACAATTGTACAAGACACGGGCAGCCGCACACCACGAGTTCTCAGCTTTACCAGACATGACCTGCCAATCGACTTGCCTCGGATCGAGGAATTCCGCGAACGCGGAGATGCCGAGCGCGAGTATATTCTACCCGAATTGTTGAGCATCGGCTGGAGCGACACCGAACCGATCGAGGCCCGGGCAGCAAGTCAGGCAAGTTTCAACTTCCGCCTGGTCGAGATCGTAATGATGCTGCTTATGCCACTTCTGGCGGTTGCACTCGCCATACCCCCTAAACGTTCGACAAGCGCGCTTGGAGTATTTTTGTCGATCATCATGGTCGTCTCCTATCACAAGGTGAACCAGTACGGAGAGGACATCGCTTCGCTTGGGCGGGTCGATCCAATCTTGGCGCTATGGGGACCATTTGTGGCCTTTGCCGCGCTTATCCTCTGGATGTACTGGCGGGTGGCCTTTGTCCCCGGTGGTCAAGCCATCGGTGCCCTTGAAACAGCGACAACAAAAGCAGGCAAAGCGATCAAGAAACTTTTCAAACGGCGACACTCCCGGCAAATCATTGCTGCCGAAGCAGCCCCGGCGGAATAGAACACAGCCACGATGCAACTCGATTTTTTCCCTTCCCGGACACTAACGATCTACCTCGCAAAGATGTTCATCGGACGCATCATCGCTGTGCTGGTGATGCTTGTGCTTGTTTTGATGATGCTTGATCTCCTCTCGACCAGCGGAGACATCCTTGCGGTCGAAGGCAACGGCCAGGCTCAACTGCTCACCTATGCCAGTTTGCGGATACCGCAGCTTGTTTCGCGATTCCTGCCCTATTCAGTCTTGCTGGCGACGCTGATCACTCTGGTGACTTTGAACCAAAACAGCGAAGTGATTTCGATGAAAGCAGCAGGGCTTTCCGCGCATCAAGTGCTTGCACCGCTTCTGCTCACCGCTGCACTCGTCTCTGTAGTCAGCTTCGTATTCAACGAGCGCGTTGTGACCCGCTCGACAGCTACGCTCAAAACTTGGGATGCCGCCGAATATGGTGCGATCCCCGAAGATTCCGGTGTTCGTGCGAACGTCTATCTTACCGATGGCGACAGCGTGCTATCCGCAGCCAGCCTCACGGGCTCTCGCGACACCATTCGCATGCGCGATGTAACTTGGTACGAGCGCAGCGAAACGGGCATGATCCTGACACAGGTTCGAGCGCCCATCGCAACCTACGCGGCACCCGGTTGGAAGCTCGAACAAGCGGTACAGTTCGATGTCGGCACAGCCCAGTCAAGCGAGCCCTCTGACATGACAGTGGGCCAAAGCCTTACCCCGGATGATATCGAGCTCGACATTGTCGATCCCGACACAAAGCCATTCTGGGAGCTTTCTGAGTCAATCGAAGCATATGAAGCGGTCGGACGTCGCACTGCCGAGCTGCGCGCAAAATGGTGGCACAAGCTGTCCGGCCCATTGTCTGCATTCCTGATGCCTTTACTGGGAGCGGTCGCAGCCTTTGGCTTGGCGCGTTCAGGCCAACTGTTTGTGCGCGCCATTATCGGAATGGCGCTCGGCTTCGCCTATTTCGTGATCGACAATGCGGCACTCGCGATGGGCAGCTTTGGCGGATATCCGCCATTCCTTGCCGCCTGGGCGCCATTCTTCCTTTTCTTGCTGGTAGGTGAGACTGTCCTCATCAGAACCGAGGAATGACCGGCCGCGATTGGACGTTGCGTTTGGCGCGGCCAGACGATGCGGAGTCTATGCCAGCGATTGAGCGTGCTGCGGCAGAAAAGTTTCGTGGAGTTCGCGACTTAATCAATGTTGATTTTGACGATGTTTGGGAACCAGACGAACTGCGACCACTGATCCGCAAGGGACACTGCCTGGTCGCGCATGTCGGCGAAGAAATGGCGGGTTTCCTCGTTAATCAACCCTTCAGCCGAGAGCTGCACATCTGGGAAATGGATGTGCATCCGGATTATCAGGGGCGCGGGATTGGCGCAGGCCTGATCCGTGCGTGCCAGATCGATGCACACAATGCAGGGTTCAAAGCGGTTACCCTGACCACGTTTCGCGATGTACCCTGGAACGGGCCATTCTATGCGCGGCTAGGGTTCGAAGAAGTCACTGCGCTTGATGCGCACCCGAGGCTAGCAAGCGAGCTTGCGCTGGAGGTCGACAACGGTCTGCCCGCTGATCGCCGCTGCGCCATGATCCATTTCCTTGGCTAACCGGCGATTAGGGAGCGCGGCCGACGCCCATTGTGCTTCGCGCGATACGGCCGACTAGCTCGATCATCCCGCTATGGTTCGCCCCGTCATAGGTCGAATTATCGCCCAGTTCCTTGCGCAAACGGCGGTGCGCCTCGGGCAGGTCGTGATACGGCATAGAGGGCATAAGATGATGCAAAGCGTGGTAGCGAAGGCCGACAGGTGCCCAAATCTCTGCTGCCAGGCCAGGTGGCGGAACGTTTACGCTGTCAAGAAACTGCGCAGTGACTGTCATCGGTTCGCCATCATTTTCCCAAAGATGCGCCACCAGAGTTCTCAGCTGGTTTATGACCGCGGTCAGCGACGCAACACAAAGTGCAATCAGCAATGGTTGCCAGCCGAGCACAGAAATGCTGCCGATCAACGTCCATGCCCACACAAATCCGCCTATCTCTTGCCAGCGCACGCGCTTCGCCAAATTGCCTTCGGCTGGCTTGCGGCGAAATTCAGGGTTGATCATCAGCGCCGAAGCCTGCTCCCACACCATCTTTCGCAACGGCCGGATGACAACGCCGAGCGGAAGCAAGGCCGCAAAGCGCAATAGCAAGCCAATAGGCGCCAACAATGCAACCAGAACGAAAGCAGGCAAGCTCCAAGGCTTCATCAAGGCTAGTGGGAGATACTCCGGATCCTCGACCGTGCCATATTGCGTACGCTTGTGATGAAGTGTGTGCACACCTTCGTACATGAAGCTTGGCACCAGCATGGGGATGCCAACCATCAGGTTCCATGCAGCACGGAAACCCGGCAATGCATCGCGGTGAATGTGCGTCAACTCATGGATAAACATCAGCGCGCGATAAAGCGCGAGCGCCGAGATAATACCGAATGCAATCGCGGTGGCAACTGAATCGGCGAGGATCGCAGCCGCCAAGGTTCCGTATCCGATGCCGGCCGACAGGATCATGTCGGGCCAATAGATGCCCGGTTTCGCTTCGCCTAAATCCTTTGTGAGGTCGCGTGCAGCGCGCAGCATATCCTTGTCATCGCTTTCGATGAATTGCGCGCGCGTCGCCCTAGCTCTTTCAGCTCGCGGGGCGGTGGAGGGGTTGAGGGCTTTTTCCATCAAAATCTCATTTCGATTGGCCTTTACCCTATAACTGGGCCTGAGGACAAACTGGATGTGTTGGCAAGAGTGATCGAATGACTTGCTTAAGCGGCGTTCTCTGACCACACATTGCCGAAAGCCAATCAATACGGGGCAAGGGCGTGACAGACAGCGATATAGTGATCGAGCATGTGCGGGACAAGAAAGGCCGCGCTGCCTTTGTTGATGTAGGCAATGCCTTCTCCGCACGTGTTCCCAATTCTGTTCCGCAATTGCGTGGCGAGCAAATCGAACTGATTACCCCAGGCAAGAACCCCTTTTTCGGCCACGCTCGGGCACAGCTCTTCATCGCCAAAGTGGATGGAAAACCTGTTGGGCGTATCTCCGCTCATATCGATGAACTGGCGCTTCAAGTTCCCAAGGAACAAGGCTTTGGTCCGGGCACGGGCATGTTCGGCTACTTTGACGCAGACAGCGAGGCGGTGGCTCATGCGCTTCTCGCTGAAGCTGAAAAATGGCTTCTTAGCGAAGAAATGACGAGGGTTCTTGGTCCAATCTCCATGTCGATATGGGAAGAACCAGGCTTGCTGGTTCGCGGGCAGGATCATCCACCCATGATCATGATGGGGCATCATCCGGCCCATTATCGTGGCTGGATTGAAAGCTACGGTTTCACGACAGCAAAGACCTTGCTGACCTATGACCTTCCGGCTGACCGCGAGTTTCCGCCATTGATCCAGCGCATAGTGAAATCGGGCGAGCGCAATAGCCGCATCACTGTCCGTCAGGTGGTGAAGAAGCGCTGGGATTCAGAAGCGGCAATCATCCTGTCGATCCTGAACGACGCATGGTCCGGCAATTGGGGATTTGTCCCGTTCACACCCGATGAGATTGCTTACGCAGGCAAGAAGCTGCGCCCGATCATCTTTGAACCGCTCAACATGATCGCAGAGCTGGATGGCGAACCGGTTGCATTCATGCTGACATTTCCAGACATCAATCAGGTGCTCGCCAAGATCAACGGCAAGCTATTCCCGTTTGGCTGGTTCCATATGCTTCGCTGGTTGCATTTCCCCAAAGGCTCCGGAATGCGCGTTCCCTTGATGGGCGTGAAGAAGGAGCTCCACAATTCACGCATGGCAAGCCAGCTGGCCTTTATGATGATCGATCAGATCCGCAGAACAGCGGATGAATTGTATGAATCGAAGCGCGGAGAAGTTGGCTGGATTCTGGATGACAACAAAGGGATGGTAGCCATTGCAGATGCGATCAATAGCAAGATCAACCGTGAGTACATCGTCTTCGGCAAAGACCTGATATGAAAAAAGGCCTCCGTCTGGGATGACGGAGGCCCTTGGAACGTATCACCAGCCGTTTGGACGGGAGGGGGGTCTCGGCGGTGACAATGTAGAAATGACCAATCTCGGATGCGGTTCCCCCCAGACACGAAAAATTTCAAAATTTTTTCCATGAGCTCAAATCGCGTCCGAAGAAACGCCATTGAGCGCCATAATGGACAAAAATCACTGCTCTGCTATCGCGCTGCATTCTGCGCGAAGTTAACCGCGTAGAAATTGATTTCCAAAGGGAAGTTTCAACATGTCGATTAGCGCTCAAATCGCCGCCAATTTGCCCTACCTGAGACGCTATGCTCGCGCGCTGACCGGATCACAGGAAAGCGGCGACAAGTTCGTTCGCGCAACCTTGGAGGCTGCCCTAGCTGACGAAGCGTTGAAGGCCAGCATGGCTGAAGGCCGTGTACCCTTGTACCGGGCTTTCACCACCCTTTGGCGGAGCGCGACCTCCGGAACAAGCGACACGAACAGAGCTTCTGGACTGCATGAGGGCAACGCGCAGGCGCGGCTCAGTTCGATTACGCCGCTCAACCGACAGGCACTGCTGCTGACAACACTGGAAGAGTTTCAGCCGTATCAAGTCGGCGAAATTCTCGGTGTCTCGGGAGAAGAGGTGAGCACTCTGGTCGAAGAAGCCATAACAGAGATTGACCGCGAAGCATCGACCAGTGTGCTGATCATCGAAGACGAACCTTTGATTTCCATGCAGCTAGAGGACTTGGTGAAGTCCTTGGGACACGAGGTATTCGCCACCGCGGCGACACGCACCCAAGCACAGGAAGCCGTATCCAATGGCAAGCCGGGACTGGTTCTGGCCGACATACAGCTGGCCGACGGATCTTCAGGTCTCGATGCTGTCGATGACATTCTTGAACTGGGCGATGTGCCAGTGGTGTTCATCACCGCCTATCCAGAAAGGCTGCTTACAGGAGACAGGCCTGAGCCGACCTATCTGGTGACAAAGCCATTCCGCGAGCAGACCGTGCGCTCGACAATGAGTCAGGCGTTATTCTTCAACTCGAGCAAGCCAATCAGCTAGTCAGTCCGAAAGGCGCGCTAACCTCTCTCTGATCTGAAATTCGCGGCGAACCCGCAACGGTACGCGCAGGGTGCAGCTCACGCCTTCAGGATCGAAGCGAATTGCGACAGGTTGGCGCAGCTCATGCGCTACGATTTTCTGGATCAGATCCGTACCGAACCCCGGCGTACGCTCAGCGGCTACCTCCGGTCCGCCTCGTTCTACCCAGTCAACAACGACCAGTTCTTCTCCCTCGCTCCTCCAATTGATGGAAACCCTGCCGCCTTGCTGACTTAGCGCACCGTATTTTGCGGCATTAGTGGCCAGCTCATGAATTGCCAGTCCCAGGGAAAGCGCATCGTTCGGAGCAAGCTCAATATCAGGGCCGTCCATCACAACCTCATTGCCGCCGCCGCTATATGGGGCAAGCTCAGCCTTGACGACTGAACGAAGCGGAGTGGTGCCCCATTCCGATTGCGTCAAGAAATCATGCGTTGCGGAAAGCGCGCGAACGCGGCCCTCAAGGCTGTCGGCGAAATCATCAAGGCTGGTGGTCCTCCGACGCGTGAGCGAAATGATTGAAATGATACTGGCCAATGTATTTTTGACACGATGATTAAGCTCACGGGTCAAAGAATTGCGGATTGAATTCTGTTCCTCGAAGAATGTCAGCGCCACCTCGTCTTCGATCACTTGCCGCGTAACCAGACGCGCAAGCAAAAGCAGTAAGCTCGCCAATGCCAAACCAAACAGCAATGTTGCCATGGAAAGTGGAGACAAGCTGCCTGCTCGCGCAGATTGAATCTCAACCACAAAGGGCCTGCTTCCAACTTCAACCTGTTCGGCGATCGTCACTCCAGACGAAAAAGCGGGAGCATTCTGCGCCAACAGATTGGCGCTCTCCGGTGGGCCGTCGAACAAGCGCACACCCATTTGGCGGTGCGCCGAATGTTCCATCGCCGTGCCCAAGAAATACTGCGCGTCAAACGGACTAAAGATGAAACCCTTCAACCGTCGCGCTTCGATCGGGCCATCAAAAACGGGCATGAACAACAGAAAGCCAATTCTTGTTGTCTCTTCGTATTGGTTCAACACCACTCTTGCGGTCGCAGTTGGCCGAACCATTCGGGCCGCTTCGTCCATCGCCGCACGCCTGACGGGATCAGAATAGAGATCATAACCCAGCTGCGCCCGAGTCTCCTCACTATCGGGTTTCAAAAACGTGACCGGTACCAATCTTGTTTCATTCGCGCCAGATTCGCGGATAACTTTGTAATTGAACCCTTTTTCCGCACTGATCGCATTTTCGAATGCCTCTACCTGACCTACAGTGATGACTTCGGCCCAGCCAATCCCTTCAGAACCTCTTGCGTTGGAATCGAGCCGCAATTGGCTCGAAAACGTCCGGAACATTGGCAAGCGCACGTCGTCTGCCGCAGCAAACAGAGCGGATCCCGCCCGAAGATACGCTTCAGTCGTGCTGCTTCTGCGGTCCAGCTCCGCAACGAGTGTCTGCGCAACCTCACGCATGATCACACGCTCGCGCTGATCTTCGCTTGATTCGATCACAACTACTGCCACGCTTGTAATCACGGCAACGATCAAGAAAATCAGAAGCGGTACGGCTCGAGGATAGCGCACAAGCCATTGGCTCACGCGGTTCACCCGCGGCTTGTTTCGCAAATTCTCCGCCGTATCGTGCATCGCTGGCAATGGTCCTAACCTATTCCTCGGGGAACAAAAGAGCTAAGGCATCGTTCCCAAGGTTGAGTGGTGGTGATACGCTAGCCGCGCTACACCTTTGGGGATCTACGGAAGGACGCCAATTCGGCATGGGATCGGACAAACCACAATCTGGCGACAAAACAGTGCCTAAGCCTGATTGGACGGACGGCCTGAAGGATCTCTATGACACCGTTGTCGAAGAGCCGCTTCCGGACAGCTTTAAAGATTTGCTCGCAAAACTGGATAACCCATCTTCAGATGGAAACAGCTAATGGCTGAGACTAAGCGCACTGCTGCTCAGAAGCTGGAATTCAAGCGCGAGTTGGAAGCGGTGATACCGCATCTTCGCGCCTTCGCACGTGGCCTATGCGGACGGCCTGACGTGGCCGATGACCTCGTGCAAGAAGCTCTGCTGAAGGCCTGGGCCGCGCAAGAACGTTTTGAACCTGGCACATCCATGCGGGCATGGACATTTGTTATCCTGCGCAATGCGTATCTTACGGATATGCGCCGCAACCGCTTCCGCGGCGAATATGACGAGAGCGTAGCAGAGAGGATCCTGACAGCGCCTGCCAGTCAGGAAGAACCCATCCATCTTTCAGACCTGCACCGCGCGTTGTTAACGCTGCCTCCTGAGCGGCGCGAAGCGCTTTTGCTGGTAGGCGCAGGCGGCTTTTCCTACGAGGAAGCAGCCAACATCTGCGGCTGCGCGATTGGAACGATCAAGAGCCGCGTCGGGCGGGCACGCGTCGCGCTTACTTCTATGATGGAAGAAGGCTCCATCCCGCAGCGTTCGCTTGACGACGCAGGCGCGCATCCCGCGATCCTGCAGGAACTCGAGTCCGTCGCGAATAAAAGTGAAGAGATCGCCGAAAGCTAGCCATAGCCAGCTCTCGGCGAAGCTGCTCAATCAATCAGTTGGGATAGACCCACGCAGTTCCCCGCGCGAAATTATCAGAAGCGAAGCCCCAGTTAAGCTTTCCATCAACAACCGCATCAAGATAGACTGGACGCTTGTTCTGATGGTCAAGATAATATGCGTGTTCCCATACATCGATAGTCAGCAGCGGGTTGAAAGCGCTATCCGCCAAAGTGTCGCCATCGTGCGTTTCTTCGATCGAAAGAACACCATTTTTCTCAGCCAGCCACACCCAGCCGCTTGCGAAATGGCCTGCGCCGCGTGACTTGAGTTGCTCCTTCAAAGCATCAAGCGAACCGAACGCTTCATCAATCTTCGCAGCCAGTTCGCCTGATGGTGCGCCGCCATCCGGGCTAAGTGAATGCCAATAGAAAGCGTGATTCCAACTTTGCGCGGCATTGTTGAACAGGCCCTGATTGCTGCCACGTGCTGCGGCAATTACATCGGACATCGGCTTGCCATCAAGCTCGGTGCCGTCAATTGCGGCGTTCATTTTGTCGACATTGGCTTGATGGTGCTTGGCATGATGAAAGCTCAACGTATGCGCCGAGATAGCTGGTTCAAGCGCGGTGTCAGCGTATGGAAGGGGAGTAAGGGCGAATGCCATAATAGCTCCGTTTCATTCAAAATTCTGTTTGGTTACAAGTGAATAACGCACGAAACCGATATGAGTTGCACAACTCGGCTTGCAAGGAATGCAAACGGTCGCAGTGAGCTTCGGGCTAGTCTTCCTGAATGCGATCGACCGCGCTGGTGACCGCCACATTCATCGTCACATTGCCTAGTGTACGCATGATATCCGGCAGCATTTCAACTGCAACCAGCAACGCCAGTGGCTCCACCGGCACACCCATCGCAATGGCGATTGGTCCGATGGAAACAACAAAGCTGATCGATCCGGGCAGGCTGACCGAGCCAATGCTGATAATGATCGCCACTCCAATTCCCGCCGCCAAGAGCGTTGGAGAAATCTCGACCCCAGAAAGATGCGCGACGTAAATCGCAACCGCCAGATTCATCGCAGGGCTCGTGGCACGGAAGATCGCAACAGCCAGCGGCAATACAAACTCTGAAGTGCTTTGGCGCAGACCCAGTCTGCCAGAGCTGTCGAGCATGGCCGGCAGGCTGGCGAGCGAGCTTTGCGTCGAAACAGCTACCGCCTGTGCCGGAAGTACGGCCTTCGCAAATCGCCATGGCGAAACTCCGCCCAGCACACACGCAAGAATGTATGCGCCGATCAGCACGAAGCCGCCCATTGCGCTGACAACAAGGATGTAGTGACCCAGTGCAGCGAATGCCCCTCCGCCAGCGCGTGCCGCTACGCCTAAAGCCAAGGCAAACACGCCAATAGGGGCCAGCCACAAGACCCAACCAATTATCTGGAGCATCGCATTGGCAAGCGCATGAAAGAAATTAAGCAGCGTCTCGCTCTGCTTCTCAGGCAACTGGGTGATCGCAACCGCGAACAGCGCAAAGAATATCGTCAGAGGAAGCATCGCTGTTTCCGCAGCGGCGGCAACGATATTTGGTGCAACGAGTGATGCTAGAAAATCCGATAGCTCAGGTACCTGCTGCGCTTCCTGGGGCGTCTCGGCAAGGAACGCCGATGCGGATTCGGGAACAGGGACCATTGTGAGAAGCCACGGCAATAGGGCCGCCGTTATTACGCCGCCTGCAACCAACACCCCAAATACTAACAGTAACATTCGTCGAGCCGCCGCACCCGCCTTCGCAGCCGAAGCCAGCTGCACAATCCCTAGCACCAGCAAGGCAGCCACCAAGGGAATAATCGTCATTTGAAGTGCGCGCAGCCACAGCGTGCCTACCGGCCGTGTCCATTCGACAACATTGTCAATAAACGTGGTCCCTGAAAGAAACATGCCGGCAAGTAGACCGCCGACCAGCCCAGCAAATGTCCATGCCACAGGCAGTTTGATTGTCGACAATTCGAAGCGAGTTTGCGTGCCGTCCGTCAAATTATGTCATCCCTGCTCTTCCCTTCGCGCGATAACCACGCCAAAGGCGAGTGGCAAATATTGCTACACGGATAACAGGCAAACAAGGCGGAGATGCACAACAGATGGGACGAAAGTTCTTCGGCACAGACGGCATTAGGGGACGAACGAACCAGGGGGCGATGACCGCGGCGATGGTCATGCGCGTCGCACAGGCCGCAGGCGCCCACTTCACCCGCGGAGAACACCCACATCGCGTCGTCATCGGAAAAGACACTCGCCTGTCCGGATATATGATGGAAAACGCGCTGGTCGCCGGATTCACGAGTGCTGGCGTCGATGTCATTATGACCGGCCCCTTGCCCACGCCGGCGATCGCGCTTCTTACTCGCGAAATGCGGGCGGATATGGGCGTCATGATCTCTGCCAGCCACAACCGCTATGAAGACAATGGCATTAAGCTGTTCGGCCCCGACGGCTTCAAATTGTCGGATGAAGATGAAATCGCCATTGAAGCGCTGCTCGAGGGTGAACCACAGCTGGTTCCGCCAGCCGAAATCGGTCGTGCCCGCCGTATCGATGATGCTGCCGGCCGCTACATTCATGCGGTTAAACAGTCGATTGCCGCGGATATCCGGTTCGATGGCCTTAAAGTCGTAATCGATTGCGCGCATGGCGCGGCCTACAAGGTCGCACCGACCGCGATCTGGGAATTGGGTGCTGATGTCATCACGCTAGGTGTGAAGCCCGACGGGCTCAACATCAATGACGGAGTAGGATCGACAGCGGTCGGCGCGCTCAAGGCAAAGGTCGTCGCGGAAGGCGCTGATATCGGGATTGCGCTCGACGGCGATGCAGACAGATTGATCGTTGTCGACGAAAAAGGTCAAACGGTCGATGGCGACCAGTTGATGGCGTTGATCGCGACGCGGATGCAAGAGAAGGGCAACCTGCGTGGTGGTGGGGTGGTATCCACTGTGATGTCGAACCTCGGGTTAGAGCGCTATTTGCAAGGCATAGGTCTATCGCTGGAACGCACCAAAGTCGGTGACCGCTATGTTCTGGAGCGTATGAAGGAAGGCGGCTTCAATCTAGGCGGCGAGCAGTCGGGACATATGATATTGCTCGACCATGCAACAACCGGAGATGGAACTATCGCTGCCTTGCGGGTTCTCGCCGGTCTCGTGCGGACAGGCAAACCTGCCAGCGAGCTGTTGCATCTCTTCGATCCTGTGCCGCAATTGCTCCAGAATGTCCGCTACGAAGGCACGTCTCCACTGGCCAATGCCAACGTCCAATCGGTTATCGCAGACGCCGAAGCGGAACTCGCCGGCAAAGGACGCGTAGTGATCCGTCCTTCCGGAACAGAGCCGGTTATCCGGGTGATGGCCGAGGGCGATGACGCAGCGCAGGTAGAAGCGGTGGTCGACCGTATCTGTGACGCTGTGAGGAATGCAATCTGATGCTGGAAATGCGGCCTGATTGCGAACACTGCGGTACGGATTTGCTTGCAGAGGCGCCTGGCGCGTTCATTTGCAGCTTTGAATGCACCTTTTGTGCAGAATGCGCGGAACACCTGGATGATGTCTGTCCAAATTGCGGCGGAGAGCTGATGGATCGGCCAACCCGCACCAAGAAACTGCAAGAGAAATTCCCCCCTTCAAGCGAGCGGAAATTCGCCGGATGAGCACGGCCAGCCCTCCTCGCATCCTCAGCATAGCTGGATCGGATTCCTCCGGCGGCGCAGGGATCCAGGCGGATATCAAAACAATCACCATGCTCGGCGGCTATGCGATGACGGCTGTTACAGCCGCGACTGCGCAAAACACCATTGGTGTTCAGGCTATTGCCCCTATGGGCGGTGCCTTTGTCGGCCAGCAGATCGCGAGCTGCGTAGAGGATATCGGCGTCGACGCAGTCAAGATCGGCATGCTTCATGACCGCGATATCATCGAGCATGTTGCCAAAGAGCTCGATAGGCTTCCCCAAGGCACACCGATCGTGCTCGACCCGGTGATGATCGCGACATCGGGTTCACCATTGATCGCGCCGGATGCTATGGCAGCGATTGAAGATCTGCTCTTCTCCCGCGCCACTCTGCTCACTCCGAACCTGCCCGAGCTAGAGCATATGGCTGAACGCGAATTGCGCGATACCGGCCTGATGGAAAGCGCTGCGGCTGAGCTTGCGCGCAGCTATGACACCTATGTTCTTGCAAAGGGCGGACATTCGAGCGCAAACCAGGTCATCGATCTGCTTGTGGCTCCTGATGGCAGAACACTGCAATACAGCCACACACGTATCGACACGCCTCATACTCATGGCACAGGGTGCACACTGTCGGCAGCAATCGCGACATTGCTGGGGCATGGCCAACCGCTTGATCATGCGATCACGCTTGCGCGCAATTTCGTCTACCGGGCGATAGAAGCTGCACCCGGGTTTGGATCCGGCAATGGTCCGCTTGGCCACCAAGCAGTCAGAAGCTTAAGCTAGCGAGCACCCCTACCGGGTAAGCTCGTAAAACTCTGCGATGTGGTTCCACGCATCCTCATAGTCCTCGCACCATTTGAAGAGCTCGAGGTCCTTTTTGGCGATCGTACCTTCTTCCGCAATCGCTTCGAAATTGACAACCCGCTGCCAGAAATCCTTGCCAAACAGCAGGATCGGGATCGGTTTCATCTTGCCGGTCTGGATGAGTGTAAGCAGTTCGAAGAATTCGTCGAATGTGCCAAAGCCGCCCGGGAAGACCGCCACGGCACGCGCCCGAAGCAGGAAGTGCATCTTGCGCAACGCAAAATAATGGAAGTTCAGCGACAGGTATGGCGTCACGTAAGAGTTCGGCGCTTGCTCATGCGGTAGCACGATATTGAGCCCGATCGATTCAGCGCCAGCATCGCTCGCGCCGCGATTGGCCGCCTCCATGATCGATGGGCCACCACCCGAACATACGACGAATTGCCGCAAGCCGTCTTCAATGATGGCTTTTTCCGAAGCCAATCGTGCAAGCTTATAGGCCTGATCGTAATACTTTGCCTTCTCGGCAAGGCGCTTCGCTACCAATTGCTCATACTCAGTGCCGTTGGCGGCGGCATCAACCTTTGCCTGCGCAGTTTCAGGCGAAGGAATACGCGCTGAACCATACATCACCAGTGTGGAGCCGACACGCGCTTCATCAAGCAGCATTTCCGGCTTTTGCAATTCCAGCTGAAATCGCACAGGGCGCAATTCATCGCGCAGCAGGAAGTCTGTGTCACGAAAGGCCAGCTTGTAAGCGGGATGCTCGGTTTGCGGGGTTTGATCAGGGCAGTTCTCAGTGAACAGCGCTTCTTCATTGGCAGGATAGAATTTGCGCCCCGCCAGCTCATGGTCATTCTGTTTGACTGTCATTGCCATGCGAATAGGCTCGGCGAGAATACGGAGCAAGGAACTTTGTGTTCCATGCACAATTGCAGCCAAGCGATCTGCCGCATATGCTGGCTGAGAGGGGAGAAGGATACATGGCGGCATTCCCGTCACATCCCGACGACATAACGCCGGAATGGCTGACTGATTGCTTGCACAAAGCTGGGGTGCTGCAACGCGGCAATGTCATCGGCTTTCGCTGGGAGCCGATCGGAACAGGGCAGGTCGGCGATAGCGCCAGGATTAGCTTGAACTACGATCAGACGGGCGAAGGCCCGGCGACAGTCGTCGGCAAGTTTCCGGCCGCAAATCCAACCAGCCGCGGAACGGCCGCGATGATGGGCCTCTACACCAAGGAAGTCCGGTTTTACCGCGACCTGGCTCAGCAACTCGATGTGCGGGTTCCCGCCACCTACGCTGCCGAAGTCAATGATGATGGAAGCAGCTTTGTGCTTCTTTTCGAAGATCTAGCGCCTGAAAAAGGAGGCAATCAGCTCGATAGCTGCTCTTTCGACGAAGCGTGCCATGCAATCCGTCAAGCCGCCGCTTTGCACGCCCCTTCGTGGAAGAATGCCGCCATCCTTTCTCTCGATTGGCTCCAACCGCAAGAGGCCGTAACTTCGCAAATCCGGGCTCTCTATCCGCAAGCGCAGGCGGTATTCGCCGAACGTTATGCCGATGCGCTTGAACCGGAATTCATGGCGGTCTGCTCAGATCTTGCGGCAAGCGATGCATGGCTATCGCGCAATCACCCGAAAGTCAGCCTGGTGCACGGCGATTTCAGACTCGATAACATGCTGTTCGGTATTGGCAGCGGGGCGGAACCGATTGCGATACTCGACTGGCAAACTTTGTCGCTTGGCCATCCCATGACCGATATCGGCTACTTCATGGGCTGCGGGATCGGGAACGAACTGCGACAAAGGTATGAGGCTAAACTGCTCGACCTGTACTGCTCTGAAATGACCGCGCGCGGCGTTCCGCTCACGCACGATGACATTTGGCGCGACTATGTGATTGGCGCTTTGCACGGTGTTTCGACAGCAGTGTTCAGCGCCGCCTTTGTTGAGCGCACGGAACGCGGAGACGCCAATTTCCTGTCCATGGCACGCGGAGCCTGCGCGCTCGCGCTTGAGCATGTTAGTCTTAAAATGTTGGAGGAGAATTGATCGATGGCACTTAGCAAGGGCGATGAATTTCCAATCCATCAAACGCCGGAACCTGTCGCATATGCTGGCACCGACCGTAATTTCTACGACCGTTATTTTTTTAACGGTTATGCCCCAGACGGGAGCGGATTTTTTGCGCTCGCTTTCGGTGTTTACCCTCATCTCGACGTCGCGGACGCGCATTTCAGCTTTATCCGGGGCGGCATACAATACTGCCTCCATGCGAGCTGTGAGCTGGGCATGGAACGGCTAGCGATGAAAGTCGGCCCGATTTCAATCGAAGTGGTCGAACCCTTGCATCAGCTCAAAGTCACGATTGAGGAAACCGACGGCATTGCGGGAGAATTTACCTTCACCGGGCGATCCTTCCCGATCGAGGAGCCGCGCTTTACGCACCGGATCGGACCGCGCGCTTTCATGGACTACACCCGAATGACGCAAAACGGGCACTACGAAGGGTGGATATCGCTGGATAGTGTTCGCGAAGAAATGGCCGAAGGGACTTGCGGCACGCGTGACCGGAGCTGGGGCGTAAGGCCCGTTGGCGCGCGCGACATGCAGCCTATGCCGGGCGCACCCACGCCAGCATTTTTCTGGCAATGGACACCAATCAATTTTGCGGACGGCAGTCTGTTTTTCCACGTCAACAATGATGAACATGGCGAAGCGTGGAACACACGCGCGGCATGGGCGCCTGACCGGGTCGATGCCGCTGATATCGCCGAAGGTGACGGATCAATGCGCACCAGCTTGGAATCTGGCACGCGCTGGCCGAATGGAGGCACGCTGTCACTGGCTGTGCCAGGCGCACCCGAACAATTGACCTTTGAGCCGATCGGCAGGTTCCAGATGAAAGGGCTGGGCTACACTCACCCGGAATGGAACCACGGTCTGCACCACGGGATGCTCAAGGTCGCGCGAGAAGATATCGATCTGGCCAATATCGATCCGCTTCAGCCCGAGAACCTGCATGTACAAGTGATCACGCAAGCAATAACGCACGAGAAGAACGGCATCGGCATCTTCGAACAGCTGATCATTGGCCCGTTCAGCCCGCTTGGGCTGACCGGCCTGCTGGATTCGGCATCAGACTGACATCAAGAAAATTGGATGCCCCGTGAGGATTCGAACCTCAATTGACGGAGTCAGAGTCCGTAGTCTTACCATTAGACGACGGGGCATCATGAGCGGCAGCAGAAGAACATTATGCGCCGCGAAGCGCCCGCGCATCTAGTTTCGCACCTGCCTTAGGTCAAGGCCAATAGAGAGTGGTTTGCATGCTCAATGCTTGCCCGACGCCACCTCAATCGCTAGCTAATGGGCAGGTCCCCGTGCGCGAAACGCGGCGGGAGGAAAGAAAGTATTGATTATGGCGGATTTCTCTCCGCCGGACGAACAAAATGGGGCAAGCCATCGCAAGGGCGGCAAGTCCGGCAAAGTAGCCGATTTTCGCTACAAACGCCCAGGTAAGCCCATGAAAGACCGCGCTTCGCGCAAAGGTAATGCGCGTGCCGGCGGTGCATCGCGCAGCCAGACGCAACCGCGCGGCAAGAACCCACCTAAGCAACACAAAGGTCCACCAAGGCCCTTCGTCTCGTCCGGCCCACGCCCGGGGCAAGCCTATGCTGCCATTGATCTGGGCACCAATAATTGTCGGCTTCTGATCGCAAGACCCTCTGGCGAGGGGTTCACTGTGATCGACGCTTTCAGCCGTGTGGTTCGCCTTGGCGAAAACCTGGCAATGTCTGGCAAGCTGAGTGACGATGCGATGGATCGCACCGTCGCAGCGTTGTCCGTATGCGCGGACAAGCTGCGCCGCCGCAATGTCTATCTGGCGCGCTCGGTCGCAACGGAAGCTTGCAGACGTGCCTCCAACGGCGAAGCGTTTATTGAGCGAGTGCGCGAAGAAACCGGCATCGCGCTGGATATCATAAGCGCAGAGGAAGAGGCTCGCTTGGCAGTTCTAGGGTGTCAGATTCTGCTCGAGCAAGGACAAGGCCCGGCGATCATATTCGATATTGGTGGCGGCTCGACCGAATTGGTTTTGCTCGAACACGGCAGCGGTGTGCCACAAATGGTCGATTGGCTCAGCGTGCCGTGGGGTGTAGTTTCGCTGACTGACACAGTCGGCAAAGTTGAAGGCGACGCGGAGCAACGTGCGGCTGTCTACGCAAAGATGCGCAGGGTTGTGCGTGAAAGTTTCTCTCATTTCGCCAAGCGGATCGGCCCTGCGGCAGAGCAAGGCGATCTGCGGCTTCTCGGCACAAGTGGCACTGTGACAACGCTTGCCAGCCTGCACCTCAAGCTACCGCAGTATGACCGCAACGCCGTCGATGGCCTGATTGTGCCAGTGCAATCCATGCGCGGCATCACACAGATGCTGGCCAGCAAATCACCTGAAGGTCGTGCGCAAGTACCTTGCATCGGCAAGGACCGCTCAGAGCTTGTGGTGGCTGGCTGCGCTATCCTCGAATCGATCTTGGATATTTGGCCGGCAACACGGCTGGGCGTGGCAGACCGCGGAATTCGCGAGGGCATTTTGCGCAGTCTGATGGCGAACGAGCTGGCTCACCCTCACCCAATACATGAAGATCGGCCCAGTTGGCCCGCACGCGATCCAAACATGGGATATGACGCATGAGCCGCTCTGGGAAAGATCCCATCAAACGCGTTCGCAAAGCGAAGAAACGCACCGCGTCTTCGACCCGTTGGCTCGAGCGACAACTCAATGACCCTTACGTCAGACAAGCCAAGGCGGACGGCTATCGCAGCCGCGCGGCGTACATGCTGATCGAGCTGGATGACAGGTTCGGATTGATCCGCGGTTCACCCCGTGTGGTAGACCTAGGCATCACGCCCGGCGGATGGAGCCAGGTGGTGCGCAAGCTTGCACCAAAGGCTCAAGTGGTCGGGATCGACTTGCTCGAAACAGAACCGATCGAAGGCGTCACCATTTTCCAGATGGATTTCATGGATGATGCCGCGCCCGTCGCGCTGGAAGAGGCGCTGGGAGGGCCAGCTGATCTGGTGATGTCAGATATGGCTGCGAACACAGTCGGTCACAAACAGACCGATCACCTACGCACGATGGGTTTGGTTGAAGCGGCGGCGTGGTTCGCGGTCGAGAACTTGACCGAAGGCGGGGCGTTTGTGGCAAAGGTTCTGGCAGGCGGTACAGATGATGACCTCCTCAAACTGTTGAAGAAGCACTTCAAATCGGTCAAGCATGCGAAACCGCCAGCAAGCCGCAAAGGATCATCCGAATGGTATGTGGTGGCGCAAAAGTTCAAGGGCCGCAGCGACTAACTCGCCACGGCCCCTAGAAATCTCTTTGAGTTTGAAGCGAGTTTTACTCGGCTGCGACGGCTTCGCCTTCAGCGGTTTCCTCAGCAGCAACTTCGCCGGCTGGATCTTCGCCTTCGCCACCATCTTCAGCGAGCACTTCCACATACTCAGGAACTGGCAGATTCGAGCCCATCGAATTCATGTACATGGCAACAGCCGCACGATCTTCAATCTTGGGAAGCCCTGCAAAACTCATCTTGGTACCATCGGCAAAACCGCGCGGATTTTTCAGCCAAGCGTCCATGGTTTCCCAGTTCCACGTACCGCCAACGCCGGCCAGCGCGTCACTATACGCATAGCCTGGTACATGATTGCCGATCCCTGCGCCCATGACCGCATAAAGATTTGGGCCGATGCCGTTTGCGCCGCCCTGTTCGACAGTGTGGCAAGCCGCACATTTCGCAAAAACGCGCTCGCCAGCCGCAATCTGATCGTCAGTTGACATCATGCTGAGCGCCTGAGCCATTGTCATCTCAGCCGCTGCACCTGCACCTTCGACCTCTACGCCTTCGATTACATAGCCGAGCTGTTCCGGGCGTTCGCCCTTGAAATACTTGTAGCTCAGAGTTGAAGCGCCTAGCGCGATAATGCCTGCGAAGAGAACCCAGCCAGCGATTGTATTGAAACGATCATCCATGATGCGATGTAACCTGAAATTTGCTCTGCAATAAACGCTGGCCGCATTAGTCGCGCGCGCGCCGCTTAGCAAGACCGATCAAAGCACTATCTGTTGCAGCGTGTGCAATAGGCTTGCGGCGCGCGAAACAGCGCGATAGGCGCAATCGCAATGCAAAGCTTTCCTGTCCCTGCCATGGCGATGGTCAACACCATGCAAGCCGCCGCGCAAGCCGAGCCAGAACGCGCCATCGCGTTTCAGGGCTCTCCAGGTGCCAATTCGCACCGTGCCGCAATGGAGGCATGTCCGGATCACTTGCCGCTGCCATGCTTCAGCTTTGCTGATGCGCTGGAAACAGTAAAGGCAGGCAAAGCCGCATGCGCAATCATTCCGATCGAGAATTCTCAGCATGGACGCGTGGCTGACATTCACTTTCTTCTGCCCGAGTCCGGCCTGAAGATCGTCGGCGAATATTTTATGCCGATCCATCATGCGCTGATGGGAATCACCAAGGGTCCGTACACTGCCGCTTACAGCCACCCACAAGCACTGGGCCAATCGCGCCATTTCCTGCGCGAGCGCGGGATCGTGCCATTGAGCCATGCCGATACGGCAGGTGCCGCAGCGTTCGTCGCGGAGAAGCAAGACCCCGATCTTTGCGCCATCGCGCCAGCGATCGCAGCGGAACTGTATGGCCTGGAGATTGCCGAGCACAATGTGGAAGATGCCGCCGATAACATGACACGCTTCGTGATTTGCGCGCGCGAGGACGTCGACCCGGCCACACTTGCCGATCAGGATGCAATCACAACCTTCGTTTTCGAAGTGAAGAACATCCCCGCCGCGCTTTACAAAGCGCTTGGAGGCTTCGCGACCAATGGCGTCAACATGACCAAGCTGGAAAGCTATCAAAAGGGCACAAGCTTCTCCGCAACAATGTTCTACGCTGACATTATAGGCGCACCGGGTGATCCGGCAGTCGACCGTGCGCTGGAAGAATTGGCTTTCCATTGCAAGGAACTGGCAATCCTTGGCAGCTACCGCCAAGCGCGTGCCCGCGGATAAACCCCCCCTACAGAAAAAAGCACTAGGAAAGGCAGCTGGTGGCGGTTGCCTAGCGTTGCGCAGCGTGTCGCCACATCTCCGATGAGCGCGGTCGCTTCACCATCACCGGTTTCACAGGATACGGCGAGCAGCTGGGAGCGGCTGCGCGCGAATGAAGATATCCAGTTTGCTCCCGTGGAACTGCCGCAGCAGGACATCGAAGCGTTATTGGCACGTGTCACAACCAGTGACAGCGCGTTTGAATGGAAGACCATTCCACAAGGTGCAGCAACAACCTGCTGGGCGGCGACCTCTCCTGAACTGGAGGGCAAAGGCGGCGTCTATTGCGAAGATTGCCATGTGGCCGAAAATGACGATGAGTCGTCTGCCGGCGGCGTGCGCAGCTACGCCATCGAGCCAGACATCGCCGATCAGCTGTGGTCAATAAGCGAACAGATGACCGGCGAAAGCTTTTCAGCCTAAATCAGGCGCGGACGAATTCGCTAACAAGCTTCAAGCAATCCTTGGACTCGCGTGTCAGCAGGATTGCCATAAAGACATGCGGCGCACCGGCGTATTCATAAAGCTGCACGTCGCCGCCAGCGGCGGATAGCTTGGTCGTGAAAGTCCGGCTGTCGATCACAAACAGATCGTGCCGCCCGACATAGATCTGTGTCGGCGGAAGCTGGGAAAGCTCGGCATCGCTGGCATAAAGCGGGCTGCAGCTGGCACCAGCCGGATCTTCATCGCCAGCCCAGATTGCACCGAGTTCTCTAAGCGCATCGACCTTCAGCATCACGTCATGTGGCTCAACCTCGCGCATGGCCTCATCAGCCATTGTGACGTCCAGCCATGGAGCGAACAGCACCAGTTTGCCCGGCTTTGCGCCACCATTGCAGATCGCCCTAAAAGCAAGAGCCAGCGCCATATGACCGCCGGCGCTATCGCCCGACAAGATGATGTTGGGTGCCTCCCACTGCTCCAACAGCTTGGCATAGGCTGCATCCGCCACTTCATCTTGAACTTGCTTCGAACTTTCAGGGGCAACGGGATACAGCGGCACAGTCACACTCGCACCTGTGCGCTCGACCATGTCCGCCACCAGCGGCCAATGCACATCAAACATCGGCAGCACAAATCCTCCGCCATGAAAGTAAAGAATGTGACTTGCGCCCTTCCCCGATTTTGGGTGCAGCGTAACGCAATCATGGCCAGCCGCTTTCCAATTCTCGACAGTGAACCTGGAATTGAAGCTGTCGGGCATCGGCGCGTCAGGTGGCAATTTGCGCCCATCAAGGAACGGAGCGACTTCGCCAGCGGTTTTTGGAAAGACGCTTGGCCGTTTGGAAACCAACCAAGTTAGCAGCCGCATGAGCAAGCTCGGCTTTGGACTGCGCAGTTCACCGATGGACATCTTCACCTTGTCTCCCTGTTCTCGTTGCCTGCATGGTCGGGGGATCAGGTGAGATAAGTCAAGCCTCTATAAGGGCAATCAGCCCCTCATTGAGCCATCGCCCTAGCAAAGCGCCTGCCCGTATCGCCGCATCATGCATTTGCTCTTCGGACGAATCTTCACCCGCCAGCAACATGCAAATTTCTCCGTAGGAAGTGCCTGCCTGCGCAGACTTAAACGCACGCGCTTCCTCCGCCGTACCCATCATGAACGTGGATCGTTCGCTTTCGCACCAAACGAGCACAGAATGCGGCGTGTCATGGCGCGCCTGGGGACGTTCGAATTCGTCCTCGCCCAGCGCGTTCCAAATGCTGCGCAGATCATGATTGACCTGTCGTGCGGTTGCACAAGGCAAGAATGTAACTCTGAGCTTGGCCCACTCCTCTTCACCAAAACCAGCTGATTGTTTGGCAAATCCTTCAGCGTCGAGCGGTCTCACATTCTCCGCCGTAAACGCCTGCAACATGGCCCATTCGAGCCATGCCAGCTCGGCGACTTCGGGGTCATTGCGGAACAATTCCGCGCAAGTCGCATCGAAGCCGGATCCCGCATCGTCCAGCGTCCAGGTCGATGGCGGGTTGGTAATCACATGATGCGCAGCCGCGCGTTGAAACGCAGCTTCGCCAACCCACTGCTCCGTCTTCTCGTAAGTGCTCTTGAGCGCCTCGATCACAGAACTGCGATAGTTGCCGCGATAGACGTTCATACCTTGCGCATGGCGATCACCCCACCCCGCGGGCAAAGGCGCTTCATCGTTCAAGACCTGCGCCATGAAAGCGGCCTGCCTGTCAGCGAGTGTTTGCGACGCGTTCATGCAGATATGCTTTCGCAAGCAAGGCTAAGTGCGTGATCCAGTTCAGACAGCAGCTCGGGCAAAGGCGGGATCTTGTCATCGCGCTCGATCATAGTCGCAACAGGTTGCTCAATCGTCGCCATTGCCTTGCCGTAGAGCGTCCAGACATCATCGCAGACCTCGCGATCATGCGTATCGATGATGATCTCTCCGGGTGTGTGGCCCGCCAGGTGAATCTGCCGCACGCGATCAAGCGGCAAGCCAGTCAGATAGTCGTCCGCGCTAAACCCATGGTTCTGCGCGCTGACATAGATATTATTAACATCAAGCAGCAGATAGCAGCCGGTGCGGCGCGTCATTTCGCTCAGGAATTCCCATTCAGCCATCTCGTCCTCGGGAAAGGTGAGATAGCTGGAGGGATTTTCGAACAGCATCGGCCGCCCGAGATAGGATTGCGCACGGTCGATATTGTCACAGACGACCTGCAACGCCTCTTCCGTTAGTGGCAATGGCAAAAGATCATGGCTGTTGTGCGCGCTGGTGCGGGTCCAGCACAAATGGTCCGACACCCACAGGGGATCAATCCGCTGCTCCAGCTGCTTCAGCTTGGCGAGATATTTTTCATCAAGTCCGCCAGCCGATCCGATCGACATGGAAACGCCATGAATGATGACCGGGTGTCTTTCGCGAACTTGCTCGAGAATGCGCAGCGGCCGACCGCCATCAATCATATAGTTTTCGCTGATGACCTCGACGAAATCGACCGGCACGTCGCCGTCCAGAAAATCCGCATAATGCGTTCTTCTGAGACCAAGGCCAAAACCGCCGAATGGTTCGATTGCCGTCATTCTCAAATTCCTAGCATAGAAAGGTGGCCCGGTGCATCTCTCGGGATTCAGGGGCTATGGGGGATAAAAGCCCCAGTCCACCCAACCAATCAGTTAGCGACTAAAGATCGCCGATTGTGCCGCCAGCCGAAAGGCATTCACCTGCTTTCATGGCTTTGAAGCCATGGCTGGCACATTCGTTTTGCCCCTTGCAGGCGTTTTTGGTTATAGCGCAGTCAGCCTGCCCCTTGCACGAGTGGACACCGTAACAATGGACAATATCGTCTGCGTTCAGCGCCTTTCCGCTGCTGCCGGCAGGCGCATCTGCGCCAAAAGCCGCAACCGATGAAAGCGCCATCGCGCCGGCGAGGGCTGCAAAAGTAGTCTTGCGTGTCTGGGTATTGATGAAACTCTCCACTTTATATAATGGGATATCCACGGGATGAATATCGCGAGGGATGATTGTCCTATCGGACAGTCATTGGTTCGCGAGTTTGATGTCAGGGGTTACTCGGGAAGAAAAATTTGTCCGGCTGTAACGGATCGCGGAATGTGCTCGAACCAGCCAATGTCACCGGCATGAAGCCGGATATTTCAGTAGTAATGTAGTTCGGAGAGACCAAAATAACAAACATTTCAATTGCAAAGCTTGCTGGCATCGCACTGACCGCGGGCATCACTGCAGGCCTCGCCGCCGCACCCGCTGCTGCTCAGAAGTGGAAACCGGAAAAATGCTACGGCGTTTCGAAGGCTGGCAAGAATGACTGTGCAGCCGGCCCGGGCACACGCTGTGCCGGTACATCGACCCGCGATTATCAGGGTGATGCATGGAAGTACGTTCCGAAGGGTTCATGCGAAAGTATCGAAACGCCTAAAGGCAAAGGCTCGCTCACGCCGATCGCCCGTTGATCGGATCGGCAAGGCCATTGAAGGCCTTTGGATTGGCGCCTTGAATGACGATGCGGCGCTGCATTGCCTACCCGTATCTTTGATTGCGGCAGCAGCCGTAGGTCGCGCACTTATCATCTGGTTGCGCCGCGGCGCCCCTGTATCGCAACAAGCGGCGGGCTGGTTCACCGGTATCGCAGCTGGTGCGATCGGCACCCTGCTTTATGGCTTTTCCTGCCCGGTCGATAGCTTCACGCACCTTGGCATATGGCACGTTGTTCCCGTCGCTGTCGCTGCAATTGCCGGGCGATTGATCGCACCCAAATTGATCGCTTGGTAACTCGTCGAGCAAGATAGATTGGAAGGGGGTGCCATTTGGTGCCCCCTTTCTCTTTCCAAGGGGTAGA